>Ga0207693_10001450_pt1 | contig 21001 bp, 17 predicted proteins | sample LARL81metaG_FD_184347 | JGI IMG/M metagenome (GOLD analysis project Ga0207693, IMG submission 184347) | Corn, switchgrass and miscanthus rhizosphere microbial communities from Kellogg Biological Station, Michigan, USA - LAR L8-1 metaG... | ecosystem: Host-associated > Plants > Roots >... | reverse complement strand
CTTACAGTGAAGTGGGCTGGATCTCGAGACAAAATCTTCTCTCCCTCCGGTCGCGGGAGAACTTTTTTCTTGACATCCCTTTTTATAGAGCTCATTGAGTCCGAAGGGTTCTGAGAACTGACCGAAGCGTGCCCGCTGGTGTGCCCAAACTATTGCGCTCTGGGGCATGTTTTGGCAGTTCACCGCTGCCATAGTCAAACTCGCCAGAGCCCTTGTAAACGTGGGCCAAAAAAAAGGCCCTTGGCGCCCTGGAGCCAACTGGAGGCTTGTGACTGACGTAATCTAGCGGGTAATCGTGGCTCCCGAAGATCATCAGAGAAACAGTAGGAGATACAATGCGAATTCTGCGTTCGGCCCGTTGCTTCTCTTTTGCCCTGCTGATGCTTTCTTTAGCGGCCCCATCTTTCGCACAAGTTTCAGTCTCGGTCACGATCGCCCCACCGGTGCTGCCCGTTTATGAGCAGCCGCCTTGTCCAGGCGACGGTTATATCTGGACGCCCGGCTACTGGGCCTACGGTCCGGACGGCTACTACTGGGTGCCAGGAACATGGGCGACGCCGCCTACGGTCGGCCTGCTTTGGACGCCTGGCTATTGGGGTTGGCACGAAGGCGTCTATCTATGGAATGTGGGTTATTGGGGACCGCACGTCGGTTTCTATGGTGGCGTGAATTACGGATTCGGCTACGTAGGCACCGGCTATGCAGGCGGATACTGGAGAGGCCGAACCTTCTTCTACAACCGCAGCGTCAACAACGTCAGGATCACCAACGTTCACATCTACAACAGAACCGTGATCAATAACGTCGCGGTGAACCGTGTCAGCTATAACGGAGGCCATGGCGGAATCGGCGCTCGTCCGACTCATGAACAAGAGAGATGGACCCGGGAACGCCACTTCGAACCCACAGGCGTGCAAACGCGGCATGAGCATGAGGCGGGCAGCAATCGGGCCTTCCTGGCTTCCGAGAACCATGGGCGACCGGCAATCGCCGCCACCGCTCGGCCCGGAGAATTTCACGGCCGTGGAGTCGTAGCCGCGCACTCAGGCGATGCGCATGATCGCCATGGCGACAATCGCCCAATGTCGCATGAGCGAAATTCCTCACATGAGATAGAGCGACCGGTAGTGCGCCCAGAAACGCATGGAGACCGAGGTGCGCAACCACAGCACGAAACTCGCAGGTCAGAAAGCTTTCGCGGCTCGCAACCCAGCGCCTATCATCCCCAGACCGCTCGTCCTCAGCACAACGAGAATCATTCTCGCGGAAGTCACGACCAGAAGCGTCATTAATCATGAATCGATGATTGGGCGGCGAAGAGCCAGCCCAATTTTTTTGGTGTTCTTGCCTACGGCCGACGACCAGAATATGGGGATAGAAAATGTCCAGAAAATTTAGATCGTCGTTTGTAGGGCATCCTAGCGCAAAGTATTTCTGAGCATTTTCTTGAGAAAGAGTTTTTCAACAGCCACGTCTGATTGCAACATTCGTGATCTTGGCTGCACAATCTTAGCCAAGCCACTCCGTTGAGAACACCTTTTGAGTCTTCTGCGCCACCAACTAGGAGTCGTGGTATGGGAGTCAGCGATCCAGAGATTCAAAAAAAGATATTTGGGCCTAGATGGCAACACGAAGTCGAAAACAAGGTTGGCCGCTCTGGAAAAGGCTCATCCATCGCCTGCAAAGTTGCCCGCTTTGCAAGTCCAAAACGAAAAATCGAAAAAGTTAATGAAGTGTTAAATCGCACGGGCCGACTCGGGAGGCTGTCGGCCCGGATTTGGCATCAGCAGCCTAGTCGGCGACGGACAACAACGGCGAGCCCCAGCAAGCCCGTTCCTAAAAGACTGAGTGTGCCGGGTTCAGGAACAACGGAAGTTGCAGTCGTCGCAAACCCGGTGCGGGAACAACCATCCAGAACGCCGAAATGAGCGCCGAAACCGGTGATTTGGCTCGCCTGAGCATTGGAGATCGTAAACGTCAAGCTGGTAGGAAACTGCTGCCCGCCAGAAACCGAGGTCTTATACAGGAAGTCAAAAGTAAAGCTCCCAATCGTACCATTCGGCTTCAGACTAGCACTGAGCCCACTCATGCTGAAGTTGCTCAAGGAACTGCCGGTCAGCACCAAGCCGCCGGTAGTCGTGAATCCGATGTCGCCGCCATTGAGCACGAGTGCAAATCCGGGATTCATCGAGAAGGTGACTCTTACGTCTGAGCCGCTCTGAAACCAAGTCACAGTTCCAACGCTTCCAGAAATTCCTAGATTGTTGTTGGTCAGGGGAACGCTGTTGGCCGACGCTGCGGGTGCGAAGACCATAGAGACAGTAGCCGCTAAGAGCAGAACTGCAAATCGACAAGTGGCCTTGCTCAAGACGAAATACCTCCTTAAAACCGAACTGCGCCAACAGTCCTCAGCACGACAGTCGCCATTTACCAGAGGGGTTCCGCAGAGGTAAGTTTCTGAATTTACGATGTATTCGAATTGCCCGTCGGGCGGGCGTTCCAGCGTGTTTCAGTTCGACTGCAATTTGTTGCATGCAAGAGCAGAAAGGCGTGTCCCAAGTCCAGCAGGCGGTCCGGTTACCATGCGCGAGTGCGCCGTGTCTTGGTTTTTTTTTAACCACCGGTCTTCAGCCGGTAAGACTTGGAGTAGGGCTGCAGGCCCACTCCTCAACCAAATTCCAGCAACTCCGATTGTTTCGGCACTCGCACCCGCACACCTCGATTGGCGAAAAATCCCGATTTCACTCAAATCCTCCGGCGCGGCAAGATGAGTGAAGTCGAAGTGGTGTCACATCATGCACGCTCCCATCCTCGCCAGCATCTCCTTATTATTGTCGGCCTTGCGCCTGGCAACCACGGCTTCGTAATCTTGCAGACCAGGAATAAACGGTTGGCGGTCCGGCATCTAGCTCGACGATTGCAAGGCATCGTCAATTGCCACCAGCAAACGATCTTGAAATTCCGTATCGTCGGCTAGCGCAGCTAGATCGACTTCCTGACCGTCGACCGAATGGGACAAAGTGATCCCCGCCGAGGTCTGCCTTAGCAGAAATGGATGTTCATCGACCGCAAACTGGATGCTGCGCCCCTCCGGGCTGCGGCAACCATTCTGCTGGGAGAAACAATTCCAGCCGAATGTCGACGTCGATCTTGCGAGCAAGATACATCTTGAACTCGTCGATCTCAGCTTGCCTACGCTGATCGTCGAGTTCCTGTTGAGTAAGTGTTGTGCCATACAGTCGATTTCGGGCAAGGTTGATAGCGTTTCGTAATAATGGGCTCATATCCCTCTTGGAATTTGTATGCCTGCCACGAATCTACTGGTTTGGGGCCAGCTCAGGCAGCCGCTTGCGGCTGACTGTTTTCAGCTAGTTGGCCCGGGCTTTGCACGCACCCTTTGTGGCCGTTGAGGTTTTCTTGTTTCAAAATCTTCGAGACCAAGCCACGGGAGATCCGGTGATCTTTGGCGATCTCGCTCAGGCTGCGACCGCGAGCCCGATCCCGCAGCACGCTCTGGCGATCCACTTGAGCTGGACGTCGGCCGATCCGGATGCCTTCGAGCTTGGCGCGCCGCATGCCGGCGCGCACTCGCTCGATGATCAGAGAGCGTTCTAATTCGGCAAGAGTGCTGAGGATGGTAATCATTGCCCGGCCCAGCGGGCCGCCAGTATCCAGCTGCTCGCGAGCTGAGACGAACTCAATGCCGAGATGATTGAGTTCGTCCAGTACTTCCAAAAAGTGACGGACCGAGCGCGCCAGGCGATCGCAGCTCCACACGGCCACGACATTGAAGCGGCCGCGCCGTGCGTCGGCCAGCAGTTGATCCAGTGCTGGCCGTCGCGCACGCGCTCCCGAGTAGCCATGATCGCAGTACTGCTGGATTACCTCCCAACCACGCTGCGCGGCAAGCTGCCCGAGATCCTCAGTTTGGTTTTGCGGGTGCTGATCTGCCGTGCTGACTCTCAGATAAAACACGGCCCGCTTCATTTGGCCTGTTCCTCCAACGTACGCAACTGGCGCTCGAGCACGGCCAGGAATGTCCAACAAGGCGTCGGGCTCATCAGCTGACTCTGATATTCAGCTTCAAAGACGGGAAGAATCAGGCGGGCGAAGACCCGTATTTCAGAGCGAGCCCGGATCTCATCGGGGTTCTTCGGAGTACGGTTTTTCATGCCGGCCACCTTTCTTGGACGGCCGCACAGTAGGCGCGTGTTTCTGAACATAGTTGGTAATGAACTGGATGAGGACTTCAGACATTTCCTTGCCTTCATCGGCGCAGGCCGTCTTGAAGGCACGGTGAAGCTCGGGCGAAATAATCAAAGACATACGCTTATACCTCGGTTGTGAAGTTATCGCATGGGGATCACCACCCTTCTTTCTGAGAGTCAATGCTGTCATATATACATATATATGTATATATCAAGGCAAAGCTGTCGTCAAGAGGACGAGGCGAGGCGCCCCGGTCCAAAAATGTCTCAGATCGCGACTAACGGACTTTCTCCCCCGTCGAGTATCGTGAGCCGGGGGTTGAGTGGAGATCTTTCTCCCTCTCTACCCTCCACGAATCCCCCGGATACTCCTCCGATGGATATCAGCGACCTCTCGGCCGCTCCCATTCCGAAGTGGACTCCGTATTCTCCGGAAGCCGCCAGGCTCTATGCCCCGAATGGGCAGATCGTTGTTCCCGGAGTGAATGGACCGATCTACCTGGATGACACCCACATTCTTCATTTCGAGGACGGCAACCTGCCGGGAAAGATCACGCCGGCCCTGACAACGGAAGGGTCGAAGCCTCGTAATTTCGGAATTCGGAATGAACATAAGGAAACCAGAGCTAATAGCAGGGTCTACGCCTGTGTGTGGCCGGTCTGCCAACCTGCGAAATCACTCCCGTTCCGGGCTTCCCCCGGCCTAGAAGTACGGCAGCCATCGCAACTTACAGATCTCTGCGACCAGGCCATTTCGGGACTTCTCCAGCCTCGAAGTCAGCGATTCATGGACTGCGAGCGCCTTGCTGCAGGCAACTTGAGACGAAACTCGGAATGATGCGGAAAATCCGGAATGGCAGGTTCTCCCGGAACGTTGCGGGTTCTTCAGTGGAAGGTATTCCGGATTTTTTTGGAACTGTCGTTCTGCACGCCTGGAAGCTGAAGCTTTGGATACATTGGTTCCGGGTACTCAGAGGCTAGAAGCGACCAGGTAAGGGAGCATATATAGAGGAAGCAATCAGAAGAGAATAGACGAGGGGAGACTTGAGTTGTTCCCCACCGGCTCGCCCCTTCTTTTCTTCACCAGCTCTGTTCTTCATGATTACAGACCTTTCTACCGACAACGAAAATCTCTATGCCGCGCCTCCCCCAACCGCCACCCCTGTTGATCCAGAACAGTCTCAACCTGCGTGAATCTAGACTTCGCGCCATCACCTCGCCGATTCCCGCTACTTAACATGCACTGGTATCACAGCAGCCTCTCAGTCCTACCGGTAGCACAACATCGGCACCCAATGATCTTCCGAACTATGAGCCCTCGGCGTGCTTTCGCGCTGTCCGACAGTCAGTCGACGTATCTCAGCCGCCCAATTAGCGAGTACTTGACCTCAGCAGCGTTCCGCTTGTCATCTGGATGTCGCGCTAGCTTCAGTCAGAAGAGTCTCGGTGCAAAATCCTTCAGATCGCGGCGCCAGGTCTGCCATTCATGGTCCGTTCCCGGTGATTCATAGAAGACGTGCTGGATGTTTGCTTCCAGTAAGGACACGTGCAGTCTTTGGAGTCCACCGCGCATTCTCTCTGGCTCATTCGTCCCTACGCCAAGCCAGAGCAAATGCACTTTCTTGGAGAAGGCTGCCGGATCAGCGAACACTCCGTTGTAGTCGGTCTTGGGATCCAGTTTTCGATTTCCGAGAACGAGCATCCCGCCCGCTCCACTAAAACCGCCGATGTAGGAGAACAGATCCAGATGATTCAGCGTGATCTGGTAGGTCTGCATGCCACCCATTGATAGGCCTGCCATCGCTCGATGGTCGCGATCAGATAACGTGCGGAAGGTGGAATCAATGTAGGGGATGAGAGCTTGCGTCACATCATCTTCGAAGGCCGCCGCCATGTCCTGCATCGCCTTCAGCATTTCAGGTGACCCAAACCCCTTTGCGAACAAATCGACAGGCGCCTCGCCGGCGCGGTGCGCGTAGCCGTAAGCCATCACCAAGATCATCGGCTTGCAACTCTTGGCCGCGATTAGGTTGTCCAGGATGAAATTTGCGTTGCCCTGACGCACCCAGCCGGTCTCGTCCTCGCCCGCGCCGTGTTGCAGATAGAGAACTGGATAGCGCAGGTTCTTTTTCGTATCGTAATCAGGCGGCAGATAGACCAGGGCGTGCCGCCATGTGCCCGTGACCTTCGAGTTGTACCAGACCTCGCGAACCGCACCATGCGGTACAGCTTGTACTGAATAATAAACAGAGCCAGGCTCCGGAACTTCAACGCCACTTGCGGGCTTTCCTCCTCCGAAAAAGGCGTGAGTGTTGGGATCGCTGACCTCCGCCCCGTCAATAATCAAGGTGTAATAGTGAAAACCGGGAACAAGCGGGGGAGTCGTGATGGTCCAGAATCCATCCTGCTGTTTCTCCATATCCGCTTTCGGGCCGCTCCAGAAATTCACTTTGACCTTCGTGGCCTCCGGAGCCTTCACGCGAATCTGTACTCTTCCGGCACTGTCAACCCGTGGATACTCTGCTGCCCAAACATTGGTGGACGAAGGCTGGAAATTACCAGCCTCTTGTGCACAGCAAAAACTCGCGAAAAGGATCATTACGATTGCGACGTGCTTCATCTCTGCCCTCCTATTCATATTTCGTGAGTGATGAGGAAATCCGTCCTGCTTAGCGGCACTCGAACGAATTCACGTCTTCCGAATTCCCGCTTCCCTTGTATTGTGCGTGCTTCGGATAAGGACATAGCGGCCGGCTGCGCCCAGGAAAAGCCTTGCCAATAGCGACGACTGATGTAGGCGTTGTTCCCTTCTCGACCCAGTTAACCATTGCGCCCAACAAATCAAACTGATCCAGCGCCTGCCCTCCGCCACAGTGACTCATGCCTGGAACGAAATAGAACTGACTCCACTTCGACACGGCGTCGAAGCTCCCGTTTGCCGCCGCCATATTCTTGTAGTATTCGAAGGTGTCGAGAGGCGAGAACCAAGGGTCGCTATCGCCGTGGTAGAAGATCAATTTCCCTCCGTGCGCGGAGAAGGTCGTCAAATTCGTAGACATCGAATCCACGAGCGGCTGGCTGGCCGCCAGAGATTCCTTATCAACGTCCATTGTCATGTTCGTCGTCGCAGGCCCGAAAATGCCGGGTCCCGGTGAAAGCAATCCTCGGAACGGCGGACCGTTCGTGATGCCTGTGTCGTAAAGGAATCCAGCATAGACTTGGGTTCCACTCGAGGTCTTCGGCCCTCTCAGGGCCTTCTTAATGGCAGCCGCTGTTTCCGGAGCCAAGCAGGAGTTATTTGTTTCGCCTTTGCACGCCAACATCTCAGGGTCGAAGTCGCACCCGAGAGGATCGGAGATCAAGCCGTCGACGATGCCATCTTTGGCGTCGCACTTCTTGATGAGAGCATCTTTGATCAGATGCCGGTCATTGTCCGTAATCGACTGCTCGATGATTGGTTTGCCATTTGCATCTTTTGGAGCAATTTGATTGAAGGCGATAGGAATCCATCGGCCGATTGCGAGATTGGAAAACCCAGTGCGCATCGCGGGGTCGCCGGAGATGATGCCGTTGAAAACCGTGGGATATCGCTGCGAGAGAATCATGCCTTCGCGCCCCCCGGTGGAGCATCCAGAGAAATACGAAAAGGCTGCTGGTTTGCCATAGTGTTGCGCGATGAGTTCTTTGGCTAAGGCAGCGACCTCAGCATTTGCGAGGTATGCAAAGTCGAGATAAGCCTGCTGATCACGCATGAAACCGAAATCAAATCCTGGGTGGCGGCTCTTATGACCTGTGTCGGTGCTTACAACGGCGAATCCGCGAATGAGTCCAGGCGTGTCCCCGGCGGCGTTCAATCCAAGAGGCGCCATTACGACGCCATTGCTACCGGCTCCGCCTTGCATCAGCAAATCGCCATTCCATTGGTCGGGCATGGCCAATGCGAAGGTGATTCCAAACTCTTCTCCATCAACTCCGGCGCGCCGGTTCATCACACCTTCGACTCGGCAATATGCAGGCAAAGGTGCAGTGCGACTCTGGTTCCAGGGAATGGCCTCGGTGGCGCCGGCAGTAATGGCGGCCGCTTTGGTGATCTCAACATTCTCGGCTTTGAAGTTTGTCAGCTTGGAGCAAGAGCTTGGTTCCTGCGCCCATGCATAACCGATCGAGACAAATACCAGAAGCATGCTTCTTAGGAATTTGCTATGCATATCGCCCTAATCTCTTGACTAAACAACTATTCCGGCAGCATGATTTGCCCTTTGATTTCAAAATTCCCGTTCACTGAAGGAACTCCGGTTCCGGGTTGGCCGCTCCCGATTGAGAGTGTGTACTTGCCTTGCGCCACGATGATGTCCCCCAGATCGGTGACCATGCTGAGGTCGCGAGAGCCCAATTGGAACTCGACTTTCTGGCTCGCTCCGGGCTCCAGATGGACGCGCTGAAATCCGCGGAGTGCTCGCCGCGGCGCACCGGCGACGTCGGGAAACTGCAGGTACAGCTCGACGACTTCATCTCCGGCTAGTTTTCCCGTGTTAGCGACCGTGACGGAGGCGTGTAGTGGATCACCGGCGTTGACTGGGGCGTCCGGCAGCATGAGATTGCTATAAGCGAATGTTGTGTAGCTGAGGCCGAATCCAAACGGCCAAAGGGGTTGGCCCTCGAAGTAGCGATAAGTGCGTCCTTTCATTGAGTAGTCTTCGAAATGCGGGAGCTGATGAACATCTTTGTAAAAGGTGACAGGAAGGCGTCCAGCGGGATTGTTCTTGCCGCTGAGAGTTTCAGCGATGGCGGCTCCGCCTTCTTCCCCGGAATACCATGACTCGAGGATAGCGTTGGCGTGTTCCTTCGCCCAGTTCACGCTGAGCGCGCTGCCGTTCATCAGCACGATAACGAGAGGCTTGCTAGTCGCCGCAAGCGCCTCGATCAGATCTTCTTCAGGCGGCGGTAAATCGAGGCTAGTGCGGTCACCCCCGGAAAAGCCGGGCTGACTCACAGGCATCTCTTCGCCCTCGAGTCGACTGGTGATACCAACGACTGCGACAACGACGTCGGCATTCTTCGCCGCCGTTACTGCCGCTGGATCGGGCACATTGTTCACGCGAGTCCACAGAAGCTGCGCTTCTGGCTTGCCGTTTCCGGTTCGGCCATAAAGGACCTCGAGCTTTACGGGATGACCTTTTTCGAGGTGAACGGGGCTCAGATTAATGTTCTTGCCCCAGAGCGTCGTAATCTCCTTGCCATCGACCAAGAGGCGACCAAAGCCGTCGATGCGAAGTCCCAACAAATAGTCGCCGGTTGCAGTGGGATTGAGAGAGCCAGTCCATTGAACCGACAGTCCGGAGATTCCTTTCGCCTGTGCGGGGACGTTGCCCTCGTTCAAGCTCACGGAGGACTCGACGCGTGAGGTGAGCGGAGTCGGCTTTGCGTCGAAACTGGGACGCGAACTGTATTCGGCTTTGAGTCCAGGCTTGCCATCCGGAGTAGTCAAGACGGACGCTGGCACGTTGTCTGCCTGATTGGAAAGGAATTGAGTGCCGGGCACGTAGGTGATCTTCGCCTCGGGGAACTCGGCTTTCATCCCTTCCAACACGCTGACGGTATGTGATGTACTGCCGTTATAGTTGCCGAGCAGGACGGCGGTTTGATCGGCGAGCGGACCGACGATCGCGATGCGCTTGGCAGATCGCAGCGGGAGGATGCCATCATTCTTGAGCAGAACCATGGACTCGTTGGCAATGCGACGAGCAAGCTCGCGGTGAGCTGCACTATCAAGTTGCTTCTCGTCGATGTTCGTGTAAGGCACCGTCGCTGGCGGATCGAACATGCCGAGGCGGATGCGAGCCGTAAACAGACGAATGAGGGCATTGTCGACCGAGCTTTCCGGAAGATATCCCTGCTGCACGGCCTCGACATACGGTTTGTAATCGTGATCATCGTTGACTTTTGCGAAGTCGATGCACTCGTTATCCATCCCGCGAATCACAGAGATCGCCGAGGCCTGCGGCTGCGTCGGGCGGTAGTGGTGTCCGTTGAAGACGTTTCGTACAGCGTCGCAGTCGGAGACTACATAACCCTGGAAGCCCCAAGCGCCGCGAAGCGTGTGCTGCAGTAGGAATTCACTTGCGCACGCGGGCTCGCCATTGATCGCGTTGTACGCACACATGACCGATGCCGCCTTGCCCTCGACGACCGCGGCGCGAAACGCGGGTAAGTAGGTGTCTTCCTCGTCGTGCTTGCTGACGTCCACGTCGGTGAAATGGCGAGTGGGTTCGGGACCACTATGAACGGCATAGTGTTTTGGCGTCGAGATGACACGGTAATAGCGTGGATCGTCGCCTTGCATGCCAGTGACAAATGCGACGGCTAAGCGAGCACTCAGGAAGGGATCTTCGCCATAGGTTTCCTGGCCGCGTCCCCACCGGGGATCCCGGAATATGTTGACGTTGGGAGCCCAGAAATCGAGGCCCTCGAAAATGTTGGAGTGTCCAGCGCGCTCGTGCTGAACGTGTTTGATTCGCCCTTCGATGCCGATGGAGGTTGCCATCTCATGAATCCGGGGCACATCGAACGTGGCGGCGAGACCGATGGGTTCCGGGAATTCGGTCACGCCATCGGAAATGACGCCATGCAGGGCCTCGCTCCACCAATCGTAAGAAGGAATGTTCAAGCGCGGTACGGCGCGTGCCTGATTGACCAGCTGTGAGGCCTTCTCTTCGAGCGTCATCCGGTGGACCAGATCAGCCGCGCGCTCTTCAGGAGAAAGCTTGGGATTCATATAAGGCAGGCCGGAAGTGTCCTGCGCCATTGAATGGGAGGCTAGAACGGCAATGATGACTGCGGCCAGCGACGAAGTTCTATAACGGTTCATCCCTACTCCTGGACTCTCGATAAGTCCTTAGCTAATTTTGCGGCGGTTCTTACTCCTCTTAGGCATGCCATGTTGTCGGCGAACATCGGATAGGAAATGGGACCGATTCTGCGGCGCGTACTGGAAAGCTAGAATGAGAACGCAGCAGATGTGACACCTTCGAGGGCGCGATTTTATGACTCACCGGTTAAAGAGTCAGCTTTTAGAGGTACCGCTAACTGTAACGAAGTTCGCCAAAAAATACCAGAAGGGCTGCCAGGCAAACGTGCTAACACTATGGGTTTCGTTTCACCCCTACTCGCGATTTTTTTGCAATGTTCTTACCCGTGCGCCGTTGAGTCGATTCGCGCACAATCACCTTGGGCTGCAGCACCAGAGTTTGCGGCTTTGGCGGCACCTTGGAGTTCAGAATCCCCAATGCTATTCGCGCAGCTTCTTCTCCGATTCGCCGGCTTTGCTGATCGATACTGGAGAGTGGAACACGCAAGGAATCATCGTAGTGGAGATTTCCGCAGCCCACGACCGCCAAGTCCTCGGGGATTCGAACTCCGTGATCCAGTGCAGAATTCATGGCACCCATTGCCAAAGGATCATTGAAGCAGAATAACCCGTCAGGTCTGGGCTTGAGACTTAGGAGTTGGCGCATCGCTTCTGCTCCGCCCTGCTTGGTTCCGACATCTCCCTTGCGCTGCGTGATGATGTAATCGTCAATCACTTTCATCCCAGCTTGCGCGAGGGCCCGTTTATATCCTTCCTTCCGGCGAATTCCAGGACTGATCTCCGGTCCACAAATGTGAGCGATTCTTTTGCAGCCGATGTCGATCAAATGCCTGGTGGCGAGCATCCCCACCAATTCATCATCTACACCGACGAAGTTCGTCGAAAGACCAGGCAAGCACCGATCGATCAGTACATAGGGTATGTTCTGTTTTTCGATCTGAAAGAAAACATCTACGGTCGTGCGGCACGATGCAATAATTAGAGTGTCAAGCCGGCGTGCCAGCAAGTGATTGATTTCGACCTCCTCGAGATCCGGGTCTTCGTCAGAAGAGGAAATGATCAGATAGTAGCCGCTTTGTCGCAAGACTTCGGAGAGAGACCTGGCAACTTCCGCAAAGAACGGGTGCAGCAGATCGGGAACGACCAGTCCCACAAGATACGAGCGGCCGGTCACCAGACTTCGCGCAGCAAAGTTGGGACGATAGTCCAGCTCCTTCACGCGGGCGAGAACTCGCTCGCGAGTCTCGTCTCCGATGTCAGGATGATTTCTCAGAACCTTGGAAATCGTGATCATGGATACTCCAAGGTCTTTCGCGATATCCTTCATTCGTATGTTCATAAGCAGCCCGTCAGTTTAGAAGATAGATCGTCGTCTGTGAAGTAACCTTTGAAGGTAGCAGGGCCTTGCCACGAAAGCGAGTTTCGGCCCTGAGCTCCTATTCTTGACATCGGTAACTTTACCGATTATTTTCCACGGAGTACAGACATGAAAGCGCTTGTGCTTCGCAAACCGGCCCAGGCTGATCTGGAGACCATCGCCGATCCAGTGCTCACAGATACAAACGTACTGCTCAAGGTACGCTTCGTGGGATTCTGTGGCAGCGATCTGAATTCATACCGTGGACTCAATCCACTCGTCACGTATCCTCGCATTCTGGGCCATGAAGTATCGGCTACGGTGGTGGAAGACCCCAGAGGTGAAGGCGCATTGTCTGCGGGCACGAACGTATCGGTATCCCCATACACGAACTGTGGCCAATGCTCTTCATGTCTGCGCGGACGTCAGAACGCTTGCCAGTTCAACCAGACTCTCGGTGTGCAAAGGGATGGTGCCTTGACCGAATTTGTTGTGCTGCCGCGAGAGAAACTGTATCCCGCCAAGCTGACGCTGAAAGAGTTGTGCCTGGTTGAGCCGCTGACTGTCGGATTTCATGCCGTTACACGTGGACGTGTAACCGCCCATGACACGGTTGCGATTTGGGGTTGTGGCGGAGTCGGACTTGGTGTAGTAGCTGCCGCAAGTTCCCGGCGTGCGCGAACGATCTGTATTGACGTGGATGACGATAAACTTGAGATGGCGCGAATGGCTGGCGCTCAACTCACCATTAATAGCACGCGAGAGCCACTACACGACCGATTGCTGGAAATGACCGAAGGCCGGGGACCGGATGTTGCCATCGAAGCGATTGGCACCGCGGCTACGTTCCGAGCAGCGGTTGAAGAAGTCGCATTCACCGGGCGTGTAGTGTACATCGGGTACGCAAAGGAACCGGTCAGCTACGAGACCCGACTGTTCGTTCAAAAAGAATTGGATATTCTCGGCTCCAGGAATGCTGAACCGGCGGATTTCGAGGCTGTGATCAAGCTTCTGGAAGCGCAAAGGTTCCCTGTTGATCAAGCTGTGAGTCTGGTTGTTCCCCTTGAACAAGCAGCCGATGCGCTGCGCTCCTGGAGCGACAATCCCTCACGTTTCAGAAAGATCATGGTCAACCTGGACTGATGTTTTTTTGAGCTGCGTCAGTACTGCTCGAGCAAGAGCTCTTGCTGAATGAATCCGACAGAGATCGACGATGCGTCTGACGAAAGGGCAATAATGCTTTCACCTCGTTTACTCTCAATTCCTAAAGTTGGGGCAATTTTGTTACTGTCGTCTGCAGTTTCAATGGCGCACGCCCAGAGTGCAACCGCTCCAACAGCCACTCAGGAGCCGGCCAGCATCGATCAAATCTGGCAGAAGGCGAGCAGCAAATACGACTCAGAACGCGCCACCTTGCTGAAGAAAGTCGACAGCCTCGATCAGCAGGGTCCGTTCCGGGCGGACTGGGAATCACTGCAGAAATATGAAGTGCCCGAATGGTACAAGGACGCGAAGTTCGGCATTTTCATTCATTGGGGAGCTTACTCGGTCCCGGCTTTTAGCAGTGAATGGTATCCCCGAAATATGTATGAGCCTGGATTCGACGCATACAAGCACCACATTGCGACTTACGGGCCACAGGACAAGTTCGGCTATAAAGACTTTATTCCCATGTTTAAGGCCGAGCATTTTGATCCTTCCGCCTGGGCCGAACTGTTCAAAAAAGCGGGTGCAAAGTACGTCGTGCCCGTTGCAGAACATCATGACGGCTTTGCCATGTACGACAGCGGGTTGAGCGATTGGACAGCGGCCAAGATGGGACCGCATCGCGATGTGATTGGTGATCTATCCAAGGCAGTGCGAGCCGAGGGACTGCATTTTGGCGTCTCGTCGCATCGCGTAGAACACGATTTCTTCCTGGGCGTGGGCCGTAAGATCCCATCGGACGTTAACGACCCGCAATATGCCGCCTTCTATGGTCCAGCACAAGTGGGAGTCATCAACTGGGGAACTCCCGTCGGCAATGATTTCACTTATGTTTCATTGGAATGGGCCAACGATTGGCTGGCTCGCGGGGTTGAACTCGTCGACAAATATCATCCCGACATCGTCTACTTCGACTGGTGGATCGGTCAGGCTTCGATCCGGCCAAATCTCACCAAGTTCGCCGCCTTTTACTACAACAGTTCTCTGAAATACGGTGATCACGTCGGAGTGATCAATTACAAAGACTATGCCATGCAGGAGCACTCCGCCGTGCTCGATCTAGAACGTGGACAGCTTGGCGATATCCGTCCCCTCTACTGGCAAACCGACACCTCTGTGAGTAACAAATCATGGGGCTATATCAAGGACGACACATTCAAGTCGCCTGAGTTTGTGATTCATCAGCTCATTGATATCGTCAGCAAAAATGGAAATTTGCTGTTGAACATTGGTCCGCGGTCTGATGGCACCATTCCCGACGAAGTGCAGCAAGTTCTTCTCGATGTCGGCGCGTGGCTGAATGTGAATGGGGATGCGATCTACGGTACTCGCCCGTGGAGAACCTATGGTGAAGGTCCAACCAAGGTAGCAGCTGGATCTTTTCACGATACCGACACGACGCGCTATACAGCCGAGGACTTTCGTTTCACGACCAAAGGGGGAGTGCTCTACGCGATCGGACTCGGCTGGCCGACCAATGGCGAGGTTGTAATTCGCTCGCTCGCTTCGACCGTCGGCAGCGAACGTGTACGGTCCGTTACATTGTTAGGTAGCGACGCGAAACTGCAGTTCGACCAGCGCACCGATGGCATCCATGTCCGGATGCCGGCGCAGGCTCCAGCCAAATACGCTTATGCACTCCGCGTGACGTTTCCTTGAAGTGTGAGTACGATCTGCTGTTATGACCCCCAAGACCGTGTGCGGGCCGTATGATGTCGGGGCATCGGTTGACGAAACTGGGTATGCTCACAAATCGAAGACGCTTCATCAAAACTGGCGGCAGCATGGCGATTGGCGCACTTGTACCTCTTCGTCTCGCTGCTGATTCGAAACACCTCCAGCCATTTCAATGGACGACCGGGAATCTAGTTTTTTCGTTCGACGTACAGGCCGGAAAACTGCGCCAAAAGCGTCTTCTCCCGTCCGGCAACTTGGTTCAGCAAGACGATTCCTCTGGCGTAGAAGTCGCTTTGCAATGTAGCGGCGAGAATTCTCCGGATCAAGGTATGAAATCGGGCGTAGGACAACCCGGCGCCCGATTGTTGTTCGCCGGCTATCGCGAGGAGTCTACAGGCGCAGGCAAGCGGCTGATCTGCTCGCACACAGACTCGCTCTCGAACTTGCAAGTGGATTCTGTTTATGAGGGGTTCGACAGCGTTCCCGTCGTCCGGCGGCATTCACGAGTAACGAATAACAATAGTGCAGCAATCGGCATCGAATTCTTAAGTTCGGCAATGCTCCACGGGCTCGCCGCACCACAAGAATATGACAGCGAACTCCGCATCCATGTCGCGATGAATAGCTGGATGGCAGAGGGACAATGGCACACGTTTCGCCCGTCCGACATGGGCTTCGTAGAAAACGAACGAACGAGCTGGTCCGAGGTAAGGGCCGGAAGCATTGGAAGTTGGTCGACAGAGCGATACCTGCCGATGGCGATAGTCGAAAACTTGAAACTCGGTCTAGCCTGGTTTTGGCAGATCGAACACAACGGATCGTGGTATTGGGAAATCTCTAATGCTTCGTTGCACAGCGGCCGTGCCGATGATGTATACGCGTACCTCGGCGGTCCCGATGACCTGCATTCCGCAGCCTGGAAGCGTTTAGGACCTGCGGAAACTTATGAAACCGTCCCTGTAGCAATTGGCTGCGTCTCAGGTGGGTTCGACCAAGCAGTGGAGGCACTGACCCGGTACCGACGCGTTGCCTGTGTAAGGGCAAGCAAGAACGATTCGCGATGTCCCGTCATTTTCAACGACTACATGAACTGTCTCTGGGGCGATCCTACAGAGGAAAAGGAATTGCCTCTGATTGCTGCTGCCGCAAAAGCCGGATGCGAATACTTTGTAATCGACGCGGGATGGTATGCAGAAATTAAGGAAGACTGGAGCCAAACTATAGGCTCCTGGCAACCAACTTCCAGTCGGTGGCCGCATGGACTCAAATCCGTACTCGATCAGATCCGACACCATGGAATGATCCCCGGACTTTGGCTGGAGCCGGAAGTTGCCGGAGCAAAATCACTTCTGGCCGAGAAGCCAGACAGCTGGTTCTTCATGAGGCACGGCAAGAGGGTGCTTAAGAACTCGAGATATCTCCTGGATTTCCGCAACCCCGAGGTGCGTTCTTATCTGGACGAGGTGATTGCGAGACTTGTAAACGACTACGGCGTTGGCTATATCAAGATGGACTACAACGTCGATTCGCTGCAGGGCACAGAGCTCAACGCAGATAGTTTTGGACAGGGCCTGCTTGAGCACAATCGTGCCCATCTCGCCTGGCTCGAAAGCATTCTGAAGCGCCACCCCGATTTGGTGATTGAGAACTGTGGCAGCGGGGGCGGACGTATGGATTACGCCATGCTCAGTCGCCTGCAGATCCAGTCGATGACGGATCAGGAGAATTATCGAAAACTCCCCGCGATCCTGGTAGGCGCGTCGGCGGCCGTTTTGCCGGAGCAGCTAGCAGTCTGGTCTTATCCGTTACAGAATGCTGATGCCGATCAGGCAAGCTTCAATATGGTCACTTCCATGATGTGCCGTATCCACCAAAGTGGGCGACTGGACTCGCTTTCAACGGAAGCAGGAAAACAAGTAGCCTCGGGTATCAGAATCTATAAAGAAGTCCTTCGCAAGCACACTCCTCAAGCTGTTCCCTTTTATCCGCTGGGAGTGTCCGATGTCACTGATCCCAATGCTCCAGTAGCTCTCGGCATGCGCGCTCCAGGGCAAACCCTGCTGGGAGTCTGGCGATTGGATGGTCCAGCGACCACGAGGATACCGTGGACGTACGCGGGGCCGACGCTCGTGTACCCGAGTGATCTTGGAATCAAGATCGCGGCCTCACAAGGAACATTGGAGATTGAATTCCCTCGAAGCCGAATGGCCTGCTTGCTTACTGCTTAACGTGCCATTGGCCGTCGGTCTCCACGTGCCGATTCCAGCACGCGTACGCACTTCGAATTGTTTCGACAACTCCTCGCAGCTTCAATTAAACCCAGCAGGAGAATAGGAGGAGGTGTACCATTCTATGGCAATAGTCGCTACCTGTAGCGATAACTATGGGAGATAAACTGACACTTCGGGAAATCGCGCGACTGGCCAATGTATCCACCGCCACCGTGTCGCGTGCGATTAATCGCGTACCCACCGTAAACCCCGTTCTAGCCAGACGCATTCGGAAGGTGATTGAAAAGGAAGGCTACTTTCCGAACACAAACGCGCGCGCGCTGGTGCGCGGATGCAGTCGTAGTCTCGGCCTTATTGTCTCCGAAATCACCAACCCCTTTTTCCCGGAGATCGTGCAAACCTTCGCGAAGCTGGGCGCTCAGGAAAATTACGAAATTTTGTTGAGTTCTATCGACCACGATCCACGATTGCTGGAGATGGCGGCTCGGCAAATGATTGAGCGCAGGGTTGGAGGAGTCGCGATCCTAACTTTTGGCGACGAGTTGCCGCTCATCGACGCGCTTACTGCACGAAAAGTGCCGGTGTTCGTCGTTGATGCGGATTCATCCGGACCGTTGCTGAAGACCGTCCAGGTTGATTATGAGCACGGAATCCGGCAGGCTGTACAGCACCTGGCGGCATTGGGACATGAGCGTATCGCCTTTATCGGCGGCCCACGAGATTTGAAAACCGCCGCTACACGCAGATCCGCGGTTGAAAAATGCATGAAGGAAATCAGCTTAGAGCTTCGTCCGGAACTCTTCGTTGATGGGGATCACTCGATTGAAGCCGGTATGAAAGCATTGTCCGCTCTCGCTGCCATGCCTGATCGCCCTTCCGCTGTGCTTTGTTCAAACGATATGACGGCCATCGGCGTGATGCGAGCGGCGTTCGGCCTTGGTCTCAATATTCCGCGAGACTTGTCGGTCGTAGGGTTCGATGACATCAAGCTGGCCCAATTCATGACACCACCACTAACGACAGTGCAGATGTCGCACACCGAGATCGCCCGCTTGTCATTTTCAGCGTTGCTTGATTCTCTGGAACCTACCCGCCATGTAAATGGACGACAGGTAAGTTCGATGAAGACTAACCTCGTACTTCGAGATTCGACGGCCCTCGCACGCGGTTGCCTTATGAGCAGAGCGGCAACCGCATTATCGGAAGTAGATACACCGCTGAAGCTTGCCGTGAAGGCGCAATCGAGGAAGGATCGATCTTTCACCCTTTGAGCTGCGTCAAGCGACATTGTTCCTGTTCCAGCTTGGTCCGGACTTGGAACTCTAAGTCTTTCCGTTCGCTCGGAATTGGTGCTTACTAAATGCGTGCGTTCCAAGAGCGTTCCCGACCCCAATTGCCTAGGTGCTTTCCCCCATGGTGGTCGCCCGTCATAGGGGAGACGACTTTCTATCAACGAACCCAACCATTAGCGTGCCCGAATCTGATCGCCCGGAGTATACTCTGGCCAGCGACCGTGCTAGCTCCACATTCGATCTCAGCGATGCATACCTGCGTTAGATCACTCCGCAAAAGAAGTAAATGGACACTTAGTCAAGTAGCGATCATTGTGTGCTGCTTCGCGGTTTCGGTGGGGCAGCAAAAGCCACCGACTTCCTCGCCCGGCGCCTTACGTGAGTTCCCATTGGTTCTGCAGCAGAGCATCGAGAGCGGAAAGGCAATGATCGGAACAAAAGTCCAGGCGAAGCTGGCGGTCGCCACGATGTTCGAGGGTACCGTCATCCCGAGGAATGCTGTCTTCTCCGGTGTAGTCATCGAGTCTAACGCGAAGAGCGCGAAAGAACCGGCTAAACTCGCGATTCGTATGGAGACAGCGGAGTGGAAGCACGGCTCAAGTTCTATGATGGCGTATCTTCTACCCTTGTATTACCCCACGACGACGCAGAATTTTGGGGATGCCTCGCAGGCATCGGGACCCACCGCGTCTGATGGCGGCCAGGGTTCAAGTTCCGAATCCCCCATGAGTCACCAATCGTTTCCTTCGAATGAATCACAAGCGGCCATTCCTGAAATCTCTACCACTTCGAATCGCCCTGTCCAGATTAAGAATGTGACAGTTGCCCTCGCGGACGAGGGCGGTGCGGCACTTGTTTCCGAGCATAGCAACATCAAGTTATTCAAGCTGACAACCTACGTCTTTGCCGCCCGGGAACCAAAAGCAAAGTAGATCAAATACAACGTGCCTCTATGGATGCTTCGCGCCTGAGGCTTAGGTGCCTTTCCTGGAACTCCACTCGGACAAGACGCGCCCGCGCCCCGGGTGCGACCTGTCAGAGCAATCAAAAATCTTTCCACCCGTTTCAATGTGGCAACATCAAGTTGCTCACTATCGTGGACCACCGCGGACTTCTTGAGGTCAAAAAAACTGCTCGCAACCGGTTTGGCTGCGAGCAGTGGAGGCCTAAATTCACGCCCACCGTGAGTTTAGGTTAGAAGAAAATTTTCCCACCGAGCTGGATAATTCTCGCCGGGTACGCCGAAGTGAACTGTCCGAAGCGACCATCACCCAGACTGTTATCAGAGTTCTGGAACTGGGTGTGGTTGAATGTGTTGAAGGTCTCCAGCCGCAGCTGCAACCCGCTCGTCTCTCCGAATGCAAAGGTTTTAAAGAGAGAGAGGTTCCAGTTGTCACGTCCAGGCCCTCGGAGGGCGTTGTGGCCAAGAGTGCCCCAATTGCCTGCTCCAGGATCCGAAAACACGGAAGTATCGTAGTACTGGATGACCCTGTAGGGGTCTGAGGTCGGCACCACCGAATGCACATATTTGATGCTGCCGTTCAAGTCAGGCCGGTTGCCGCCGCCAACGTTGTTGTTGCTGCCGCCGCTGACGTTGATTGGCAGGCCGGACTCGATGGTAACGATGCCTGAGACCTGCCATCCGCCCAGGGCGGACTTCAGGAAACGGTTCGGGCTGTTGCGCAAAACCGGAATGCTGTAGATGAAGTTGGCGGAAAAATTGTGGGTCCGGTCGAAAAGGCTGGGCCCAAGGTCGTACCGCCACCCCAGATAGGGATTGGTAACAGCGTTCAAGTCCTGACCGCTGCCACCGGTGGATGGATCGATGGAGCGTGAAAGGGTGTAGTAAGCGCGAAGCTGCAGGTCCTTGCTGAATTGCGAGTTCAAGTCAACCTGCAGGGAGTTGTAGTGGCTATTGGCTTCGTTCTGCGCCATGCTGAGGGTTCTCAACCCCTTGTAGGGCAGGGTTGTCGCCGCCGAGTATTGAATGGTGTTCGCAGCCACCAGTGGGAGCTCGGCCAGCGAAGGCAGGTTAATGTTTCGATAGTCGTTCAGGTGCCGGTTCACATTCCCCACATAAGAGGCGGACAGAACGGTTTTCGCACCAAACGAATGCTGAACGCCAGCGCTGTATTGAGTGCTGGTTGGTGGCTTGTAGTTAT
>Ga0207693_10001446_pt1 | contig 21017 bp, 20 predicted proteins | sample LARL81metaG_FD_184347 | JGI IMG/M metagenome (GOLD analysis project Ga0207693, IMG submission 184347) | Corn, switchgrass and miscanthus rhizosphere microbial communities from Kellogg Biological Station, Michigan, USA - LAR L8-1 metaG... | ecosystem: Host-associated > Plants > Roots >... | reverse complement strand
AGCGCGTCGCCGGCGACCCGGTTTTTGCCAGATGCGCCTTCGGCAGTAACGATCTTTCGCTGATCTTCAGCCGCATCACCCGCGGTCTGCACCTCGCCAGCGCTCTCGAAGCCAGGATCGTTCAGGGTGCCAAACGTCTGGACGTTGCCCCTGGACCTGCCCGTGCCACGTCCTCGCCCAGGCAGCGCAACACGCGCACCCCTGCCCCGAACGCCGGTCTCGCTCCCCTCCCCACGTCAGAGCAGGTCGCCGCCTGGGTCCGCCGCCGGCCGATCGGCGCCGTCATAGCTGACATCTGCCGCGATCTCGGCATCCTGCCGAGTCACCCGCTGTGGCGGGAACTGCAGCGCGCCATCATCCGGCACGGCGGCAGCCTGGCAGGCCTGGTGAAGACCATGCTCGACCGGACGTTTCCGCTTGCCGCGCCGCCCGCCCTGCCGGCGGTGGCCGCACCGTTCTCCCCGGCGCCTGCCGGCGCTGGCCCACCCTGAAGCTGAACGTCTGGACTATCGAAGCGTGACGCACGGGGCCGAGGATTGGCCGGCCCCGTCATTCTGATTCGGCCATGACCCGACACGAGTTCTGCCTTCGTGAGCTTGCGGGCATGTCACGGCACGGGCAACCTGCGGCGAGCAACAGGGAGGCATCGACCATGTCAGCCACCGCAGCCGTCCAGGAGAAGCCCGCACTGCTCGCCGAGCCGCCGCAGCGTCTGCATCATCACGCATACGTCGTGCGCGACCAGGAGAAGAACCGCCAGTTCTTCGAGGAGCTGCTCGGCATCCCGCTGGTCGCCACCTGGTGCGAGAAGCACCACAACAGCTGGCTCGGCCGCGAGGTCGCGATGTGCCACACGTTCTTCGGCATGGGCGACGGTGGCGCGCTCGCGTTCTTCTCGTTCGGCGATCCGGACGTCTACAAGCTGGTGATCGCCGAGAAGCCGCCGGTGGTCGGCAGCTTCGACCACGTGGCGTTCAAGGTGTCGGATCGCACCTATGACGAGATCGTGGACCGGCTGAGGAGTGCGGGCGAGACGTTCCGCGAGAACGACCACGGCTACTGCAAGTCGGTCTATGCGACTTCACCGGACGGGCTGATCGTGGAGTTCACCGTCGATCCGCCGGGCGTAGAGCAGATCGATGCAATCCGTCGCGCCGACGCGCACTCCGAACTGGCGCGCTGGGTGGCGGGCGATCACCGCACCAACAACGATCTGCGGCCGCGCTAAGCGGCCCAGATCCGCACCAGCGGCCCCTCGTTTCCGGAAACCGGATCAGCGGGCGGCAACCTGACCGCTGCAATGTTGCGCACCACCTCGTCATGTTCGGCCGGATTGCCGCGCCGCAGATCGCGTCGCGCGGTATTGTCGGGATAGGCGCCGACGATCAGCAGATCGGCGCTCTTGTCCTCATTGCAGTGGCCGACGCCGGCCGGCACCACCACGACGTCCCCTGCGCTCACCTCCAGTACTGCGCCGCCAGGACCGCCGAAGCGCACCTTCGCGGAGCCGCTCGCCACACCCAGCACCTCGTGCGCGTCGCTGTGGAAGTGGTGGAACGGATGCACCGCATCGCGCCACGCCGCCGGCCAGCGATTGTCGGTGAAGATGCGTTCGATTGCCGCCGGATCCGCCGGCACCGCCTGGCGATACACCAGCAAAGGCAGCTTCGAGTTCGGGATGGCGCCATCGTCGGCAAAGGTGAAAGTCTGGGGTTCGGTCATCGGAACTTCTCCGCAGCTTCGGCAATTTGGCGGTCAAGTGTTACCAGCTCAACCTCGAGCATTCGGGCGAGATAGAGATTAACACCGCGACGACGCGTCCGCCATGTCGTCCGCGGCCTCATCCTCGTCACCGTATCCCACCAATCGCAGCGCACGCCCCTTGATGCCGCGAGTGGCCGCGGCATGGATCAGCGCCTCCTCGCGGCCATGCGTGACCCAGACCTCCGGCGCCCCGACCTCGTCCAACGTGGCGTTCAATTCATCCCAGTCGGCGTGGTCGGAGATCACCAGCGGCAGTTCCACGCCACGTGACTTGGCGCGTTGCCGCACCCGCATCCAGCCGGATGCCAACGCCACGACCGGGTCCGCCAGCCGTCGCGCCCACCGGTCCGTCACCGCGCCGGGCGGCGCCAACACGATCGTTCCTGCCAGCTCGCCCTTGGCCGCCACCGTCGCCGGCCGCAGGTCGCCCAATGGCACGCCGCGCGCCTCGTACACCCGGCAGAGCGCGGACAGAGCGCCGTGCAGCCAGATCGGCCGGTCCCACCCCGCCTGCCGCAGCAAGGCGATCACGCGTTGGCATTTGCCGAGGGCGTAGCAACCCACGACGTGGGTGCGATCCGGAAACAACGCGACACTGGCAAGGAGCTTGTCTATCTCCTGCCCGGGTGGCGGATGGCGGAACACGGGCAGGGCGAAGGTCGCCTCGCTGACGAACACATCGCAGCGTTCCGGCTCGAATCCGGTACAGGTCGGATCGGCGGTGCGCTTGTAGTCGCCGCTGACCACGACCCGTGTGCCTCGATATTCCATCGCAACCTGAGCGCTTCCCAGCACATGCCCCGCAGGCAACAGCCAGACGCGCACACCGCCAATGCTCAGTGTCTCGCGCCAACCGAGCGCCTGCTTATCCTCCCCAGCCCGGTCCGCGCCCAGGCGCGCGCTCATCAGCGCCAACGTGTCGGCGCTCGCCAACACCGCCCGGTGACCTGGACGCGCGTGATCGGAATGGGCGTGGGTGATCACCGCGCGGTCCACCGCCCGCAATGGATCGATGAAGAAGCCGCCGGGCTCGCAGTAAAGTCCCTGCGGCAGCGCCTTCAGCCACATGGACGCGTGCTGCATTCACCCAAGATGGCCCCGCCGTGCGCCTGTCGCCAGACTACGGGGTGCTGTGAATGCTTAGCTCGCCAGAACGATCTCCGGCTCCGCGGCATAGGGGACCGTGCCGCCGATGCGGACCTCGAGCATCGATGCGCCGCTGGTGGCAGGCAGAGACAGAACAGCATTTCCGTCCGTCCATCGCCTCATCGCCAGCCCTTCCCGCTCGACGTCCCACCAGCCGGTCACAAGAGACGGGTGATCGAGCGGAATCTCGGCGACCTGGTCTGCACAGCGCACGACGAGGCGTGCGATCTGAACGCCAAGACAGCGACGATCATCCAACCACGGACGCGTAATGCAGGGCGCGGCGGCACGCGAGACGAGACGCACTTCCCTCGCGCGGGGAGACAACACGAAGATGTACATATTGGGTTCGACGTTGATCGGCTTGATCGATCGGTTCTCTGCGATCAGCCGCAGCTCCGGGTCGTTCGTCGTCAACGGCTCCGTAAGTTCGTGGCCAAGAACGGCAGCGCGTTCCGCCAGGCGCCTCCATATCGGGCGGATGACCACCTCATCGATAACGAAGGTCTCGCACGACTTCGCGACCCGGATCGGGTAATCCGCCTCGCTGGTCAGATCGGGATGCGGGGCGCACGGCAGGTCCGAGTTGGCGAAGAAGCCGCGGTTGCCGGTATCGAGATAACTCTCCGCGGGCAGGCCCTCGGCCAGCATGATGGCGTGATCCTCAAGCTCCACATGGTAGTAGACGACCGAACGATGATCGGGCTCCTGCCGGATCGTCGCGCCGTTCACCAGTTGCCGCGCGCAGATGAGAACGCCGTCTGTCAGGATGGCGTGGTCGGGTGACACCAGCAGGTCGCGATGCGGCACGTTGTCGGCAAACGCGCCGCGCTTGATCCGAACCGGGGCGACAATGAGCGGATGCGGATGCGCGGTGAGATCCAGGCTCCGGTAGCCCACCCATACCACTGGAACGGGCATTGGCTTGCCCCCGACCAGGGTCACGACTGGCTCACCGGGCTGCAAAGCCTCCACCGGAACCTCGCTATCGGGGGTTCGGATCATGGTGCCTTGCGCGTAGCAGCCCATGAGCTCCGTCCCTCCGCCGCCATCGTCGGCGAGAGCGAAGGAGCCGGGGTTGTTGATATTGGCTATGCTGAAGACGGGGGTATCGCCTGCGGCGATGGTCAGCGTGGTGCCGTTATAGTGGGTGGTGTACTGGTCCGAGAACGGCAGCGAGGAGAGATCGAGGCTGTTCTGACCGCTGAAGCCTGTGATCGTGGCATTCAGATTGGCGCCCGGATCATCGAGCAGCAGCGTGTTCGCCCCATCGTCGGCAAACGTGAAGGTGCTCGCGGGGGCGATGGTGCCGCCGACCTCGATCGTTCCGTCGAGCGAGATGACGACGTCGGTTCCCGAAATCGAGCTCGCGAACATGCTGCCGCCATCGACCTCTACGTCGCCGTTTCCCGCAATCGTTCCACCGACGTTCAGGACTCCCTCGGCCGATGCGGTGGACCCAGCATCAACGTTAAGGTTGCCGATCACGCTTCCAGTTCCACCCGCTCCGATATCGACAATGCTGTGGGTGAGATTGGCCGCCCCGGTGACCGATAGCGAGCCATCCTCGATCAGCCGTGTGGTTCCTGAAGAGCCCCCAAGGTGCAGGGTCTTGACCAGGTAAGGTCGGTCGGCCGCAGTGATGACCACGCTATAGGTACCAGGCGCTGCGATCGTGACATCGCTGGAATTGGCGGGGACGCTCTTGCTCCAGTTGGCAGCATTGTCCCAGAAGTTGGAGGTGCCTTTTGTCGCACCGACCCAGTTGTTGGTCGCCATGGGTTCCCTCCCGTCCAGTACGTGTTGCCCACGACCGGGTTTCCCGTTGCATTTCCGGAGTCTGGGTTCGGCTGGTTAAGGGTTGGTGAATGCCCTGAGGTTGCAGCTTTCAAAGGCCGGCTTTTCGCCGAGCCCGGGACCCAATAGAACATCGGCATGGCGGGAACATTGCCGGAACTATTTGCCGACTGGTTCGCCCGGCAGGGATGGACGCCACGCCAGCACCAGTTCGCGATGCTGGTTGCCGCCCGCGCCGGCGAAAGTGTGCTACTGCTTGCCCCGACCGGCGGCGGCAAGACGCTGGCGGGGTTCCTGCCCACACTGGTCGAGCTGGCCGAAGTGCCGCGTCCCGGCATCCACACATTGTATGTCAGCCCGTTGAAGGCGCTGACCACCGACATCGCGCGCAACCTGACGCGCCCGGTCGAGGAGATACGGCTGGCGGTATCGATCGAGACGCGCACCGGCGACACGCCGGCCAACCGCCGGGCGCGCCAGCGGGTCCAGCCGCCGAACATCCTGCTGACCACGCCGGAAAGCCTGGCTGTGCTGTTGTCGCTGCCTGATGCAGCCTCGATGTTCGCCGGGCTTGCATGCGTGGTGATGGACGAGGTGCACGCCCTGGCCGGCACCAAGCGCGGCGATCAGTTGGCGCTGTGCGTCTCGCGGCTGATGACATTGGCACCCGCATGCCGCCGCGTCGGTCTGTCGGCGACAGTCGCGCATCCGACAGCGATCCGCGCCTATGTCGGGGCCGAGAAGGTGATCGAGGAGCCGGACGCGACGCCGCCTGAATTGTCGATGATGCTGCCGGAAGGCGAACTGTCCTGGTCAGGACACATGGGCCTGGAGGCGGCGCCCGGCGTCATGGCGCGCATCCGGTCGGCCGGCATGACGATCGTGTTTGTTAATACGCGCGCCCAGGCAGAGTTGATGTTCCAGGCACTGTGGAAGCTGAACGAGCCGACACTGCCGATCGCGTTGCATCATGGTTCGCTAGAGGTGGAGCAGCGCCGCCGCGTCGAGGCGGCCATGGCGTCCGGCCAGCTCCGTGCCGTGGTGGCAACATCGTCGCTTGATCTCGGCATCGACTGGGGCGGCGTCGATCAGGTCATCCAGATTGGCGCACCGAAAGGCGTGTCGCGCCTGTTGCAGCGCGTGGGCCGCGCCAATCATCGGATGGACGAGGCGTCGCGCGCCATCCTGGTGCCGGCCAATCGGTTCGAGGTGCTGGAGTGCGAGGCCGCCGTGCTTGGCGTTGCTGAGCACGAACTGGATGGCGATCCGCCGCGACCGGGCGGACTGGATGTGCTGGCGCAGCACCTGCTGGGACTGGCGTGCTCGGCGCCGTTCCGTCCCGACGATGTCTATACGGAGGTATCGCGTGCCGCGCCTTATGCCGAACTTTCGCGCAAGGACTTCGACGATGTGCTCAGCTTCGTCGAGAACGGCGGCTACGCTCTCGCCGCCTACGAGCGCTGGAGCAAGCTGTTCCGCGACAGCGAAGGCCGCGTGCACGTACGCAGCGAGCGCATCGCACGACAGCATCGCATGAACATCGGCACCATCGTCGAGGCACCACTCCTCAAGGTACGCCTGGTCGGCAAGAGGCGCGTCGGTCCGTTGCTCGGCGAGGTCGAGGAGTACTTCGTCAATCAGCTCCGCACAGGCGACACGTTCATGTTCGCCGGACGGCTGCTACGCTTCCTGCGGCTGCATGAGAATGTGGTCGAATGCGCCGAGGGCGGCACCGGCGAGCCGATGGTTCCGGCGTATGAAGGCGGACGACTGCCGCTCACCACCAATCTCGCCAATCGCGTGCGCGGGCTGCTGCAGAGCCCGCCGAGTTGGGGGCTGTTTCCCGAGGGCGTGCAAAACTGGCTGAAGCTGCAGAGGGCACGATCGCGCCTGCCAGGGCGCAATGATCTGCTGGTCGAGACGTTTCCGCGCGGTGATCGCTGGTACCTGGTGGCTTACTGCTTCGAGGGCCGCAATGCTCATCAGACGCTTGGTATGCTGCTGACGCGGCGCATGGAGCGTGCGGGCTATGCGCCGCTCGGGTTTGTCGCCACCGACTATGTGCTTGGCGTGTGGTCGGCCGAGCAGCCGCACGATGTGGCAAGGCTGTTCGATCAGGACATGCTGGGCGACGATCTGGAGACGTGGCTGGCAGAAAGCTCCATGCTGCGGCGGACATTCCGCAACGTCGCCGTGATTGCGGGGCTGATCGAGCGGCACCATCCCGGCGCGGAAAAGACACGCAAGCAGGTGACGGTGAACTCGGACCTGATCTACGACGTGCTGCGGCGGCACCAGCCGGACCACATCCTGCTGCGCGCAACGCGTGCCGATGCGGCCGGCGGACTGACCGATCTGTCACGCATCGCCGGGATGCTCGCGCGGGTAAAGGGACGCATCGTGCATATGGCGCTATCGCGTGTTTCGCCACTGTCGGTGCCTGTGCTGCTAGAGATCGGACGAGAAAGCGTGCGGTCCGACGCCAACGAGGAGAAGCTGCTGGCGGAGGCGGAGGCGATCATTGCGGAGGCGACGGGAAACAAGGAGCCCCCGGTAAACGCCATCCATCGTCCGAGTACCACGCGTCGGCGCCCGATGCAGGCGTCGCTGTTCTCCTGATGATCGCCGCCCCCGTTCATCTCGCCGGCGAGCGCCTGATGCTGGATCCGGCCGGAGCGCTGTTCTGGCCACCGACCCGCCTGCTTGCCGTGTCAGACTTGCATCTGGAAAAAGGCTCCTCCTATGCCCGCCAGGGCCAGCTCCTGCCGCCCTGGGATACGCACGCCACGCTCGATCGCCTCACCCTGCTGTTGCGCCGCTACCAGCCCCGCATTGTCCTCGCTCTCGGCGACAGCTTCCACGACGCCGACGGATCGGCCCGCCTCCCCTCGAGCGAACTTTCGCGCCTTCATGCCATGACAGAAGCGCATCGCTTCGTCTGGGTCCGCGGCAACCATGATCCCTCACCGCCGCACGGCGTCGGAGGCGAGTGGGTTGAGGCATTCACCACCGCCACGTTGGTATTCCGCCACCAGGCGACACCCGGAGCGCAATCCGAGATCTCCGGCCACCACCATCCGAAGGCGACCGTGCCCGCGCGCGGCGGCAGCGTGTGCCGCCCTTGCTTCGTGGCGGATGCCCGGCGCCTGATGATGCCGGCGTTCGGGGCCTACACGGGCGGGCTCGATGTCCGCGATCCGGCCATCGCGCGGCTGTTCCCACGTGGCGGCCGGGTGTTTCTGCTCGGCAAGGAACGCCTGTTCAGCTTCACACTCGGGACATTGCGCTCCGGCTGACGAGGCCGCAGGCTGTTGACGAAATGCCGGTCCGGTCTATCCCGCAGGACGCGCCCATTCGGGTGGTGGGCGACGTGCATGGCGACGCTGTTGCGTTCGGTTACGCCGCGGCCACCGATCGCTTCGTAGTGCAGCTTGGCGACCTCACCGACTACGGTCCAGACAATGCCGGCACGCTCCGCATCATGTTCCGTCTGATCGATGAAGGCCGCGGCCTGTTCCTGCTGGGCAATCACGACCTCAAGCTGGCGCGCTTTCTCGCCGGCCATCCGGTGCGCAATGAAGCGACATTGGACGCGACGCTGGCGCAGCTCGATGACGAACTGCGCAAGCGCGTGGTGGAAGAGGTGGCCATTGCTCCCGGTTGGCTGCGGCGCGACGGCGCACTCTTCGTTCACGGCGGCTTCCACACCGCGATGCTGGAGACCCCAACACCTGAGCATGGTCTGGATCGCGCGCACGGCGTGCTGGCACGCGCCCTCTTTGGGGAGCCCACCGGACGCATTCAGCCCGACGGCTACCCGGAGCGCAGCCTGCGATGGGTGGACCGCATCCCTTCCGGTATCACTGTGTATTGCGGACACGATCGGCGCAGCACTGATGGCCGTCCCTACATCCGACGTGGCTCTGCCGGTGGAAAGGCGGTGTTCCTCGATACCGGCGCCGGCAAGGGAGGGCATCTTTCATGGATCGACCTATGAAGGTCGCGCTGGTCACCGGTGGCGCGCACGGCATCGGTGCCGCGATCGTGGCACGGCTGGCCCGCGATGGCTGGCGCGTGGTCGTCGCTGATCTGGATCCGAATGGCGCAGCGCCACCAGGTGGGCGATATGTGGTGTGCGATGTTGCGGACGAGAGTTCGGTGGGCGCGCTGCTTCACGACGTGGCAACGCGCGAAGTGAGGCTCGATGCGCTCGTCTGCAATGCCGGCATCAACGTCCGCAAGCCGATCGCGCAGCTCACGCTCGCGGAATGGTCGCGCGTGATCGCTACCAACCTCACCAGCACGTTCCTGCTGACGCGCGCCGGCGAAGCACTGCTGCGCGCGGCCAAGGGCTCAGTAGTGACGATTGCATCGACGCGTGCCCATATGTCGGAGGCCAACACGGAAGCCTATGCCGCGTCGAAGGGAGGTCTGGTGGCGCTGACTCACGCGCTGTCAGTCAGCCTTGCCCCCGACGTGCGGGTGAACTGCATCGGCCCTGGCTGGATCTTCACCAAGGGCGAACCGCCGCGGTCCGAGGACGACGCCTTCCATCCCGCCGGTCGCGTCGGCACGCCGGCGGACGTCGCCGCTCTGGTGGCGTTCCTGGTGGGGCCGGAGAGCGGCTTCATCACCGGCGCCGAGTTCATCGTCGATGGCGGCGTGACACGGAAGATGATCTATCCGGACTAATTGCGAGAGTGCAAGCTCCGGATGGATGTCCCAGCCGACGCGAGATATGATTATGTTATGCAAACGTCCATTCAGGAGATGGCAATGGCCGATGATGACATACCTCATTACGACCGCGACTTCCTGCTGAGTCCCTCCAAGCGAAACCAGATAATCGAACTGTGGGAGGTCGAGCAGTTTGGGCGCGATAGCTTTGGTGATCCGAGCGCGGTCTCCCTCTACGGCATGACGCCGGCGCAATGGCATGCCCGTGGCATCAGGATCTTGAGCCGTACGGCACTCGAAGCTGTGCGCGATCCGCTAGCAAACCGCATCGGCGAGGATGTAGCGCGCATAGCGGCCACCGCACCGCCGGGTTCCATCGTTGGCGTGGTCGATCCTTTCGCCGGCTCATGCAACGGCCTGTTCGAAATTCTTCGACACTTGCCGGGAGCGAATGGGATCGGCTTTGAGTTCGAGCGGGCCATCTTCGACATGACCACGCGCAACATTGCGTCGCTCAACGCCCCAATCCGATTGGTGCATGGCGACTACCGCGTGCTGCTCGACAGATACCGCCACCCGACCGGCCACCGCATCGTCGCATTCCTGGCGCCACCGTGGGCGGACGCGCTGAGCGCGGAAACTGGCCTCGACCTCAGCCGTACTAAACCGCCCGTCGGGGACATCGTAGACGACTTCGAGCGTGTCTACCCGGACGCCCCGATCCTGTATGTTGTCGAGGTACATGAGCACCTCGTGCCAGAGTCTCTTGCGGCGCTGCGCGACAGGTTCGACTGGTCGCAACTCAGCACCTACGACATCGCCGGGCCGACCGGGCGGCATGGCGTGCTACTCGGCACCAAGCGTTGGCAGGTCTAGCGTTTTGCCGAACCCTGGCGGCTGACAGAGTCGCATGAGCGGGCGGGGCCACTTCGGTTACAGCGCTATGTCCGTGCCAAGGTGGAACAGACAATCCCCCCGCACAGTTCGCCCAGGAACGCGCTTGCACAAAACGAAACCGCCATGCGCGAAAGATGCGGCCACCGGCTCCGCCCATGGCGTCTCCGGCAGATGAATGCGTGCCGCCGGCTGCCCCGCACGCACCATCTCACCCAACTCCGCCAGCGGTTCGAAAAGCCCGTTCTCTGGCGCGTAGACGAAGTAGTTGGGACCGCCGACCTCCAGATATCGCGTGGGCTCATCAGGAACGATGCGGTCACCTTCAGGCAAGATTCCGAGATGCACCAGCACATTGCCCACGCCGCGTTCGACCATGCGCAGCGCGGAACGTGTGACGTGACCGGACCCGCCGGCCTCGGTGCCGAGGCAGATGATGCCGTGTCGTGCCGCACCACCTGAGAGCGTGCGGGAACCGCCCTGGTTCTGCTCCGCGACATAGGCGATCGGCGAGCCGAACGCCTTCAGTGCTGCGACCCCGTCCGCCGTGCTGCCGTCGCGTCGCCAGCCGCCGAACAGTGCCGACGGCACATACATCAGTGACGAGCCGCCCGAGTGCAGATCGCACACCAGGTCGGCCATCGGCACCAGTTCGTGTTCGATGTGGTAGGCGATCTGCTCGGTCACCGTGCCGTCCGGATCGCCCGGAAACAGCCGGTTGAGGTTGCCCTCATCGATCGGCGAGGTGCGCCGGCCGGCCATCGCGGCGGGGAAGTTGGCGGCAGGCAGGATGATCACACGGCCGCGAATGCGGGCGGGGTCCAGAGACTTCACGAGGTTGCACAGGGCGACCTGCCCCTCGTACTCGTCGCCGTGCGTGCCGGAAACCAGCAGCGCGGTGGGACCAGCGCCATTCTTCAGCACCACCACGGGGATCGGAATGAACCCGTAGGCCGAGCTGTGCACGGAATGGAACAGGCGCAGGAAGCCATGCTGGCGGCCATTCTTGTCGAAATCGACATCGGCAACGATGCGGCTCTTGCTGGCTGGCATGTTTCCCCTCCTGCGGGCTTGCGGCGCGCGCGCCTCTCGGCCATATTGCGGTCAGTCCGCAACAACATGAAAGGAGGTGATCCAGTGTCTCATTGTCTCTTCGTGGCGCCGTTTGCCGTGACCTGGATCTCCGACGCTCGCGTCGCCGTCTAGTCACGCAGGGCAACGACGCCCGCAGACAATGCCGAAGGCTCCGGAGGGCAACCTCCGGAGCCTTCCTCATTTCGGGCCGCGTTATTGTGGCCGGCGCTTCATGAAGGCGGCGCGCTGGCAGGTGGCGACCATTTCGCCCCGCTGATTGAACGCCTGGTGCTCGAATTCCACGACTCCGGCCCCGGGCCGTGAGCGCGACGCGCGCAACGAGCGCACGATCGAGCGTGCGCGGATCGTGTCGCCGTGGAACACCGGTTTGGGGAATTCCACCTTGTTCATCCCGAGGTTGGCAATGGTGGTGCCGAGAGTGGTGTCGCCGACACTCATGCCGATCATCAGCCCGAGAGTGAACAGCGAATTGACGATGCGCTGGCCGAACTCCGTGGTCTTCGCGAATTCCTCGTCCAGGTGCAGCGGCTGCGGATTCAGTGTGAGCGTGCTGAACAGCACGTTGTCCATCTCGGTGACGGTGCGGCTGAGCGCGTGGTCGAAGGTCTGACCCTCGTGGAAGTCCTCGAAATACAGCCCGGCCATGATGTGCCTCCCCATACCAGCGGCATGAGACAACGACGCGACGGCCGGCGCCAGTGGCGTCGGCCGGCAATTGCCATGTGATATAATTCACAACCAAAGCGCGCAGGAACGGGGTATGAGATGACGCTGTGAGCGGGGCGCCTGGCGCTCTCTTCGCCGCGATCCCTGAGCACATCGACAAAACCGCCAACAAAGGGAAACGCTGATGGTGAGCAAGCAGGAGATCCGCACCCACTCGATCAAGCGCTACGGCTGGGTGCCAGACCTGCCCGATGCGCGCGACTACATGTACGCCGCACCGGTCGAGATGATGGCCAAGCTGCCAGCGAAGGTAGACCTTCGTTCGCATTGCCCGCCGGTCTATGACCAGGGGCAGTTGGGCAGCTGCACCGGCAACGCCATCGCCGGGGCCGTGCAGTTCGATCGGGAGAAGCAGAAGCTCAAGCCCGACTTCGTGCCGTCCCGCCTGTTCATCTACTATGGTGAGCGGGTCATCGAAGGAACCGTCAACAGCGATGCCGGTGCGCAAATCCGCGACGGCATCAAGGTCGTCGCCAAGCAGGGCGTCCCGCCCGAGACTGACTGGCCCTACGACATCGCCAAGTTCGCTGACAAGCCGCCGCCGAAAGCGTTCGCGGATGCACTGAAGGACCTGGCGGTGAGCTACAGCCGAGTGTCGCAGACACTCAGCCAGATGAAGGGATGCCTGGCCTCAGGCTTCCCCTTCGTGTTCGGCTTCACGGTCTACGACAGTTTTGAAAGCCAGGACGTGGCGAAGACCGGCGTCGTGCCAATGCCAGCATCTGGCGAGAGCGTGCTGGGCGGCCACGCGGTCCTGGCTGTCGGCTATGACGATGGTCAACAGCGCTTCATCGTAAGGAACTCGTGGGGCACAGGCTGGGGCATGCATGGCTACTTCACCATGCCCTATGCGTACCTGACGGATCGCGGTCTCGCGAGCGACTTTTGGACCATCCGCCTGATAAAGTCCTGACCCGAGTGCGGACCCGTGGGCACCGGCGCCCTCGGGTCCGTCATCGCGTAACGCGCACGTGCAGTGCGAACGAATTTCCCACCGCATCCTGCTGGAAGCTGCGGCTGTACTGCATTGCGATGTCGCACTCGCCGATCACGACTCCCTTGATCTGCCACATGTGTTCGCCACCCTGTCCCGGCGGGCCAGTCGGGCGCTCGAAGTGGTCGCTGAGTACGACACAGGAAGGCTCGCCATTGGCAAGGAAGGTCCATCGATACCCGGTGGTCGGATTCTCCGCCAGGCGAAGCTCGATCACCTGACCGATCGGCAGGTCGAACGTCTGTCCCGAATGGCTCTGATCAACGACGATCACCTTGCTGCTCCCTGCGTTGCGAAGGTCAAACCAGCTTTGCCTCGAATGGCGGCGTCAGGTCGGGTGCCTCGAACTCAAGAACCCAGATATCCGGATCGAACCTGACCTGCCGCGCCACATAAGCATCGGCTGCCGCCTGATCGATCGGCGCGGCCCCAGTCGCACGCATCCACGCCATCGCTCCATCGGCCGCGCGCATCTGGGACAGCACGCAAAGCCCGTCGCGGCCGTGCAGCACCACCAGCACGCCGCCTGCGTCGGCGTCTCCCTTGCGCAGTACGACGCCCGGCCGGCCGTCCCGATCAGCCAGACGCAGAGCCATCTTCACCCATAGTCCTGCCTTCAGCCGAGGCTCCGGCATCCCACTTCCCCTATCGCTTCCGCATTGTGCAGGATGAGCGCCTTACAGCGCGAATCGAGGAATCCCATGCGACGGTTTGCCGCCCTGCTTGTGCTGCTCATCGGCTGCACCACGGCACGCGCCGAGGACGCTGTCAGTTTTGGACTCGACTGGGTGGCCGAGGCGGAATACGGCGGCTACTACCAGGCGCTGGCGACCGGGCTCTACGCCAAACGCGGGCTGAAGGTGACGATCCGTCAGGGTGGCCCGCAGGTAAACCAGATGCAGCTAATGATGGCGGGGCGGCTGGATTTCAACCTTGGCGGCGGACGCGCCATTGAGTTCGTGCAGCAGAACCTGCCGTTCGTGGCAATCGCTGCCATGTTCCAGAAGGATCCATCGGTACTGATCGCGCATCCCGGACAAGGCAATGACAGTTTTAGCGCACTGAAGGGCAAGCCGATCCTGATCGGTGCCGATGCCAGGTCCGGCTGGTGGCGGTTCCTCGCCGCCAGGTTCGGTTACACGGATTCGCAGATCCGCCCCTACACATTCAATCTGCAGCCGTTCCTCGCCGACAAGACACTGGTGCAGCAGGGCTATCTTGGCTCCGAGCCGTTTGCCATCGAGCAGCAGGCGCATTTCAAACCTGTCGTGCTGCTGTTGGCCGATGCCGGCTACGCCGGCTATGCCAACATCGTCACCACGAGTACGAAACTGGTGACCGAGAAGCCCGACGTGGTGCAACGCTTCATCGATGTGTCGATCGAGGGATGGTACTCGTATCTCTACGGCGATCCCGCGCCAGCGAACAGACTGATCAAGGAGAACAACCCGGAGATGCCCGACGCGCTGCTGAGCTATGGCCGCGACGTGATGAAGACGCGCGGGATTGTCGACTCCGGCGATGCGCAGAAGCTTGGCGTTGGCGCCATGACAGACGCGCGCTGGGCGGAGTTCTATCGATCGATGGCCGATGTCGGCGTGTATCCCAAAGGGCTGGACGTGACGAAAGCCTACACACTGCAGTTCGTGGACAAGCGCGTGGGGATGGAGCTGAAGCGATAGCGTGTCGGCCCTGTATCCTTGTCATTGATATGCTGCAACTCTCCGCAGTCGGGCGTCACTTCGGCGCGGTTGAGGCGTTGCGAGATGTCTCGCTGACCATCGGTGCACGGGACTTTGTAGCGCTGCTCGGACCATCGGGCTGCGGAAAGTCAACGCTGCTCCGACTGATCGCAGGGCTGGACCAGCCGGATACCGGCCGAATGATTTGGGATGAAGGCCATCAGCCGCGAGCAGGTGAAATCGGCTTCGTATTCCAGGACGCCACTCTGCTGCCCTGGGCGAGCGCCGCCGACAACGTGTTCCTGCCGCTGCGCATTTCCGGCGTCCCGCGCGCGCAGGCGAGGTCGCAGGTCAACGAAGCGCTGCACCGCGTCGGCCTCGACGGCTTCGAGTCTGCGCGTCCGCGGCAGCTTTCCGGTGGAATGCGCATGCGCGTCTCCATTGCGCGCGCCTTGGTGACGCGCCCTCGCCTGTTGCTGATGGACGAACCGTTCGCCGCACTCGACGAATTCACTCGTCATAAGCTGCAGGAAGATCTGCTGTCGTTGTGGCAGGAACTCGGCTGCACCGTCGTGTTCGTGACTCACTCGATCTACGAGGCATCCTTCCTCGCACGGCGCGTCGTGTTGATGACACCACGGCCCGGGCGGATCCATCGTGAGATCGCCTCGCCGCTGCGTCCGGACGCGGAATCACGACTGGACCCGGCCTATGCCGCGCTTGTGGCGCAAGTGACACACGAGATGCAGCGTGCGCTCACGGCATGAAATACGCACCAGCCTTGTTCGGACTCGCTGCATTGCTTGCGTGGGAAGCGGCCGTACGGATAACCGACGTGCCGTCCTATTTGGTGCCCGGGCCTTTGGCGATCTTCGCCGCGTTCATAGCCGACCCAGCGGGCCTGCTCTGGTCATTGGGATCGACGCTGCTGGTGACGTTCGCCGCACTGCTGGTTGCGGCGTCGCTGGGCGTCGTGCTCGCGGTGGCGATCGCATCGAGCCGATTGCTCGCCGCGGCAATCCAGCCATGGGCTGTGATACTTCAGGTCACGCCGATCGTCGCAATCGCGCCGCTGATCATCGTCTGGGTCGGCGATCCGTTCGCCTCGCTGGTGGTCTGCGCGACGATCGTCGCGTTCTTCCCTGTGTTCGCGAACACCGCAGCCGGGCTGGCATCGGCGCCAGCCGAACTGGCCGATCTGTTCCGACTGTACGGCGCGAGCCGCTTCGCGACACTGTGGCTGCTGCGCCTGCCGGCAGCGTTGCCTTACTTCCTCGCAGGCCTGCGCATCTCCGGCGGATTGGCGCTGGTCGGCGCGGTCGTGGCGGAGTTCGTCGCAGGCTCCGGCGGCTTCGCGTCAGGGTTGGCGTATCGCATTCTGGAGGCGGGTTATCGCCTACAGGTGCCGCGCATGTTCGCCGCCCTGGTGCTACTGTCGCTGGCAGGGATCGCGATCAACTTCGGGCTCGGTGCGTTTGCCGCGGCAGTCATGCGCCGTCGCGGCGAAACCTGAAGATCACTCCGCCGCGTCCCTCCACCCGGTCGACCGCACCACATGCTGCAGCCGGTCGCGGTATGCGTCCTGCCAGTCCTCCGCCGCCAAGATCGCCTCGCCGCTACGCACTTGCCTGAAGATATCCGGCTGATCCACGCAAGGCGGCACCTCACCTTTCTCACGCAACGCCCGCGCCGCCATCAGCAGCCTCCGCCGGGTGCGCGTGATCATCTGGTCGCTCGGTGCCAGATGCTCGAACGAGTGATCGACGATCTCGCCCATACTCTCGGTAATCGCCTGGTCCTGCATCGCGATGTGCGTGATGCCGGTATAGATCACGTCGTTGCGCTGCGCCTCGCGATCGATGAGGTAGTCGTTCGCCGCGTTCTGCACCGGGCGCCAGCGACCGAACCAGTCGGTGGTGTTCGGCTGCAGTTCCGGCGCAGGCGTGGAACCCGGGATCGGCGCGCCGCCAGACAGTGCCGCCGTGCGCGACGCCTGCTTCCACGTCCACCCGACGAACATCACGTGCGTATCGTCCATCGGCACCCAGGCGCGCGCGATCACGCGATCCATGAAGTCGCCCTGAGGGATGAAGGTCCAGAACGGGAAGCCGAAATGCGCAAAGCGCCAATAGGTCTTGTCATCCTCGGCCGGACGATAGGCGCAGTACATCGTGCCCCAGTCAGTATCCCTCACATGATAGTCGGGCGCGCGGTTGCTGACCTGGTACATCAGCCAGTTGTCCGGATCGACCTGCTCGGGCTGGACGGACCCGACATGCAGCCAGCTGAAATGCGAGGTGTCGATGTCGCCTTCCAACGCCTGCAGCCAGTTGCACTCGCGCAGCGTGAACGTGATCGAAAGATCGCTCTCCGGCAGCAGCGTCGCCTCGATCTCCGGCATCGGCGGCGCCTCTTCGCGCGTGCCCATATACACCCAGATGACGCCAGCGCGTTCCGTCACCTTGTAGGCCTTTGTATGAATCTTCTGCTGCACCTTCTGCCGGAAGTCGTGCTCCGGCGGCAGGTTCGGCATGTCGACACAGTTGCCTTCGACGTCGTACTTCCAGCCGTGATAGACGCAGCGCAGGCCGCCCTCCTCGTTCCGCCCATAGAACAGCGAGGCGCAACGGTGCGGACAGCGATGGTCCATCACACCGACGCGACCCGCGTGGTCGCGGAACGCGACCAGCCGCTCGCCCAGCAACATAAGCCGCAGCGGATCGCCGCCGGCGACGACCTCCGATGATTTCACAGCCGGCAGCCAATACTGCCGCATCAGGTCGCCCATCATGGTGGCTGGGCCGACCCGGGTAAGCTGTTCGCTCTCAATCGCATTGGTCATGGCTTCTCTCCCTGTCGTCATCGTCGGCCGGCACCTTGATGCTGGCAAGCCCCGCCCGTCTGCCTTATGATAGATTTGACGGCGGGCAAAAGAACCGGCCGACACCCGTACGCCACGAGGGCGAACGGGGAGAACGTGCGTACGCCGCAGTCGCAGGGAGTGCAGCCGAGCCGAAAATTCGCCGCCGAACAAAGCCGTCACCGTAATCGTCACCGTGCTCGCGCGACTGCCTTGCCGAACCTGACGACACTGGGAGGACGTAATGCTCGAACACCTGGAGCAGCAGAAAAAGCTGACAGGCAATCAGTGGCGCATCATCGCCACGGCGAACCTCGGCGACATGCTCGACTTCTTCGACTTCTTCCTGATCGGATACGTGCTGGCCTTCATCATCGGCTCCTGGCAACTGACCTTCGGCCAGTCGGCGATGATCCTGCTGTCCTCTGGCCTCGGCGCCGTCCCCGGAGCGTTCTTCTGGGGCTGGATGGCTGACCGCTTCGGCCGCCGCAAGATCTTCATGGCCACCGCACTGAACGTCGCGATCGCTACCGGCATCATGGCACTGACCCCCGGTCAGGATGCCTTCATTCCCGGTTGGCTGTTCCTGGCGTTCTTCCGTTTCTTCGTCGGCTTCGGCAATGCCGGCCTGATCGCCGTCGACATCCCGCTGGTACAGGAGTTCGTCCCGGCGTACAAGCGCGGCTGGGTGAGCGGACTGACCACCGTGCTGCTGCCGGCAGGCAACCTGTTGGGCGCTGTGTCGGGCGCGTTCCTCGCTCCAGTGATCGGCTGGCGCGGCCTGTTCCTGGTGGGCCTCGCGCCCGCGGCGCTCGTGCTTATGATCCGCTACTGGATCCCCGAATCACCGCACTGGCTGCTCCGCAGAGGCCGGATGGAGGAGGCACGCAAGTCGCTTGCCTGGGCACTCCAGGTCGATCCGCGGCAGATCACGCTGCCCACCAGCATTCCCGACGAAGTGAAGGCGGTGCCGTGGGTGCAGTTGTTCCGCTATCCGCGCAGCGTGGCGGCGTCCTGCCTTACCGCGATCAGCCAGACCGGCGGCGTGGGGTTGCTGCTGTGGATCACCGCGCTGTTCGTGATGGTGCTGCGGATCACACCGGCCGAGGCCTCCTACCTGATGATCTACGTCAGCCTCGTCGGGATCGCCGGTCGTCTTCTCTGCTCGTACATGTCCGATGCGATCGGCCGCAGAGCGTCGGGTATGATCATCGGCTATGGCGGGGCGATCACCATGGCGCTCGCTGGCTACCTGAACAGCGTATGGCTCGGCGGCGTGTCGTTGTTCTTCGTGCTGGTGATGGTCCAGCGCTTCTTCGGCGACGGGAGTTATGCGATCATCGGGCCCTATATCGCGGAGGTATGGCCTGCCAGGCTGCGCGCGAGCGGCATGGGCCTGGGCTATGGCGTCGGCAATCTCGGCAAGATCATCGGGCCTCTCGGTCTGGCACTGATTATCGGTTCATCCAACTACGTCAGCCCGAAGGCGACGCTCGACGCGATCGCCCCAGCGTTCCTCTACTTGGCGTTCTGGTATGCGCTCGCTGCGACCGCGTTCTGGCTGGTGGCGTTCGAGACGAAGGGGCGTTCGATCGACGAGATCGACAGTTCTCTGGCGGAAGCCGCCGCGGTGGAGGGGAGAGAAGCGCGGGCGACGTAGCGATGCCAACAACTGGTGAGTGATGTCGTCCGCTGGCAAGCCGCTGACATGGTTCGCGCTGTCCTGCGCGGTCTTTTGGTTGCTGGTGACGACATCGCTCGCCGAGGTTCCGTACCGCACCCTCGTTCCGCCGGGAAGCACTCCGCATCCGGCGGTCCTGCTTGTCCCCGGATGCTCGGGCTTCGCCGCAAACAACGGGATCAATGTCTACGACGAACGCGCCGCCACGCTGCAGGCGGCCGGATTCTTCGTCGTGTATGTCGACTACGTCGGCAAGCGCATGCAGAGCAATTGCGCTCACGTCGGCCAGGCCGAGGTAAGTGCAGACTTATCGGAAGCAGTCGCATGGACGGCCGGCCAGACCGGCGTTGACGCGAGCAAGATTTCAGTCATCGGCTGGTCATATGGCGCCGGCGGAATACTGGCCGCGCTGAGGGACGCGCCACCAGACGTCCCGATTGCGAAGGCCGTACTGTATTATCCTGTCTGCCGCGGCGCGCGACCGTGGTCTTCAAGTGTGTCCGGTCTCGTGCTGCTGGGTGCGGCTGACGACATCGCGTTACCGGCATTGTGCAACGCGGTGACCAGCGGCATGCCGCCAGAGAAGCTGCGGGTGATCACCTACCCGAATGCCCGGCACGGGTTCGACATGCGAGGTCTTCCCGACCCGGCGGGCCAGCCATCCGACACTCGTGGCTACAATGCGGAGGCCAGCAATGCGTCCTGGGCAGCCGTGAGCGAATTCCTGCAGTAGCGGCCCGCTCGCATCTGTGGCCTCACGTCTGCACCGACCGACGGTCAGAGTCTACTCTCTACAGGTTGAGAAGCCGCTCCGCATTGCCGTGCGCGATGCGCTCCCGGTCCGCGGCACTGACAGGAATGTGGTCCAGAAATGCGCGCGCTTCCGCCATCGATCCGTACGGATGATCGGCCGAGAACATGATCCGCTCGACGCCGACCTCCAGCAACAGGTCGAGAAACGTCGCCGGGAAATTGAAGCCCGCAAGCGTGTAGTGGACATTTTCCCGGAGATAGGCGCCAAGCGGGCGAGCCAGCTTGGTCACCTCCACCGGCAGGTTCCTGTTGAGCCGCGGCAGCATGAAGGGAACCCCTTCGCCGAGATGCCCGACCACGACTTGCAGCTTGGGATACCGGTCGAACACCCCGCCCAAGATCATGCGAATGAGATGGATCGCGGTTTCGATGTGCCAGCCCCAACCGCCAGCCTCGAACATCGCACTCACCGCCGGGGAAAAGCCGCCATACAGCGCGTCGGCGACCGGCTTGTGCGGCACCGTCGGATGCAGATAGATCGGGATATTGAGCGCTTCGGCGCACTCCAGGATCGGCCAGAAGAACTGGTCGTCCAGATAGCGGCCGCGTGTGTGGCCATTGATGAGTGTACCTTTGAAGCCCTGCTGCCGGACCCTGCGATCCAGTTCATCGGCCGCTTGTTCGGGGGCCACGACCGGCAACGAGGCAAAGGCCGCAAAGCGTGTTGGATTTGCCTTCACCAGGCTCGCGAGGAAATCGTTCGACTCTCTGGCGATGGCGACCTGCTCCGCCACGTCTGCTTGCTCGACCCCGGGAGCATTCAGTGAGAGCACCTGGATGTCGATGCCGGCGGCGTCCATCTCAGCCATCCGCCCACTGCCGACATCCTGAAGCTGCTCGAAAATCCTCTCACCGCGTGCGCCCCTGCCGCGGAGTTGTTCAATGAAA
>Ga0207693_10001442_pt1 | contig 21056 bp, 19 predicted proteins | sample LARL81metaG_FD_184347 | JGI IMG/M metagenome (GOLD analysis project Ga0207693, IMG submission 184347) | Corn, switchgrass and miscanthus rhizosphere microbial communities from Kellogg Biological Station, Michigan, USA - LAR L8-1 metaG... | ecosystem: Host-associated > Plants > Roots >... | reverse complement strand
TGGCGAGCGAGGTCAGCTCGGTCGAGCTCGCCACGACGCTCGGCCGCGACGACGTGACGATCTCGACCGTCGAGCACCTCCTGGCGGCGGTGCGCGTCCGCGACCTCGACAACCTCTTCATCGACCTCAACGCCCCCGAGGTGCCGATCCGCGTGTACCGGCCAGAGGGGGCGGATGGGCCGCTGCCGGGCATCCTCGATATCCACGGCGGCGGCATGACCACGGGCGGCATCGAGACGGAGGACTTTCCTGCCACCGCCCTCGCCGAGAGCAGCGGCTGCGTCGTCGCCTCGGTCGAGTACCGGTTGGCGCCTGAGCACCCGGATCCCGCCCCGGTGGAGGACTGCTACGCGGCGCTCGTGGCGATCGCGGATCAGGCCGCCGACTTCGGCATCGACCCGGATCGCCTCGTGATCTATGGCGCCAGTGCCGGCGGCGGCCTCGCCGCCGGGACGGCGCTGATGGCGCGCGATCGCGGTGGTCCGCGACTGGCCCTGCAGATGCTGCTGTACCCGATGCTCGACGACCGGCTCCAGACCCCTTCCAGCCAGGAGTTCGTCGACATCGGCGTCTTTGACCGCGGCTTGAACGCTGAGGGCTGGGCCGGCCTGTTGGGCGACCGCGCGGGCGGCGATGACGTATCGAGCTACGCCGCCCCGGCTCGCGAGGAGGACCTCACGGACCTGCCGCCGGCCTACATCGATGTCGGCGAGCTCGACGGGCTGCGGGACGAGGCGGTCCTGTACGGGCTGTCGATGATGCGTGCCGACGTCCCCGTCGAGCTCCACGTCTACCCCGGAGGGATTCACGCTTCCGAGGGCTTCGCCCCCATGTCGGCGCTGGCGGCGCGGGTGAACGGATATCGGCAGCAGGCGCTGCAGCGCGCTCTCGCCTAGCGTGGGCGCGCACTAGGGCTAGGCCTCGTCTGCTTCAATAGTCCGTCCCGTGCCGAAGATGAAGACACACTCGGGAACCAAGAAGCGGTTCCGCAAGACGGCGGGCGGCAAGCTTCGCGGCCGGCGCGCCTACTCCAGCCACATCCTGGAGAAGAAGTCGCCGAAGCGCAAGCGGCGCATGTCCAAGCCCACCGAGGTGGCCGGTGCGGATCGCAAGCGCGTGCGGACCCTCCTCGCGGGGAAGGGCGACTAGCTCATGGCCCGCGCCACCAACGCCGTCGCTCGCAAGCGGCGCAAGAAGAAGGTCCTGAAGGAGGCCAAGGGCTACTTCGGCCGCAAGCACTCGAGCTACCGGCTCGCGAACGAGCAGGTCATGCGCTCCGGTGCCTACGCGTACCGCGACCGGCGCACCCGGAAGCGCGACTTCCGGCGTCTGTGGATCATCCGGATCAACGCCGCCGCCCGGCGCGAGGGCATGAGCTACTCGCAGTTCATGCACGGCCTGAGCGAGGCCGGCGTCGAGGTCAACCGCAAGATGCTCGCCGATATCGCCGTGCACGATCCTGAGGCGTTCCGCCGATTTGCCGAGCTATCCCGGGAGGCCATCGCGGCTTAGACGCGACGGCTCCATTCGAACCTCCCGGGCGGCTTGCAGGTGCAGGCCGCCCTTTTTGTTTCCCGACGAGATGATCTCCAGCCCCCACAACGAAAAGCTCAAGCTGATTCGCAAGCTCCAGGCGCGGAAGCACCGGGAGCGCTCGGGCCTGTTCGCCGCGGAGGGGGAGGACCTCGTCGAGGCGGCCGAGCGGGCCGGGGCGGCGGTCGAGTTCGTCCTCGTGGCGGGTCAGGACGTCGAGCCCGAGTTGCTGGACGCCGTGAGCGAGCTCGGATCGGGCACTCGCGTGATCGGGGTCTACCGCCAGAGCTGGAGCCCGCCCGGGGGCGACCTGAGCGTCTACCTGGAGGGCGTCCGGGATCCGGGGAACGTAGGGACGATCTTCCGGACCGTCCACGCCCTCGCCGACGGGCCGTTGGTTCTCGGGCCCGGATGCGCCGATCCCTACTCGCCGCGGGCGGTCCGGGCCAGCATGGGGTCGGTGTTCGCCCGGCCGCCGGCGAGGGCTGCACTCGCCGAGCTTGAGGCATTCAAGCTCGCGCTCGACGGGAGCGCGGGCGCGGTCCTTGGAGAGGTGGACCTTCGAACGCCGCTCGTCCTGTGCCTGGGCGGGGAGCGGGAGGGGTTACCTGCCGACGTCATCGCCGGGGCCGACGCCGCCGCGCGGATCCCGATGCGGTCCGACGCTCCCGACTCACTGAACGTGGCGAGCGCGGCCGCCGTGGGCCTGTACGAGGTCGCGAATAGGATGGCCGACCGTGCCTGACCTCCAGGGAAAGATCTCCGAGCTCTCCCGGGAGGCGGAGGCGGCCATCGGGGCGGCGTCCGATGCCGCCGAGCTGGAGGGACTCCGCGTTCGCTATCTGGGCCGCAAGGCCAAGCTGACCGGCATCCTCCGCGGGATCGGCGAGCTCCCGGCCGCGGAGCGGGGGCGGGCGGGGCAGGCGGCCAACGCCGCACGGCAGGCGCTGGAAGCACAGATCTCCGAGCGGCTCGCGGCGCTCGAGGGCGAGCAGCTCGAGGCGGGGCTGGCGGCGGAGTCGATCGACGTCACGCTGCCCGGGACGCCGGCAGTCCCGGTCGGAGCGCGGAACCTCCTGATCCGCACCATGCGCGAGATCGAGGACGTCTTCGTCGGCCTCGGCTATCGCGTCATGGAGGGCCCGGAGGTCGAGCTCGACTACTACAACTTCACCGCGCTCAACCACCCGCCCGGCCACCCGGCCCGGATGGCGCAGGACACCTTCTATGTCGACCCCGCGACGCTCGACCCGGATCTGCGCCTGGCGCCCACCCCCACGATGCCGGGCTCCGACGCGGACGGCCCCGCGCTGCCGCCAGGCCCCGAGGACGTCGTGCTCCGCACCCACACGTCGCCGATGCAGGTGCGGGCGATGGAGAGCCAGGGCCCGCCGATCTTCATCGTGGTGCCGGGTCGCTGCTATCGCAGCGACCCGTTCGACGCGACCCACAGCCCGATCTTCCACCAGGTCGAGGGCCTGGCCGTGTCGGAGTCGATCACGCTCGCCGACCTCAAGGGGACGCTCGACGAGTTCGCCCGGGCGATCTTCGGCCCGGAGCGGCGCACCCGGTTCCGCCCGGGCTTCTTCCCGTTCACCGAGCCGAGCGTCGAGGTCGACGTCTCGTGCTTCCGCTGCGGTGGCTCGGGCGAGCTCGCGGACGGCTCGCGCGACTCGATCTGCAAGGGGACGGGGTGGATCGAGATCCTCGGCTCGGGGATGGTGGACCCGAACGTGTTCGGGTTCGTCGAAGCGAACGGCTACGACCCGGACAGGGTCCAGGGCTTCGCGTTCGGCATGGGGATCGAGCGGATCGCGATGCTCAAGCACGGCGTCCCCGACCTGCGCAAGTTCTTCGAAAACGACGTCCGCGTTCTGGAGCAGTTCCGATGAGGGTTCCGTACAGCTGGCTCCAGAGCTACTGCGACTCGGGGCTGTCGCCGGCAGAGCTAGCCGAACGGCTTGCCATGCGCACGACCGAGGTCGAGCGGATCGACCACGTGGGCGCGCCGTCGGCGGAGGGGTTCGTCGTCGGGCGAGTGGTCTCTGCGGAGAAGCATCCGAACGCGGATCGCCTGAGCGTCTGCGAGGTCGATACCGGCGAGGGGAACCGGACGATCGTCTGCGGTGCCCCCAACGTCGCCGCCGGCCAGGCCGTCCCCGTGGCGCTCCCCGGCGCGACGATGCCGGGCGGTCAGAAGCTGGGCCAGGCGAAGCTCCGGGGCATCGTCTCCGACGGGATGATTCTCTCCGAGACCGAGTTGGAGCTGGGCGACGACGGGGATGGGATCGTGGTTCTGGACGACGATTTCGCTCCTGGGACGCCGCTCGCCGAGGTGATTCCCGTCTCCGAGCCGGTCCTGGAGCTCGAGGTCAACTCGAACCGGGTCGACTGCTTCGGCGTCTACGGAGTGGCCCGCGAGGTCCACGCATTCACCGGCGCCTCGCTGGTCGCGCCGCCGTGGGAGGGCGATGCGGAGGCGACGGGGGAGGGAGAGGTGTCCGGCTACGCGTCGGTCACGGTGGAGGTCCCAGAGCTCTGCCCGCGCTTCACCGCGCGCGTGTTCACGGATGTGACCATCGGGCCGTCGCCGCTGTGGCTGAAGGCGCGACTGATCGCCGCCGGCCAGCGGCCGATCAACAACGTCGTCGACATCACCAACTACGTGATGCTGATGACGGCCCAGCCGCTGCACGCCTTTGACCTGGACAAGGTGCCCGAGGGCCAGTTGATCGTCCGCACGGCCAGCGACGGCGAGAAGATGACAACGCTCGACGGCGTGGAGCGCACCTTCGACTCGCAGACGGTGCTGGTCTGCGACCGCAACGGGCCCTCGGGCATCGCCGGGATCATGGGCGGCGAGCTCTCCGAGGTGTCGGACTCGACGACGCGGGTCCTGCTCGAGGTCGCGACCTGGGCCGGCGTCAACATCCTGCGCACCTCCCGCCAGCTGGGCCTGCGCTCCGACGCCTCCAGCCGGTTCGAGAAGCAGCTCCACCCGGAGCTCGCGATCCGCGGGCAGCGAATCGCCTCGCAGCTCATGGTCGACCTGTGCGGGGCGCGGCTCGTGCCCGGCACCATTGACGTGGCGGCCGAGCCGCCCCCGCCGCGGAGGCCCCGTCTGCGAGCCGGGCGGGCCGAGGCCCTCCTGGGGATGCGGGTTGAGCCGGATGACTGCGTCACCTACCTCGAGCGGCTCGGCTTCGGCACACGTCGCTCCGACGGGGACATCGTCGCCGAGGTGCCCGCCCACCGCTACTACGACGTGAGCCGGGAGGCCGACTTGGTGGAGGAGGTGGGCCGCATCCACGGCTACGACGAGCACCTTCCTGCCACGCTCCCGCAGGCGCCGGGCCAGGGCGGGCGCCTGACCCGCGAGCAAACCCTGCGCCGGCGTGCCGAGGACGTGATGCGGGACCTCGGATTCGATGGAATCGTCAGCCTGAGCCTTGCCGACCCCAGCCTCCCATCCCGGCTGCGGCTTGCGGACGACGATGTGCGGGGCGCGCCGATCCAGGTCTCCAATCCTCTGTCGCTCGACCACTCGGAGCTGCGGACGACGCTGCTCGGCTCGCTCCTCGACGCCGCCCGCTACAACCTCGCTCGCGGCGCCGACCGCGTGGCGCTGTCAGAGACCGGGCGCGCCTATCTCTCGCGCGGAGAATCGCCGGTCGGTGGGGTCCTCGGGGGTGCCTTCGCGGGCGACCGCCCGCCGCCGGCGTTCGAGCCGCAGTCCGTGGCCGCCCTGGCCTCTGGGCCTCTCGCTCCCCCGAGCTGGGGCGTCGAGGCGCGTACGGCCGACTTCTTCGCCATGAAGGGCGCGCTCGAGGCGCTGTCGGCTCATCTCGGCGCCGACGTCGAGCTCCAGGCCGCACCGCAGCCGTTCCTCCACCCGGGTCGCTCGGCGAGGGTCCTCATCGGCGGGAACGACGCGGGCTGGCTCGGCGAGGTGCACCCGCTGGTCTGCCGCGAGTGGGACCTGGAATCGGCGGCCGCCTTCCAGGTCGGGCTGGCGGAGCTCGTGGCCGCGTCACCCCACGGGAAGGAGGCCTACGAGGACGTCACGACCTACCCGGCCGTCTACCAGGACCTGGCGATCGTCGTGGACGAGGATGTGCCCGCTGACACAGTGCGCACCGCCGTCGTCGAGGGCGGCGGGGAGCTCCTCCGCAGCGCTGTGGTCTTCGATGTCTACCACGGTGAGCAGCTGGGGGAGGGGAGCAAGAGCCTCGCGCTGAGGCTCGAGTTCCGGGCGCCGGACCGCACGCTCACCGACGCCGAGGTCACCGAGCGCCGCGACGCCATCAAGGCTGCGCTGGCCGACATCGGGGGATCGCTCCGTGAGTGAGGCCCGCGTGGTCGTCGCGGGGGCATCGGGCTTTGCCGGGGCGCTTGCGGCGAGCCTGGTGCACCGCCATCCCCGCCTCGAGCTCGCGGCGGCCACGGCGCGGACGGATGCGGGCACCCGCCTGGATCGCCTGTATCCGCGCTACCGGGTCCCGATCGAGCTGACCGAGCTCGAGACGGAGAGCGCCGGGGACTACGAGGCGGCGATCGTCGCCTACCCGCACGGGGCGGCCGCCGAGGTCGTCGCGCGCTTCGTCGAGGCGGGAGTGCCGGTCGTCGACGTTTCGGCCGACTTCCGGCTGCACGACCTGGCGGTCTACGAGGAGACCTACGGCGACCACACTGCGCCCGGGCTCCTGGCGGACGCGGTCTACGGGCTCACCGAGCTCCATCGCGACGAGGTACGGGGCGCCCGGCTCGTCGCCAACCCGGGCTGCTACCCGACCGCGGCCATCCTCGCGCTCGCACCTCTCGCCGAGGGGGGGCTCGCGGAGGACGTCGTCATCAGCGCCGCCTCCGGGGTCTCGGGCGCCGGGCGGGTCGCGGGCGACCGTTTCCACTTCGTCTCAGTGGACGAGAACTTCACGCCGTACGGAATCGAGGGCCACCGCCACCTACCGGAGATCGTCCAGGAGCTGGATGGCGCCGGGCGGGTTACGTTCGTACCGCACCTGGTGCCACTGGATCAGGGCCTGCTGGCGAGCTGCTTCGTGACGACGTCGCGCGACGTGGAGGCCGAGGAGCTGCGGCGTCTGTACGTGGAGCGGTACGAGGGCGAGCCGTTCGTCGAGGTCGTCGACCAGCCGCCGGGCGTCCGCGAGGTGCGCGACACCAACCTCTGCCGGATCCACGTCGCCGTCGACGAGCGGACGGGGCGGGCGATGGCCTTCGCCGCCATCGACAACCTCTGGAAGGGCGCCGCGAGCCAGGCGATCCAGAACCTGAACCTGATGCTGGGCTTCGACGAGACGGAGGGGCTCCTGTGAGCACGCAGGCCGCCACGTTCTTCAGGTCCCGCTGGGTCGATGCGCCTGAGGGCGTCGAGGAGGTCGATCCCGCCGAGCTCGCGCCCGGGTTTCGCGCCGGCGCCGTCGCCTGTGGGCTGAAAGGGGGAGGGCAGACCGACGTCGCGGTCATCGCGTGCGATGCCCCGTCCATCTCCTCATCGCTGCTCCTCACCCGCAACGCGGCAGCGGCCGCCCCTGTGCGGGTCTGCCGCAACGAGTGCGATGCGGGGGCGATTCGCGCAGCCGTCGTCAACTCCGGCAACGCGAACGCCGCCACGGGCGAGCAGGGCTACCGCGACGCGCTCGCGATGCGAGACGCCGCGGCGCGGGCGCTCGGCGTCGAGGAGCGTTCCGTCGCCATCGCCGAGACCGGGACGATCGGCGTCCCGCTTCCAGTCGAGCCGGTCGTCGCCGGGGCGGCGGAGGCGGCGGGTGCGCTGGATTCCTCAGGCGGCCGGGCGTTCGCAGAGGCGATCATGACCACCGACGCCGGGCCCAAGCTCTGCACCGTCCGCGCCGGCGGGGTGACCGTCTCCGCGCAGGCCAAGGGCGCGGGGATGATCGAGCCCCACCTCGCGACGATGCTCTGCTTCGTCCAGACCGACGCTGAGGTCGCCGAGCCGGATGTCGCCCTACGTGCGGGCGTCGACGACTCGTTCGAGCGCATCACCGTGGACGGTCAGATGAGCACGAACGACACTGTGGTGCTTCAGGCGAGCGGCGCCGCGGGCCGGGCACTGCCGCCGGGGCTGCTCGAGGCGGTCCTGTTGCAGCTGGCGCTCGACGTCGTGGCCGACGGCGAGGGGGCGACGCGGGTCGGCAGGATCGAGGTCACGGGGGCCGCGGACGCCGACGAGGCCGAGCGCACGGCGAGGGCGATCGCCAACTCGCCCCTGGTCAAGACGGCCCTCCACGGGCGCGACCCCAACTGGGGTCGGATCGTCCAGGCGGCCGGCGTCGCCCTCGCCGGGACCGAGCTCCCCGAGCTGGGCCCCGAGGCGGTCGAGGCCGACGAGCTCGCCTCCGACACGGCCGAGCCGGAGATCGCGCTGCGCCTGGAGCGCGGCGACGGCGCCGCTCATGTCTACTTCTCGGACCTGACCGCCGAGTACGTACGAATCAACTCGGAGTACACGACATGAATAAATCCGCCGACTCCTCCGCTTCGCGTCCTGGGCCGGCGGGGCCCGATAGCTCCGCCTCAGACCCGAGCGCCAGCGTCCGCACGCTGCTCGAGGCGCTGCCCTACATCCGGGAGTTCCACGGCCAGACGGTCGTGATCAAGTACGGCGGCGCCGCGATGCGGGACGAGGAGCTTCGCGAGGGCTTCGCCACCGACGTCGTCCTGCTCAAGTACTGCGGGCTCAACCCGGTGATCGTGCACGGCGGCGGCCCGGACATCACGACCTACATGGAGCGCCTCGGGATGGAGGTCAAGTTCGTCGAGGGGATGCGGGTCTCCGATCCCGAGACTGTCGAGGTGGCGAAGATGGTCCTGCTCGGGAAGGTGAACTCGGACATCGTCAGCCGCCTCAACCGGCACGGTCAGCCCGCCGTGGGGCTCTCCGGCGAGGACGGCACGCTGTTTGAGATCGGGCCGCACCCGGACGCCGAGCGCATCGGGTTCGTCGGCGAGGTCGAGCGGGTGGAGGTGGACGTGCTCAACCACATCGCCGAGGACTACATCCCCGTCGTCGCCTCGGCGGGCACCGACCGCGAGGGCAACTCCTACAACGTCAATGCCGACACCGCCGCCGGCAAGGTGGCGGCGGCGCTCGAGGCGCACAAGGCGATCTTCCTCACCGACATCGCGGGCTGGCTCGCGAACCCGGACGACCCTGACTCGCTTGTCTCGATGGCCGAGGTCGGGCAGGTCGAGAACGCCTTGGATGGCGTCTCCGGGGGGATGCGCCCCAAGCTGGGCGCGTGCGTGGAGGCGATCCGCGGAGGCGTGGGCTCGGCGCACATCATCGACGGCTCGATGCCCCATTCCCTGCTGCTCGAGCTGTTCACCGACGCGGGCATCGGCACGAAGATCGTTCCGTGACCCTCGCCGACCTCCAGCAGCTCGAGTCGCGCTACGTGATGCCCACGTACGCGAAGTCGCCGGTGGAGTTCGTGCGCGGGGAGGGCGCGAGGCTCTGGGACGCGGAGGGGCGCGAGTACCTGGACTTCTTCGCCGGGCTGTCGGTCCACAACGCCGGGCACTGCCACCCGAAGATCACGGAAGCGATCACCGAGCAGACGGCGCTGCTCGCGGGTGTGTCGAACCTCTACTACACCGCGCCGGCGATGCGCCTGGCCGAGCGCCTGGTCGAGTGCAGCCTCGGCGGCAAGGTGTTCCTGTGCAACTCAGGGCTTGAGGCCAACGAGTGCGCGCTGAAGCTCGCCCGCAAGCGGGCACACCGCCTCGGCATCGACGAGCCCGAGGTCGTGGTGCTGGACCGGGCGTTCCACGGCCGGTCGATCGCCACGCTGGCCGCCACTCCGCGCCTGGCGCGCGAGGACCTCTTCGGGGCGCTGCCCGCCGGCTTCGTGGCGGTACCGCCCGACGATCCAGACGCGCTGCGGGTTGCCGTCGGCGAGGGGACGGCAGCCGTCCTGCTGGAGCCGATCCAGGGCGAGGCTGGCGTGTTCCCGATCGCGGACGAGGTGCTCGTCGCGGCCCGCGAAGCGTGCGACGAGGCCGGCGCGCTCCTGGTCTTCGACGAGATCCAGACGGGCATGGGCCGCACGGGATCGCTGTGGGCGTACGAGCAGCTCCCGGTCAGGCCCGATGTCATGACGGCGGCCAAGGCCCTCGGCGGCGGGCTGCCGGTCGGGGCCTGTGTGACCGCCCCGGAGCTGGGAGACGTGCTCCAGGTGGGCGACCACGGGTCCACGTTCGCCGGCGCGCCGATCGCGGCGGCGGCGGCGCTGGCCGCGCTCGAGGTGATCGACGACCCGGCCCTGCTGCGGCGGGCTCGCGAGCTTGGGGGGAGGTTCATGGCCGCCCTGGGCGAGATCGACGCCGTCGCCGAGGTCCGCGGACGTGGACTGATGGTCGGGGTCTCGCTCACCCAGGGAATGGACGCCTCTGCGGTCGCCCGGCGGGCGCTGGACAGCGGCCTGGTGATAAACGTTCCTGGTCCCGACATGCTCCGATTCCTGCCGCCACTGGTCATTGGCGAAGAAGAGGTCGAGACGGCAGTCCGGGTGGTGCGCGATGTCCTCGCCTGAGGGCCCACCACCGCCGCCGGACCCGCGCCGGGTGCTCTCCGAGCGGGTGCAGCAGTCCACCGGAGGAACGCCCTTCACGCCGCCGACGCCGGGCGAGGACGAGGTGGAAGCGGAGGGTGGGGACGGAGGCGGCCCCGACCGCCGGACGATCGCGCTGATCATCGTCTCCGCGCTTGCGCTTGGACTCGGGGTGGCGGTGGCCTTCCTGGTCGCCGCGGGGCCGAAGCAGGTGGTCAAGACCCGCACGAGCACCTCCACCACGAAGAGCGTCTCGACCACGATCTCGAGCACGACCGTCCTCTCGACCGTCTTCTCGACCGAGACCACCACCTCCCCGAAGCCGCCGAAGACCGTTACGTCGACGGCGACGGAGACCAGCACCGTGACCTCGCCCGCCGCCCCGGCGCCGCCCGGCGGCGGCAAGGGTGGGGGTTAGCGACCTCCCGGGTCCGTACACTCGCGCCGCCATGCACGAAGACCCGACCCGATACATGGGCCAGGAGCCGCCTCCGCCCCCACAGGGCCAGCCGCCGACAGGCGGCATGAGCACCGGCGTCAAATGGGCCATCGCGGTGCTGGTGGCCGCGGTGATCGGCCTGATCGTCGCGGTCGTCGTGATCGCATCCGACAGCGGCAACGACAACTCGACGACGACCACGTCCTCGTCGTCGACCACGGTGCCGACGACGACCACACCGCCGACCACGACGGCGACGACCACCACGCCGACGACGACAACGTCGACCACCACGCCGACGACGACAACGTCGACCACCACGACGACGACGTCGACGACCACGACGTCGACCAAGGGCAACGGGAGCGGCAGCGGCGGCACCTCGCCGTAGGCGCCGGCTGCTCGAGCGCTAGCCGGAGCCGCCCCCGTCGAGGGCGGTGGAAGTGACGCGGTCGAGCTTGGCGAATGCCACGATGCGCTGCGACGCGCTGTAGAGCGGGTGGCACGCCGTCAGGACGAGGCGCTGGTAGGGGGTGCGGTGGAGGATGTGGAAGTCGGTCGGGTCCACGACCTTCGTGTCCTCGACCCGGTAGTCCAGGGTGGCGTAGGGCATCTCCAGCTTGATCTCGTTGCCGCCGTGAAGTGAGTCGATCTGCCGGAACGGCGCCAGGTAGGTGGTGCGGTGCCCGGCGATCGCGGTCGTGCCGGGCTGGCCCGGGAACGGCGTCGAGGGGTAGTGGCCGGGCCCCTTCTGGAGGTCTCCGGTATTGGTGCCCTGGATCACCGCGATGTCGAGGCCGATGCTGGGGATCACGATGCGGCCGATCGGCTCACCGTCCTGCGCCTGCTTGGAGAAGCGATCCGCCAGCACCGCGACCTGCTTGCGGGCGCCATGGACGCGCTGGGCCGCCCGCGTGTCGGCGGGGGTGGGGAACTCTCGCTCGAGCTGGTCGAGCTGGCCGCTCGCGTCGTGCTGCTTGACCGACGCGTACAGGCTCGACGTGGGTTCCTCCCACAGCAGCGTCGCGACGACGTCGGCCAGCACGACCAGCCCCGCGGTGATGAGCGTGACCGAGAGGATGTGGAAGGCCCGGTCCACCGACTGGACCCTAACTGCGAGACTCCCCCGCTCATGTCTGACCCCGGCAACAAGCCGATCGCCTCGTATTTGGCCAATCCGGAGTCCGTGGGGCGCGTACTGCTGCTCTACTCGGGAGGGCTCGACACCTCGGTGATGCTCCGGTGGATCCAGGATCAGTACGGCGCCGAGATCGTTGCTCTGACGGTGAACCTGGGCCAGCCCGACGAGGACTACGACGTGATCGTGGGCAAGGCGCGCGACCTGGGCGCCGTCGACGCGATCGTGGTCGACGCGCGCGAGGAGTTCGCCTCCGAGTACGTCCTGCCGGCGATCAAGGCCAACGCGATCTACGGCGACGCCTATCCGCTGTTCACGGCGCTGGGCAGGCCCCTGATCGCCAAGCTGGCCGTCGAGCACGCGCGCCGGACCGGGTGCGACACGATCGCCCACGGCTGCACGGGCAAGGGGAACGACCAGGTCCGGATCGAGGCGGCGGTCGCTGCGCTCGGCCCGGAGCTGAAGGTCATCGCGCCGGTTCGAGAATGGAGCATGGGCAGGGAGGAGGAGATCGCATACGCGCGCGAGCACGGGATCCCGGTGAAGGGAGGGACCGAGGCGCCGCCGTACTCGATCGACGACAACCTCTGGGGCCGCTCGTCGGAGGGCGGCACCATCGAGGACCTGGACCAGGCACCTCGCGACGACGTCTTCCAGCTCGTGACCCGTCCCGAGGAGGCTCCCGACGAGCCCGAGCTGGTGAGGGTGGGCTTCGAGCGCGGCGCGCCGGTCTCCATCGACGGGGAGCGCCTCGGGCTGGTCCACCTGCTCGAGCGGGCGGCCGAGCTGGGGCGCCGCCACGGCGTGGGGATCGTGGATCACGTCGAGGACCGGATCGTGGGGCTGAAGATCCGCGACATTTACGAGGTGCCGGCGGCGACGATCGTCCTCGCTGCCCACCGCGACCTCGAGGCGCTCGTGTCGACCATCCACCAGAACAACTTCAAACGCGCGCTCGAGGACAAGTGGGCCTACCTCTGCTATGCCGGGCTGTGGCACGAGCCGCTGCGCACGGACCTCGACGCCTACATGGGCTCGGCGAACGAGGTCGTGACCGGTGAGGTCACGCTGAAGCTCTACAAGGGCTCGGTGAGGCCCGTGGCACGCAGCTCGCGGTACGCGCTGTACGACCGCTCGCTGGCGTCGTTCGGCGAGTCGGGCGGGCAGTTCAGCCAGGCCGCGAGCCCGGGGTTCATCGAGCTGTTCACGCTGCAGACGCGGATGGCGCGACACCTCAGGACCCAACAGCAACGGCACCAGCCAGTTTCGGGGCCTGAAGGCCCCTCACCTGAACCCCTCGAGGACAATGGAGGAGAAGGGCGATGACGACGATCTACCAGGCGATCGGCAAGTTCATGTTCCGGTACTGGCTCGTGAAGTACCGGCGGCAGATCCGGATCGGCGCGGGAGTTGCAACGACGGTTGCGCTCGCGGCCGGCTACGCGATCGCCACCAGGCAGCCTCCCGAGGGCTGAAAGGCGGGGGAATAGCCCTTATCCAAGCTGCAAGAACGGTTGCAGCGAGGAGGATCTGGGCACGAACCGTCGTCCCTGCGGCTCACATATTCCTAACAATTCGCTATCGTCCCGCGCCGACACCGCCGAGTTCGCCGGGGACATACCCGGCGGAGCGGGGGAACCACTGGGGCCGAGCAGCCGCTAGGCAGGAGCCCCGGGGGCGAGTCGCGGCAGATGGCCGCGTAGCGCCAATCCTTCGGCGCGAGCCCGCCAGCTAACCCCGTAGGCGTCGAGAAGGATGGAGTTCGAGATCGACAGCCCAATCCCAAGTGACCGCGGCGAAGCCGTGCGCGGCAACCGCCTGCGCGCCGCCGTCGCGACCGCCGTGGCTGCCGGCGTGCTGCTCGCGTTCGGCGCCGGAACCGCCGGCGCGCAGAGCATCAGTGACCTGAACTCGAAGATCGCCGGCGCGCAGTCGCAGGCCCAGAGCATGAGCGCCGACGTCCAGGCGAAGGCCGACCAGGTCGCCGCCGCCCAACAGCAGGCGGCCGCGGCGGCCCAGCGCGAGGCCGAGCTCAGCAACCTCCTCGCCGAGGGCCAGCAGCGCTCCGCTGACCTGGCCGTGAAGGTCGAGCAGACGCAGTCGCACCTCCAGCGTGCCCGGGCCCACCTGAAGCGCGCGCTCGGGGACCTGCAGGCGAGACTGGTCGACATCTACAAGAGCGGCGCCCCGAACGCGGCCGAGATCCTCCTGAACGCCCACGGCTTCCGCGATCTGGCGAACCGGGCCAACATGATCGGGCGGATCGAGAACTCGGACGCCGACCTGGCCAAGCGTGTTCGCAGCCTCCGAAACCAGGTGAAAGACGCGCTCAACTCCGTGCGCCAGGCGAAGGCCCAGCAGGACGCCTACAACGCCCGCGTCTCGGACGCCCGCGACCAGATCGCCTCGGTCCGCGCCACCGCCGAGCAGCAGGCCGCGACGCTCGATGCGGCCCGCCAGCAGGAGCAGGCCGCGATCGCGACGCTTCAGTCCAACGTCTCGAGCTGGGAGAACCAGGTCCAGCAGATTCAGGCCGCTCAGGCCGCCGCCGCCCAGCAGGCCCAGGAGGCTCAGCAGGCGTCGGCCGCCTCAGCGCAGCAGACGGTCGCGAACTGGGTCGGCAACTGGGCGATCCCGCAGGCGATCGTCATGTGCGAGTCCGGCGGGAACTTCAACGCGGTCAACCCCTCGTCGGGCGCTGGAGGCGCGTACCAGATCCTCCCGTCCACCTGGCGGCTCTACGGCGGCAGCGGCGCCCCGCAGGACGGGTCGCCCTCCGAGCAGAGCAACATCGCCGCCCAGATCTGGGCCGATTCCGGCCCGAGCGCCTGGGTCTGCGCGCAGTAGCGCGAGCGCCTTCCGGCACGCCCACGTCGCCGTCGAACTACCTGGCCCACGGGGCGCGATCGGATCGAGGCTGGAAATCGCACCATCGCCGGACTGTGTCCGACGATTGTCGAGAAACGACGGATATACCGTCGGAATCCGACAATCGTCGTGCAGCGCCGCCGGGGCCCCTCCCTCGGTGCCAGTTCGAGGACGCGGGCGCTTCGGGTCCCGCCCGGCTCGACGTCCGCTCTAGTCGCCCCCGAACGAAGCGGCCGTTTGAACCAGGCCGTCCGGCAAGGCGGTCCGGGCCGTCCAGCCGAGCTCGTCGGCCGCCACTGAGCTGGCGATGGCGATCCGCTGCACCTCGCCGGGCCGGGGTGGCGCCATCTCGGGCTCGAACGGGCGGTCGCAGGCGTCCGCGATCATCCCGCCGAGCTCGAGGACACTCGTCTCGACGCCCGTGCCGATGTTGAAGGTGCCGACCACGCTCGAGTCGCCGGCCGCGAGCATCGCCTCGACGATGTCGGCCACGTAGACGTAGTCCCGGGTCTGATCGCCGTCGCCGAAGACCTTGGGCGTGCGGCCCTCAAGCAGGGCGCCGCAGAAGATCGCGACGACGCCCGCCTCGCCGAGCGGGTCCTGGCGCGGCCCGTAGACGTTGCCGAGGCGCAGGGCCGCTGTGGAGAGCCCGTAGAGGCGCTCATAGAGCGAGAGATAGCCTTCCGCGGCGTACTTGGACTGCCCGTAGGGCGCGTCAGGGAGGCACTCCGCCGTTTCGTCGAGCGGGAGGTCGCGGTCGCTCCCCTCGCCGTAGATCGCACCGCCCGTGGAGGCGAGGACGAAGCGCCCGACCTCGGCCCGCCGTGCGGCCTCGAGCAGGTTGATCGTGCCCCCGACGTTCACTCCGAGGTCAAAGACGGGATCCGAGACCGAGACCCGGACGTCGATCTGGGCCGCGAGTTGAAAGATCGCGCCGGGGCGCCTGCCCTCGACGAGCTCGGAGACGGTCGCGGGGTCGGTGACGTCGCCCTCGACGAGCTCGGCGCCGTGCTCCAGGGCGGTCGTGAGGTTCTCGCGGCGGCCGGTCGAAAGGTCGTCGAGGATGACGACCTCGTCGCCCCGTTCGACCAGGGCGTCGACCAGGTGGGATCCGATGAAGCCCGCTCCGCCTGTGACCAGCGACGGCATGGCGGCCCAATCTACTCACTGGCGCTCCCGTAATCCCCGGACGTTGCACCTACTTGCCCGATCCCGGGCCGTTGGCATCTGGGTCGATTGACATGATCAACCGGTGACGCAGCCCGGGGCGGTTCACCTGCACGTGCACAGCGAGTACTCGCTGCTGGACGGCGCCTGCAAGATCGACAAGCTGGCCGCCAGGGCGGCAGAGCTGGGCATGCCGGCGCTCGGCCTGACCGACCACGGGGTCATGAACGGGGCGGTCGAGCACTACAAGGCGTGCCGCGACAACGGGATCAAGCCGATCCTGGGGCTCGAGGCCTATCTCGTCGACGACCGCCGCGCCGAGGGCAAGGGGGAGCGCAACCACCTGACCATGCTTGCGGCCAGCGACGAGGGCTTCCGCAACCTCGTGAAGCTCACCTCGGGCGGCTTTCTCGACGGCTTTCGCCGCGGCAAGCCGACCGTTGACCCGGAGCTCCTCGCCCGGCACTCGGCCGGCGTGATCGTGCTCACGGGCTGCCTCCAGTCGCGCTTCTGCCAGCGGCTGATCTCCGAGCGCCCCCGCGACGCCCGCGAGCACATCGACGACCTGGTCGGGATCTACGGCGCCGAGAACGTCTACTTCGAGATCCAGGCGAACGGCGTCCCGGAGCAGGACAAGGCCAACGAGGGGATCGTGCGGACAGCCAAGGAGCTGGGCCGCCCGCTCGTCGCGACGGGCGACGTGCACTACCTGCGCCGCGAGGACCACACGCACCACGCGGCCCTCCTGTGCGTCCAGACCAAGTCGACCATCGAGAACCCGAAGCTGACCTTCGACAACAACGAGTACTACCTCAAGAGCTCCCAGGAGATGGCGGACTCGTTCGCCCAGTGGCCCGAGGCCGTGCCGATGACGCTCGAGGTCGCCGAGCGCTGCAACGTGGACATGGAGCTCGGCCGCCTGCTCCTGCCGCGCTTCCCGACCCTCGACGGCGAGGACCCGGCCGCGATGCTTCGGCGGCTGGCCACCGAGGGCCTCGCCCGCCGCTACGGCGATCCGCCGCCCGCCGAGGCGGTCGAGCGCCTCGAGTTCGAGCTTGGCGTGATCGGGGAGATGGGCTTTGACTCCTACTTCCTGATCGTCTGGGACTTCGTCAACTTCGCGAAGGGGCAGGGGATCGCGGTGGGCCCAGGCCGCGGCTCCGCGGCCGGCTCGATCGTCGCTTACGCCCTCAACATCACCGACCTCGACCCGATCGAGAACGACCTGCTCTTCGAGCGATTTCTGAACCCGGCCCGCAAGTCGATGCCCGACATCGACATCGACTTCTCGGTCCGTGGGCGCGAACGGGTGATCCGCTACGTGGCCGAGAAGTATGGCCGCGAGTCTGTGGCCCAGATCATCACCTTCGGCAAGATGGCGCCGCGGGCCGCGACCCGGGACGCCGCCCGGGTGCTCGGTTTCGACTACGCCACGGGCGACCGTCTCGCGAAGCTGATCCCCGAGCCGATCATGGGCCGCAGCCCGAGCTTCGAGGACTGCCTGAAGCCGGGCGAGGAGCTGCGCCACGCGGTGGAGTCGGACCCGAATGCGAGCAAGATCGTCGACATCGCGAAGGGCCTCGAGGGCAAGGTCCGCAACAACTCCATCCACGCGGCCGCCGTGGTGATCGCCGACCGCCCGCTCGACGAGATCGTGCCGCTCCAGCTCGCCGAGGACCGCAGCGGCGCCGGTGGAAACGGAAACGGCAAGGTGAACGGGCGGACGGAGCGCTCGTACAAAATCGTCACCCAGTACTCGATGGGGCCGATCGAGGAGATCGGCCTGCTGAAGATGGACTTCCTCGGCCTGCGGAACCTGGACGTGATCGAGGACGCGGTGGACATCATCCAGCGCTCCCGCGGCACGGAGATCGACATGGAGGAGATCCCACTCGACGACGCCAAGACCTACGAGATGCTTTCGCGCGGGGACTCGGTCGGGGTCTTCCAGATGGAATCGGACGGCATGAGCGAGGCGCTCAAGCAGATCCGTCCAACCCGGTTCAACGACATCGCGGCGATCAACGCCCTCTATCGCCCGGGAGCGATGCGCTACATCCCCGACTATGCGCGCGGCAAGCGGGATCCCTCGTCGGTGCGGTACCCGGACGACCGCCTGCGCCCGATCACCGACGAGACCTACGGCTGCGTCATCTACCAGGAGCAGCTGATGGAGATCTCCAAGCAGATCGGCGGCTTCTCGCCGGCCGAAGCGGACGACCTGCGCAAGGCGGTTGGCAAGAAGAAGCGCGACCTGATGGCGACGATGAAGGACAAGTTCCTCGAGGGCTGCAAGGCTTCGGGCACGCAGCGCAAGGTCGCCGACGACCTCTGGTCACTGATGACCGCGGCGGCGGACTACTCGTTCAACAAGTCGCACGCCGCCTGCTACGCGCTGATCTCCTACCGGACCGCCTATCTGAAGGCGAACTTCCCGGCCGAGTACATGGCTGCGGTGATCTCCTCGGTGATGTCGACCAAGGACAAGGTTCCGTACTTCGTCAGCCGTTGCGGGGAGATGGACATCGAGGTGCTGCCGCCCGACGTGAACTCCTCCGACCACGGCTTCGTCGTCTCCGGCAAGTCCATCCGCTTCGGCCTCGACGCGGTCAAGAACGTCGGCCACGCGGCGGTCGAGGCGATCCTGAGCGCTCGCGAGCGTGGCGGCGCGTTCGAGTCGGTCTGGGCGTTCTGCGAGCGCGTGGACGCGCGGGCGGTGAACAAGCGCGCCGTCGAATGCCTGATCAAGTGCGGTGCCCTCGATTCCACGAAAGACACCCGTCGCGGGATGCTCGAGGTCCTGGCGCCGGCGCTCGCGAGCGCGCAGAAGGCTCAGGAGGACGCTCGCCGCGGCCAGTCGTCGATCTTCGACCTCGGCGACTCCGGGCAGTCGTCGCAGTCCGACAACGGGCCCACCAGCCAGCGGCCGCCCGTCCCGAGCGAGGAGTTCGACCAGCGCGAGCTCCTGCGCCTCGAGAAGGACACCCTGGGCACCTTCCTCTCGGCGCATCCGCTCACCGACGTGCGGGACGCCCTGCGCGAGCGGGTCGACTGCACCCTCGCCGACGTGGCCGGCAAGGAGGACGGCGCCTGGGTGGCGGTCGGCGGGATCGTCAGCGAGGCGAAGAAGGTGCGGACTCGCAGCGGCGCCTACGTGATGTTCGCGACCCTCGACGACCTCGAGGGGCGGGTTGAGCTGTTCGTGCGCGACGCCGCGGGCGAGATGGCCGGGCATATCGAGCTCGACCGCGTGATCCTCGTCCGCGGCCGCGTGGACCACAAGGGGCGCGGCGACATGAGCATCGTCGTCTCCGAGGCCGAGCCGTTCGAGCCCGGCGAGGACGAGCTGGCGGCGGCGAGGGCGAAGGCCAGGGCCCGCGACCCCGAGCGGATCGTGCTGCGGGTCGACGCGGCGGAGTTCGGCCCCCAGCTCCTCGAGGACCTGAAGCACCTCTTCCTGACGTTTCCCGGCAAGTGCGAGGTCCAGCTCGAGATGCGCACGCGCGAGGGAACGCGCCGCCTGCGTTTCGGCAGCGACTACTGCGTGACGCCCTCGCCTGCGCTCCGCGCAGAGCTCGACCACCTCCTCGGCCCGAAAGCATTGGCCGCTTAACCAATTCACGAGTGCGCTCAGGTCTAGACTCCCGGCCATGCCCGTAACTCAACCCTCGGAGCAGAAGACCGCCTCCGGCGAGTGCCGGCAGTGCCGCACCTTCTGCGACCGGATGGTGGAGCCGCGAGGGTGCCTCGAGATCCGGTGCCCATACCTCTACAGCTACCTCGATCCGCTGAGCGGCGGCCGCTACATGGGTTGCATGCGCAAGGTCTTCCGCGCCGAGATCGACATGAGCCACTTCGAGGCTGCCGAGCGCAGCGGGGGCTATGGCGGCATCAAGATGACCGGCGACCCGCTCCCGCAGTGCCAGTTCCGCGTCGAGCCCGCCTACGAGGGCGGCGGTCCGCAGCACGAGTGCGTGAACCCGCGCTTCTTCGACGCCGACCAGGTCTTCGACCTGCGCGACGCTCTCGCCTAGCCTGCCGATGGCGAACGGCGAGTCTCCCTCTCAGCAGATCGACGCGAGAATCGAGGAGCTGGGCGACTGGCGGGGCGAGACGCTCGCCAGGGTGCGCGGAATCATCAGGGAAGCTGACCCCGACGTTGTCGAGGAGTGGAAGTGGGCAAAGGCCACGAGCCCGGGAACGCCGGTCTGGTCCCACGACGGGATCATCTGCACGGGTGAGACCTACAAGAGCGCTGTGAAGATGACGTTCGCAAAAGGGGCGTCCCTGGAGGATCCCTCGGGCCTCTTCAACGCCAGCCTCGAGGGGAACGTGAGGCGCGCCATCGACATCCACGAGGGCGAGGAGATCGACGAGGAGGCGTTGAAGGTCCTCATTCGCGCCGCCGTGGCCCTGAACACCGCCTAGCCCCGCTCCTTGAGCCCCTCGCGCCGGAGCCGGTTCGCGGTGCGGACATCCTTGCGGTCCGGGCCGCGGCCCTCGGGACCTCCGGTCTCGATCAGCGCCGGCAGCTCCTCGAACCGGGGCTCCGATAGGAAGACGCGCAGTCCCGCGCGCCCAAGCTCGCCCTCGCCGAGGTTGGCGTGCTGGTCGCGGTTGGCGCCGAACGGGACCTTTGAGTCGTTCACGTGAACGCAGCGAAGCCGCTCTGCTCCGACCTTGGCGTCGTGCTCCGAGACCACCGCGGCCAGCGCCTCCGGCGTCGAGATGTCGAACCCCGCGGCGAACAGGTGGCAACAGTCGAGGCAGGTCCCCAGGCGCTTGCCGCCGCCCGCCGCATCGATCAGGTCGGCCAGCTCATCGAAGTTCTTCCCGAGCGGGCCGTTGGTCCCGGCCGTGTTCTCGAGGAGGATGGGACAGCGGTCCGAGCTCTCCAGCGCCTGTCCGATCAGCTTTCCGGCCCGTTTGACGGAGGGCCGATATGGCTCGCCCTTGCGCGCACCCGCGTGCAGCACCACGCCGTCGGCACCGATCCCGTCGCCCACCCGCAACGCCTGCTTCAGCGACGCCAGCGACTTGGAGCGGATCTCGCGCTCCTTGCTCGCGGCGTTGATCAGGTAGACGGCGTGGATGACAACCGCCTCGATCGCCGAGTCGCCCCTCGCCGCCCGGAACGCCTCGAAGTTCTCCTCCGTGTATGCGGTGGGGCGCCACATGCGCGGGCTCTGGTGAAAGATCTGAATCGCCCTGCAGTCGTACTCGACCCCGCGCTCGATGGCGTTGGGAAGCCCTCCCGCTGTGGAAACATGAGCGCCGATTAGCATGACGAGCCGGGACACTAGCTCCGCAAAGCGGTTTC
>Ga0207693_10001441_pt1 | contig 21089 bp, 19 predicted proteins | sample LARL81metaG_FD_184347 | JGI IMG/M metagenome (GOLD analysis project Ga0207693, IMG submission 184347) | Corn, switchgrass and miscanthus rhizosphere microbial communities from Kellogg Biological Station, Michigan, USA - LAR L8-1 metaG... | ecosystem: Host-associated > Plants > Roots >... | reverse complement strand
TGCAAGCAGCGATGCCGCAGCATGATCGAGCAAGCCGCGACCGCCGATGCAAAGCACGGGACGATTGCGCCAATCGGGGGCAATCGCATCGGGCGCGATTTGCCCTTCGAGTTCATGTTTATCTTCGTGGACCGAAAGATTGTCGACAAAGCCCTCGACGGTTTCTGCGACACGCACACGCCCCGCTTCGTCGAGCGCCCCGCGATTGACGTCGAGCTGCGCCAACGACAGCGCCCTGATCGCGACCTGATCGAAGTAGGCGGGCAGGCCGTGGTCTTGGAGAAAAAGCTCGGCTTGCTCGGCCGCCTCATCGGAGTGACCAGCCAGCATGCGGAGATAGAAATTTTCCTCCGGCGCCATGGGCGGTCTGTCGCCAAGCATGACATCGAGAAAGCGCAACTGATCGACGTGCCGGCCGATGACGACGAGGCACATGGTAAGCGGCGTGGAAAGCAACAAGCCGACCGGACCCCACACGAACGTCCAAAAACCGGCCGCGACCACGACGGCGATCGCCGAGAGCCCCATATTGCGTCCATAAAGCCAGGGCTCGACGGCCTGACCCGTGATCGCCTCAAGCACAGAAAAGATGCCGAGCGTCCACAACAGCTTCGACCAGCCCGGGTCGACTGCGAAAGCAAGCGCAAGCGGAAACAGCGCCGCGATGGGGACGCCGACATACGGCACAAATCGGAAGATCGCCGCGATCAGACCCCAGAGCGCCGGATTGGGCACGCCCGCAGCCCACAGTCCTAGACCGGCCAGTGTCCCGAAGCCGGCGTTGACCGCCGTTTGCAGCAGAAGATAGCGACTGAGTCGCGATGCGCCGTCGTCAATCGCAGCTGTCGTGCGCTGCAAATCCCGCGCACCAGCCAACATGATGAACCGATCGCGCAAATCCTCCTTCTGCAAGAGTATGAATATAACGACGATGATGACGATCGCGAGATTGGCAAGCGGTTCGAGGAGCGGTCCACCGACGTTCTGGATTACCTCAAGCGGATTGGGCGGCGGCGTGCGGATGACAACCGGTATCGCGGGATCGTTGTGTTGTGCCGTCGTTTTGGATTCTGTTTGCCCATTTTCCGAACCGTGCGGTGCGTTGGCGATCTGCTCGCTTAGACTGTTGAACATTCTTGACGCGCCCTGCACCAAACCATTGCTGGTAGCAGAGCCTTCGACCGATTGAATCTTGGCGACGATGTTTTGTTGATATTGTGGAAGACTCTGTGCGAGCCAGGCGAGCTGTGTACCGATAAAGGTCGCGATGCCGCTGATCAGAAGCACGGCCAGCGTCACCGTGAGGATCACCGCGGCGACGCGCCCCAGCTTCAGGCGGCGCAGTGCTTCCGCCACGGGCGCCAGCGCAAAGGCAAGCAGGATCGAGAGCGCCAGCGGCACGAGCAAGGGACGCCCGAAATAGACCATCGCCACCAAAACGGCCGCAATGATCGCGGCGCTCGCAGCCTCCTGCAGGCCGTCTGCGCGCGGCACCGGCTTGGACGTTTCGGGCGAGCCATGAACCGTTGATGACATCGGAGGTCCTTAGGCCTTTGGCCAAAGTCTCGCCAATTCGCGAAATTATGCAAATGCGGCGCTCATTCTTGTCCTTGAGGCTCCGAGCGGTTATGTCTGCCGGGCTTTCACGGACATCCTCATGCCCTTTCTGCGGTTCATCCCCGAGACCACCAACGTCAATTTCGTCGGTTGGCGCTACTACGCCTTTGCCATGGACGGGATGCTCATGCTGGTAGCGCTCGTCTCCATCATCCTGCAGGGCTTCAACCTCGGCATCGACTTCACGGGCGGCGTTCTGATGGAAGTCAAGTCTGCGCAGTTGATCGACATCGCCAAGATGCGCACCGACATCGACACGCTGGGCTTCAAGGAAGTTCACATCCAATATTTCGGCGGCGGCAACTGCGATGTGCCAGCCGATTCCTGCGTCCTTATCCGTGTCCAGCCCAATGCGTCGCAGGCGGGCGAGACGGTTGCGAACAAGATCAAAGCAAAGCTTGGCGCAAATTATACCTTCCGGCGAAACGAAGTCGTCGGTCCGCAAGTCAGCCACGAACTGTTCAATGACGGCGTTCTGGCGACCGTCCTCGCCATCATCTTCATATCGCTCTACGTCGCCTTCCGTTTTGAATGGCAATACGGCATCGGCGCCTTGATCGCGACCGGCCACGACGTGTTCGTGACCGCAGGCATGTTCTCGGTCCTGCACATGGACTTCACGCTCAATTCCGTCGCCGCGCTTCTGCTGCTTGCCGGCTATTCGATCAACGACACCGTCGTGGTGTTTGATCGCATCCGCGAGAACCGGCGCAAGTTCAAACGCATGCCGCTCACCGAACTCATCAATCTTTCGACAAATCAGATAGCCACTCGCACCACGCTGGTTTCGGCAGCCACCGCACTGACGATGGTTCCGTTGCTCTTGTACGGCGGACCCGAACTCTTCGGATTCAGCGCCGCGATCCTATTTGGCATTCTGGTCGGCACGTTTTCCTCGACCTATGTTGCGGCGGCACTTCTGCTCTACCTTCCGGCACCGGCCGGCAGCATCGAGTCGAACACCGCCGAGTCAAACGCCTAGGCCGTTCAGAGCGGGAACCAATCGCGCCGGTCTGAGTAGACTTGGTAATGCGCATTCACGCCGGCGCGCCAGCCAATGCCCGTGCGCATCGGCGCCAACGTCACGCCACCCGAGCGCAGATAATTCACGCCCAATCCGGCAATGAAATAGAAACTGCCTTCGACGCCGGGAAAGCGCTGAAGGAGCCTTTGCTTTTCCTTGAGATTGTAGACGAGGGTGAAGACCTTCGAACCGTTGCCGCCAACGTCAAAGCCGATCGAGGGCCCGCGCCAATAGACCTTCTCCGGATCGAACCCCTTGCGGATGAGCCAGCCGGATCCGTACCGCAGGCCGACAATGATGGCGCCTGATCCTTCTTCGCCCTTGATGTAGGCGTCAGGCTCGCCGAGATCCTCGAACACGCGCTGGACGGCCTTCGCCATGACCTCCGTCGAGATGCCGAAAAAGTCCGAGCCCGCCTGAACGACCTCATTGGCCGAAAACGTGCTGTCCTTTGCGTTGTCGTCGGCCGACGTCGGCACGACACTCAGCATCAGCGCGGACAACGCGCCAAACAGGGCGCTTGCGATACGCAAAGATCTCATCACTAGGGTCTCCTGTCGAATCAGTGCATCCCCGCAAGGGGATACATGCATTGAAATCCGTCGTACGACAAACCGCGATAGGTACGAATGGCCCGGCTTCAAGGCCTTTTGATGGCTCGTGGCGCGCTTATCTATTTGCACGCTAGTCTGGATGCAGAGCTCAATCAGAAGGGGAATGTTTCATGGATGGCGCCACGATTTTCGTTCTGGCGGTGTTGTTTCTGGCTCTGATGACGATTTTTTCCGGCGTGAAGAGTGTTCCCCAAGGCCGCGAGTGGACGATTGAGCGTTTCGGTCGCTTCACGCGGGTGCTGAAGCCGGGACTCAACCTCATTGTGCCATATGTGGACCGCGTCGGGCGCAAGCTCTCGATGATGGAAGAAGTCCTCCAAATTCCCAGTCAGGTCGTGATCACGCGCGACAACGCAACGGTCACGGCTGACGCCATCGCCTTCTATCAGGTCGTCGACGCAGCGAAGGCCGCTTATGAGGTCGCCAATCTCCAGGCCGGCATCACCAATCTGTGCCTCACCAATGCACGTACCGTGATCGGCGCAATGGATCTCGACGAAGTGCTCTCCAAGCGCGACGAAATAAATCAACGCCTGCTCGCAGTCGTCGATCAGGCGACGAGTCCCTGGGGCGTCAAGGTCACCCGCATCGAGATCAAAGATCTCTCGCCGCCCAACGACATTACAGAAGCGATGGCACGCCAGATGAAGGCCGAACGCTTCCGTCGCGCCGAGGTCACGCAAGCCGACGGCGAAAAGCAGGGCGCGATTCTGCGCGCCGAGGGCGCCAAGCAGTCCGCCATTCTGCAGGCCGAAGGTCGCAAGGAAGCCGCGTTCCGCGACGCCGAAGCCCGCGAACGCCTTGCGCAGGCGGAAGCCAAGGCGACGCAAATGGTGTCGGACTCAATCGAAGCCGGCAACGTCAACGCCCTTAACTACTTCCTTGGTCAGAAATACGTCGATGCCTTCGCCCAGCTCGCCAATGCACCCAACCAGAAATTCGTCGTCGTGCCGATGGAATCCGCCGGTCTCCTTGGGTCGATCGCCGGCATCGCCGAAATGACGCGCGAAGCAATCGCCACTCAAATTGCGGCCGTGCCGCGCACAGCGCGGCCCGCTGCGGGGACTGTGCCCAACGTGCCGCCGCCCGGCCGTCCGGCTGGAACGTAGAGGAGCCGCTATGGAGAGCATCACACTCTTTCTGAACAGCCAGCCGGCCTGGCATTGGTGGGCGCTCGGCGCGATTCTTCTGGCTGCCGAAATCGCGAGCACGACGCAATATCTGCTCTGGCCCGGCATTGCCGCGCTCATCGTGGGCGTGCTGAAATTTCTCGACCCGGCGCTGGACGGGCGACTGGCCGTCTTCCTGTTCGCGGTAATCGCCGTCGTTGCCACGGCTGTCTGGAAACGCTCCGCGTGGGGCCGCTCCGATCGCGACACACATGCAACGCTGAACGACCGCAGCGCGTTATATGTCGGTCGCACGGTGAAAGCGGCGGAAAACTTCGTGAACGGTCGCGGCGCGGTCTTGGTGGACGACACCCGATGGAACGCCACCGTCACCGACGGATCGGCACCGATGAAAGGCGATATGCTCAAGATATCAGCCGCGGACGGCGCCGATCTCAAAGTTCAGATGACGGCCTGACTGGCACAAGGTTGCATGAGCATCCGCAAGACATTCGCAGACGTGTCGAGAGCGGGCTGGCTCACGCTGTTTGTGCTCGTCGCATTCCTGATTGTCTCCGTCTGGTTCGGCGTCGTTGGCTGGCGCGCACTCGGCGATGTCGAAATGACCTCATTCGGCTGGTTCGCGCTGATCGCCGGATCTCTTATCACGGTCGGCCTTGGCGCCGGTCTGATGGCTCTCGTCTTTTATTCGAGCCGTCACGACATGGATCATTGAGCTTGTGTCGCGTGTTCAGCCACCGCGTGCAACGAAGAACGGGTTGGCGAAGTCATCAGCGCTCTTTCCATAGATGAACGGACTGCCATCGAGCTGCTTGACGCTGCCGCCGGCCGCCGCGAGCACGGCATGACCGGCAGCCGTATCCCATTCCATCGTGCGGCCATGGCGGGGGTAAATGTCCGCTTCACCCGCAGCGACGAGACAGAATTTGAGCGACGAACCGGCGGTGATGAAATCCTTCACCGGATAGTGCGCGAGATATTCGTCGGTTTTCTTGTCCCGGTGCGAGCGGCTGGCGACTGCTATCAGCCCGTCCTGCGGCGCCGCGCGAACCGAGATGGGACGCATGCGGTCGAAGTCGGGCATGGCATCGACGCGCGTCGCGATCTCGAAAGCGCCGCCCGGAGTCTCACCAACAAAGAGTCGGTCTTTCGCCGGCGCATAGACGACGCCGCGAACTGCGGTGCCGCTTTCAATCTCTGCGATATTGACTGTGAATTCGCCGTTGCGACTGACGAATTCCTTGGTGCCGTCGAGCGGGTCGACCAGGAAGAAGCGGCGTCCGATTTTGGGGAGCCTGCCGGCCGCAACTTCTTCTTCCGCCACCACGGCGATGCCGGTGAAGTCTTTTTCGAGTTCGGCGAGGATGAATGCCTCGGCTTCTTCATCGGCGTCGGTCACCGGCGACTGATCGGATTTTTTCCGCGCCGGCGCTCCTTCCTCGTAATGCCGCATCACGATCGCGCCGGCCCGGTGGGCGATGCGTGCGAGCGTTCGCAGCTCTGGTGAAGGCGTTGCAACCATCTTCAGCATTCCTTATTAGCGGGTAGAGACTGTTAGCAATTGGCAACCATAAATTCCGCCCGAGGCGCGCACTGTCCATGGATGACATTGAATTTTCTGCATTTCTGGTCAGTCGAGTGTGTCACGACCTTGTGGGGCCTCTGGGTGCCGTGGTCAACGGGCTCGAAGTGATGGAGGACGAGCGCGACGCAGCCATGCGCGCCGACGCGTTGAAGATCGTCTCTTCCAGCGCGCTGCAAGCTTTGGCGCGTCTGCAGTTCCTGCGTATCGCCTTCGGCGCCGCCGGTTCTGCCGGCGCCGAGCTCGACATCGGAGAGGTCGGTCGGCTCGTCGCCGGGCTCCTCGACGGCGGCAAGATTCAGCTCGCTTGGCAGGCGCCCCATGTCAACTGGCCCAAGAACTGGGCCAAGCTTCTGATGAATGCCGCCTTGCTAGGCGCCGACTGCCTGCCGCGCGGCGGTCAGTTGACTGTCACAGCCAACGCGGACCCTGCGGCCCCGTCGTTTCGCATTGTCGCGACCAGCCCGCACGCGCGCGCCCAGGATGAGGTGCAACGCGCGATTCGAGGCGAGGCGCAGGACGGTCAAATCGATGCACGCGGCATTCAGCCCTACCTGACCCATAAATTGTCGCGCCACCTCAACGCCGGCTTGACGCTCACGACTCGCGACGGCGCCGTCGAACTCGCGGCGGGCTGATTTCTAAACGCAGCGTTTACTCTTGCGACCTTAAACTGGTGCGTCCGTTCCACTTTGGGCCAAGCCTGGCCGCATCAGGATCTGTGGACCATGAAACACTGCCTCGTCGTCGACGACAGCCGCGTGATCCGTAAGGTCGCCTGCCGGATTCTCGAGGACCTTCATTTCCACACTGGCGAAGCCGAGGACGGTGTTTCGGCACTGATCGCTTGCCGCGCGCAGATGCCCGAACTCATCCTGCTCGATTGGGACATGCCCAAAATGAACGGCATCGAGTTTCTCAAGACGTTGCGCAAGGAGCGCGGCGGCCAGCAGCCGGTGGTCGTGTTTTGCACGACGGAGAACGACATCGCCCATATTTCCGAGGCGTTGGGCGCCGGCGCCAACGAATACATCATGAAGCCGTTCGACCGCAGCATCATCGAAGCCAAGCTCGCCGAAGTCGGCTTGGTCTGAGACGTCGCGATGAAACCAGATGACTTTTCCTTTCTGGCGCAGATGGTGCGCCGCCGCTCCGGCCTGGTTCTGCCCAGTCAGAAGGCGCCGTTGATCGAAGGCAGACTCGCAAACGTCATGCGTCGGTTTGGTTTCAGTTCGATGAGCGCGCTCATTCTCGAGTTGCGTCATGGCCGCGATACCTTGGCGCGCGCGGTCACCGAAGCGATGACGACGAACGAATCCTCCTTCTTTCGCGATCGTGCGGCGTTCGACAAATTTCGCGACGCTATTCTGCCGCCGCTGCTCGCCGCGCGCGCGAAAACCAAGCGCTTGCGTATCTGGAGCGCGGCCTGCGCCGCCGGACAAGAGCCTTATTCGATCGCCATGATCCTCGACGATCTCAAACTGCAGCATAAAGGCTGGTCAGTCGATCTCGTCGCCACCGATCTCAGCCCGGAAATGGTCGCGCGCGCCGAAGAAGGAGTCTATACGCATTACGAAGTGCAACGTGGACTGGCCATCCGGCGCCTGGTGGCGCATTTCACGCAAGACAACGGCAACTGGCGCATCGACGAGAGTTTGCGGCGCATGGTGTCGTTCCGCCAGTTCAACCTGCTTGACTCATTCGGCTGGCTCGATGACCTGGATGTCGTTTTCTGCCGCAACGTGCTTCTCTATTTCGACCAGAAGACCAAGGCGTCCGTGCTCGAAAGGATTTCCGAGATACTCCAGCCGGACGGAGCGCTCATGCTCGGTCACGCCGAGAAGCCTGATACGTTGGCAAAGACGTTCGTGGCCGTCGACCAGACTTCCAGCATCTATGTCCGCGCCAGAGCCCAGACGTACAAACTCGCCGCGGTCGGCTGACGCCATCACCAAGTATCGACGAATCTTCGTCTCCTCAAATTGGGATCGCGCGGCGGGACCGAACGATAGCCGCGCATGATCCAACGCCGCGTGTCGGCGGGATCGATCACATCGTCGATTTCCAGATGCGCCGCCATGTTGATCGCCTTGCCGCGGGCATAGGACTGCGCCACCATCTGCTTGAACATTTCCTCCTTCGCTTCCGGTGTCGGCTGCGCATCGAGTTCTTTGCGATAGCCGAGACGAACGGCGCCTTCGAGGCCCATGCCGCCGAACTCGCCGGTCGGCCAGGAGACGATGAAGAACGGCGCGTGAAAGCTGCCGCCCGCCATCGCCTGTGCTCCTAGGCCATAGCCCTTGCGCAATACCACCGTGAACAACGGCACGCTGAGCGCGCCGCCGATGACGAACATGCGGCTGACGCGGCGCACGAGCGAGTGCTTCTCCGCTTCCGGACCAACCATGAAGCCCGGCGTGTCGCAGAGCGAGATGATCGGCAGGCCGAACGCGTCGCACAGCTGCATGAAACGCGCCGCCTTGTCGGCACACGGTCCGTCGATCGCACCCGCCAGATGCATCGGGTTATTGCCGATCAAGCCGAACGGTTCGCCTTCTATGCGAATGAAGGCGGTGAGCATGCCGGGCCCGAACTCTGGACGCAGTTCCAGAACCGACCCCGTGTCGGCCAGCGTCTCGATAACCATGCGGCTCTCATAGACGCGTAGGCGGTTCTCCGGAATGAGATGGCGCAATTCCTTCTGGTTGGCCGCGTCCCACTTGCGCAGCGATCCTTGGAAATAGCCGAGATATTTCTTGGCGACGTCGATGGCCTCGATCTCGTCGGCGACAGCAACGTCGACGACGCCGTTTGGCACCTGCACCGACATCGGCCCGACCTCGTCGGGCGTATAGACGCCGAGCCCGCCGCCTTCGATCATGGCCGGACCGCCCATCCCGATGTTGGAATTCGCTGCGGCGATGATCACGTCACTGCAACCGAGCAGCGCCGCGTTGCCGGCAAAGCAGCGCCCCGAATTGATTCCGATGCGCGGTATCAGGCCCGAAAGCTTGGCGTATTGGCGAAACGTCGGCACGTCGAGGCCGGCAACGCCCGGGATGTCGGTGTCGCCTGGACGGCCGCCGCCACCTTCGGCGAAGCAGACGATCGGCAATTTCCACTCTTCGGCCACCTTCAGAAGGCGATCCTTCTTCTGATGGTTCATTGCGCCCTGCGTGCCGGCCAGCACCGTGTAATCGTATGCCATGACGGCGCAGCGCGCCTTGTGCTCGCCGAACTCCGCCGCGTTGACCGTGCCGACACCGGTGATGATGCCGTCGCCCGGCGTGTTCTTGATCAGATCGTCCAACGAACGACGGCGGCGTTGCGCCGCGAACGCCATCGCACCGTACTCGATGAAACTTCCGGGATCGCAGAGCTGCTTGAGGTTCTCCCGCGCGGTGCGTTGGTTGGTTTTGCGTCGTCTTGCGACCGCATCGGGACGGTTCTCATCGAGACTGAAGGCGTGACGCGTAATGGATTCCGCGAGATCGGCGCGGATATGCTCCGGATCTTGAGCGGCGTTGACCGTTTCGTCTGCCGCTGCCACCTCTTGTGGCACCACGAACAAAAGCGGCTCACCCTCTGCCAGGACGATTCCCGGCGCGCCGGCGATCGAATGAATGCGGCCCGAGACGGGCGCGCCAACCAGATGCTCCATCTTCATCGCTTCGAGCACGGCAACCGGCGCGCCCGCAGCAACGATGTCGCCAACCTTGACATCGATGCTGACGATTTTGGCCTGCATTGGCGCGGCTACGGCGCGCGTACCCTCGGGGACTGCGAAGTTGCTTGTCGCTGGACGCGTCGCGGGTCGCTCGATCGTGCTGGTCGAGCGCGGCTGCCACTTGGCGGCGGCGGCGACGAGTTCAGACGTGTGGTCCTCCACGAATTGGGTACTCGTCTTTCCCTTCAGGACGCGCTCGTCGGCGATCAGCGCATGCAGGAACGCGATATTGGTTTCAACTCCTTCGATGATGAATTCACTCAGCGCCCGTCTGGCGCGCGCCATGGCGGACGCAAAGTCCGGTCCGTGCACAATCACCTTGGCGAGCAGGGAATCGAATCCCGGGTTGGTCGTGTATCCTTCATAACCGTAGGTATCGACGCGCACGCCTGGTCCCGACGGCGGAGCGAAGCGGCGCAAGGTGCCGCCCGACGATTTGATCGCGCCACTGGCCTCGACCTTTTCCATGTTGACGCGCAACTGAACCGCAAAGCCGCGCGGCTCGGGGATGTCATCCTGTTTGAGGCCGATATCGCGCAGAGTCCTTCCTCTGATCAGATCGATCTGCAGCGCGACGAGGTCGATGCCCGTGATCTCCTCCGTGACCGTATGCTCGACCTGCAGCCGCGGATTGGCCTCGATGAACGCAAAGGCCGGCGCGTGGCGTCGTGGCGCCGGATCGACCAGAAACTCGAACGTGGCAAGTCCGCGTAGCGACACATCGTCCGCGAGCCACACCGCCGCGTCGCAGAGTTGCTTTCTGATATCTGGATCGAGTCCCGGCGCCGGCGCGTACTCCACGATCTTCTGGTGCCGGCGCTGCAACGTGCAATCGCGTTCCCACAAATGACTTGCCGACTTGCCGTCGCCCGCCACCTGGACTTCGACATGGCGTGCATTGGGCATGAACACCTCTGCATAAACCGTGTCGTTGCCGAACGCCGCTCCGGCTTCGGAACGGCAACGGTTGTAGGCGCTCTCCAGTTCTGCGGCTGTCGTGACCACCCGCATGCCGCGGCCGCCGCCGCCCGCAATCGCCTTGATGACAATCGGCCGCTTCTGCGCGGCAAAGAAGGCACGTGCTTCATCGAGCGTGACGGGACCGGCAGTCCCCGCGAGCACAGGCACGCCGAAGCGCTCGGCCAGGGCACGCGCGCGTGCCTTGTCGCCGAATATCGACAACACGTTCGCACTGGGGCCGACGAAGGCGAGACCCGCTTTGTCGCAGGCGCGTGCGAAGTCCGCATTCTCGGCCAAAAAGCCGTAGCCAGGATGGATCGCATCGCACTTCGCCTCCTTGGCGCAGGCGATGACGCGCGCGATATCGAGGTACGCAGCGACGCCGGCAGCGCCCAGCGGTACGGCGATGTCGGCGCTGCGCACATGCAGCGACGCCTCGTCGTCTTCCGAATAGACCGCGACGCTGCGAATGCCGAGATCGGCCGCCGCTCGCGCAATGCGGATGGCGATCTCGCCGCGATTGGCGATTAGGATGCTTTTGAAGGTCATGGCTGAATCCGGGAATAGCGTGTCCGGACTCTGCCATGCCTTCGCCGGCACTAGAAAGAGGCACGAACCCCACCGAAGGCACCGATGCCCGGCACGCCAAAGCCCGACACCTGTTCCGTACGGTCATTGAAGAGGTTATCGATCCGTCCGAACAGCTGCCAATTCGCGCTCAGCGCATAGGAACCGAAGAGATTGACTGTCGTGTTGCTCGAAAGCGGCGTGAAGTTGGCGTTGTCGTTGAAGCGCTTGCCTTCATAGGTGAGGCTGCCGCCCAGCGTCGCGCCGGGAAGCGGCAGCCAAGTCAGAACGGCGCTCGCCAGATTGTGCGGTCGACGCGCGAGATCCTTTCCCGTCAGCTCATTTGTCGCAGACATGTTGGTCCAGTTGAGCGAGGCCGTCAGTGTTTCGTAGAGCTTGGCATCGAGAACCGCCTCCACCCCGCGCGCCCGCGTCTTGTCGAGATTGATGAAGAAGCCGAAGACATCGAGCCGCTGGTCGCAGCCCGGTGCATCACTCGCGGAAAAGCAATTCTGGAAATCGATCTGGTTGGTCGTGTTCCTTTCGAAATAGGTGAGCGAGCCGCGGATATCGCCGTCGAACAGAGCCTTGTCGACGCCGACTTCCCAACCCGTCGCGGTTTCCGGCTTGAGCGCCGTGATCGGATTGGAGTTCGCCGAGAATAGCTGGAACAAGGTCGGCGCCTTGAAGCCGTTGCCGACATTGGCGCGCAAGGTCGCGTTCCACTGCGGCATCTGCCACGCACCGTTGAGCTTGTAAGAGACGTGCGAGCCGAATTCCTGATCGTCGTCGAGCCGCACGCCGCCCGTGAGTGTCAGGTATTCGAAAATCGTCGCCTGCAGCTGGGCGTAATATCCCGTCAGCCGATCGCGGCCCGTCGTCGTCTCGGCGGGCGCGAAGGAACTGAAACTGTCGCCGCGGAACGAGCTTTCTTGCGTCTCCACGCCGAAGGTCAACTGGATGTCCGGATCGAAATCGACGATCCCTTGATATTCGAGGCGAACGGCGTTGCCGAAGTCGTCGAAATTCAAGTGTATCGTGTCGAACGCGGAATCGAAGAACTGCCTTGCGCTCGACGATGCGATGAGCGCGATGCGGTTGCGGAACATGCCACCGAAGAAGTCAACATTGAGTCCTAGATATCCCGCCTTCAATTCGTTCGTATTGTTGGCCGCGGAATCGGCGACGGCGAAAAGTGGCGGGCCGCCAAAATTGTCGTCGAAATGATCGTGGCCGTTGGTGTAGTAGCCGCGCGCATCCGCGCTGATGGTATCGCTCAGATGAACGCGCACGTTCAGGCTCGCGCCGAAGTTCCTGTAGCCGTCGGCCTCGGTGTTGCCGTTTCGCGAATCCGCGGCGGAAATTCCCGTGGTCGTGAGGTAGTTCACCGCCGCGCCGTACTCGATGTCGCCCTGCGTTCCATTGGTGGCGACGTTGGCGTGAAACGTCCCCAACGAGCCGCCCTCGGCGCTGGCAACCAAAGCGAACGGCGTGTCGCCACCGCGCTTGGTGATGATGTTGATGACACCGCCGATGGCGTCGCTGCCGTAGAGCGTCGATTGCGGTCCGCGCAGGATTTCCAAGCGGCTAATGTTGTTGGTCAGCACATCGCCGAAGATGGTTCCTTCCGAAACGTCGCCGGGATCATTGAGGCGTATCCCGTCGATCAACGTCACGGTCTGCCCCTGCTCGGCGCCCCGGATGCTGACCGTCGTCGCCTGTCCGACACCGCCGGTGCGCGTGATCACCAGTGACGGCACTTCCTTCAGCACATCGCTCAGCACGATCGTCTGCTGTGTAGTGAGGTCGTCCGCCGTCAACACGGTCAGCGAAGCGCCAGTCTTTTCCATCGGCTGCTCGGTACGCGTGGCGGAAACGACGACCGTCTCGACCGTATCCGCACTTGCGAAGGCACCCGAAGCCAGCAGCGCTGCTGCCGCCGACGTGGTCAAAAGTAATTTCTGCATGTCCTTCTCCTGGTATGTTCCAGAAGCCGGCACGCGACAACACGGCACGATTTCGTAAAGAACTTCGAACTCATCCGGGTCCCCGCGGCGACGACTCCACAATGTCGCCGCGACGGTTTCCCCCGCGGTCCCCGTCACACCCCGGACGGAAACAGGACGACGGCGCGAGGCAGGTTTCCTGGCTCCCGGTTCATCGCTCGCCGTCCGCCTTCCCAAGGCAATGCGCCTCAGTGGCCGTTGGACGGTTCGCTCTCCGGTTACAGTTGCGGGGGCAGCCGCGGTGTTACACCGCGTTCCCTAAACCAAGCGCGTGCGCCGACCCTAAGTCGGTTCTTGCGGCGGCGTCAATTCATGCTTTGCACGGCTCGCAAAATGCGCCGCGAACATTATTGTGCGCCATACGATGAAAACCGAATCTTTCCGCTCTGTGGCCTTCGCCGTCGTTTTGTGCGCTTCAGCGGCGCCCGCCGCCGCCGATCCGCCGCACTATGCGAGCATTCGCCGCGACCAGGCTTTTTTGCGCGAAGGGCCGTCCTATGCACACCGGGTTCTGTGGGTTTATCACCGAAAAAACTATCCCGTGAAAATCCTCGACAGCTTCGACGCCTGGCGGCGGGTGAAGGACGTCGACGGCACGGTCGGCTGGATGCATCACACGCAACTCTCCGACGCTCGCACGATTGTGTTCATCGGATTCACCCAGACGCCACTGCGTGCAAAGGCCGATCCGAGTTCCAAGCCGGTCGCGTTCGCTGAGCCCGGCGTTGTGGCAAAGCTGAAGGCATGCGAGCCTCGCCTGTGCGAGGTCGAAACCTCGGGTGTCGAAGGTTGGGTCGATAAAAAGAACATCTGGGGAGTGGAGTTAGGTGAAGTCTTCTAGTGATGCCACCGCTGCGCAGCGGATGGCGGCGGACGCGGCGGCAGCCGGTGAGTCCGTTGATCCGGCAGCGTCGGCCGGCGCCGCCGCCAGCGGCTTGGCGCTCTGGCTGCATCGTCCGTCGGGGCCGTCCGCGACGGGCGGACCGATCGCGAGCCGGCTCGGGCAAGTCTCCTGGGCGATGTTCGAATGCGCACGCATTCCCTATGTCCTCTTGGTCACAATCTATCTGTTCGCGCCGTATTTCACCAAAGTGGTCGTCGGCGATCCGGTACGCGGCCAAATCATCTGGTCGGCGATTTCATCCTGGGGCGGCATTGCAACCGCTTTCGCCGCTCCGTTTCTGGGCGCCATCGCCGACATCGGCGGCAGGCGCAAACCGTGGATCTTCGCCTACACCGTGATCATGATCGTCGCGATGATCTCGATGTGGTACGGCGTGCCGCACGCCTCGCTCGGCCAACTCGTCTTCCTCGCCTTCGCCATCATCGCGGCGAACTTCTCCTACGAATTCTCGTCCGTGTTCCACAACGCGATGCTGCCGACCATCGCGCCGCATGATCGTGTAGGACCGCTCTCGGGTCTCGGGCTTTCGCTCGGCAATCTCGCCGGCATCATCCTGCTCGGCTTCATGATGGTCGCGTTCTCGGCACCTGGCCATGTCGACTGGCCGTTCATTCCATCGCATCCTTTGTTCGGCATCAGCCAGCAGGCGCATGATCCCGAGCGTCTGACCGGACCGATTTCCGGCATCTGGCTCTTGATCTTCAGTCTGCCGCTCTTTTTGTTCACGCCGGACAAACCAAGCTCGGGCGTTCCCATCATCGTACAGATGCGAAGCGGCGCCAGCGCCGTGTGGCGGACGGTGAAGAGCCTCAGGCATTACCGCAATGTCGGGATGTATCTCATCGCGCGAATATTTTTCAACGACGGAATGGGCGCAGTTCTCTTGTTCGGCGGAATCTATGCGGCCGGCACCTTCGACTGGGGCCCGCTGACCATGATGGTCTACGGCATCGAGCTCAGCGTTTTCGCCGTATTCGGCGGCTTCGTCGGCGGCTGGCTCGACAATCATCTGGGTTCCAAGCGCGCCATCTATGTCAGTATCGGCGGTACACTCCTGTTCTTCGCACTCAGTCTCACCATGGCGCCGGACCGCGTGTTGTGGTTCATCCGCCACGACACGCATCTGCCGCCGATCAATTCGCTGCCCTTCTTCAATACGTGGCCCCAGATCATCTACCTGCTCATCGTCAACGGCGTGGCCGTGCTCATTACCGCGGGCTACGCCAATGCACGCACCATGATGGCGCGGCTGGCGCCGCCGGAAAAAATGACCGAGTTCTTCGGCCTGATGTCGCTGTCCGGCACCGCGGCGACACCCTTCGCCAATCTCTCAGTCACGATCATGACGGCGTGGACGATGAGCCAGCGCGGCGGATTGCTCGCGATCATGGGCTTTCTCAGCGTGGGTCTCGTGCTGATGGCGTTCGTCAAGGAAGAACGCGCGGTTGCAGTGTAGTTGGTCGCGTCAGTCTCACTTTCAAATCGTCGTCGCTGCCGAGCGGCCATCCATCCTTCGACAAGCTCAGGATGAGGGATGTGACTTGGTCCTCACCCTGAGCTTGTCGAAGTCCAAGCTTTTTTTCGGTGAAGAACTAACTCAACCCTCATCCTGAGCTTGTCGAAGGATCGCTCGCACTTGTGGGGATATAGCGCAAATGGTGGTTTGACCGACTCGGTTCAAGAGCGGCCTGATTTCTTACGAAATATATTTTCGAGAAAATCTTCGGCGTGAGACTTATCCAACACGTCTTACGTAAGACACGCGACACACTTCGCGGGATGCCTGGATTTTCGTCGCATCAAACGTTCCCGCGCATTGGATAAGTATGGCGAATTCGTTCAGTGCCGGAACTGGCGCACGCCGCTGAACACCATGGCAATGCCGGCTTCGTCGGCGGCGGCGATGACATCCTTGTCGTTGATCGAGCCGCCGGGCTGGATCACGGCGACCGCTCCCGCTTCGGCCACCGCCAACAAACCGTCCGGAAATGGGAAGAAGGCGTCGGATGCGGCGACCGAGCCGATCGTCAGCGGGTCACTGCGCCCGGCGGCCTTCGCTGCATCACGCGCCTTGAGCGCTGCGATCCGTGCGGAGTCGACGCGGCTCATCTGTCCCGCGCCGATGCCGACGGTGGCGCCATCGCGCGCATAGACGACCGTATTGGACTTGACGTGCTTGCAGACGCGGAAGGCGAATTTCAGATCGGCGATCTGCTGCGGCGTCGGATGTTTCTTGGTGACGACCTTGAGATCGAGTTTATCGGCATTGGCATCGTCGCGTGTCTGCACCAAAAGCCCGCCGGCAACGGACTTGACCGTCCATCCTGGAGCGTAGGCGTCCGGCAAGCCGCCCGTGATCAGCAGACGCGCATTTTTCCGGCGTGTGATTTCCGCCTTGGCTTCGTCGGTGGCGTGCGGAACGATGATGACGTCGGTGACGATCTTGGCGATTTCCTCGGCGGTTTCGCCGTCGAGCGTGCCGTTGAGCGCGATGATGCCGCCGAAGCGGCTGACGGGATCGCATTCCAGCGCGCGCAGATAGGCTTCGCGGAAGGTCCTTCCAAGCGCGACGCCGCAGGGATTGGCGTGCTTGATGATGGCGCAGGCCGGCCCGCTGTTCGGGGCGAACTCGGCAACCAGCTCGAAGGCGGCGTCTGCGTCCAGAATGTTGATGTAACTGAGTTCGCGGCCCTGCACCTGTTCGGCCGTCGCCACCCCGAAGCGCGTTTCGCCGCCGACATAGAATGCCGCCTGCTGATGCGGGTTCTCGCCATAGCGTAGCGGTTGGCGCAATGTGCCTGCGAAAGAGCGGCGCCGCGGCGGCTCCTTGTCGCCGTCCTTGGCGAGTTCACCAGCCAACCAGTTCGAAACGGCCGCATCGTAAGCCGCAGTTCGCGCAAAGGCAGTCTGCGCCAGCTTGCGGCGGAGCGCCGGCGAAGTGGCGCCCTTGTTGGCGTCCATCTCCGCCAGCACGGCAGCATAGTCCTGCGTATCAACGACGACGGCGACCCAGTCATGATTCTTGGCGGCGGAGCGCGTCATCGCCGGACCGCCGATGTCGATCTGCTCGATCGTCTCTTCGAAGCCGGCACCTTTGGCGACGGTCGCCTCGAACGGGTAAAGGTTCGAGACCAGGAGATCGATGCCCTCGATCCCGTGACTTTTCATCGCTTCCGCATGAGCCTTCTTGTCGCGCAATGAGAGCAGGCCGCCATGCACGTTGGGATGCAGCGTCTTCACGCGGCCGTCCATCATCTCGGGGAATTTGGTGATTTCGGAAATGTCGGAAACCGCAAGGCCGGCGTCGCGCAGGGCCTTGGCCGTCCCGCCGGTCGAGATCAGCACGACGCCGTGGCGGGCGAGGCCCTTGGCGAAATCGACGAGACCCGTCTTGTCGAAAACGGAAAGCAACGCGCGGCGGATGGGGCGGAGCGTCATAAAGCGACTCGGGACGTTAAGGGGTTACGGCCGGTCTTATCGCCGCCACCACCAAAAGAGAAGTGCCAGACTGACGCTGGTTGCCAGCGAATAGAACACGGAGATGTGGAAATGCAGGTTTTGCTGGTTAATCACGATGTCGCCAGGCACAGCATCCACATCCATGAGGAAAAAGACCGGGCTGATCGCCAGTGCACCGAGCACAATAATGATCGCATAGATCACGAACGCCGGAACTCGCATCCTCAGGTCTCCCGGCCGATGACGCGGCGCACGGCACCGGTCAGCGCGTGCAGATCGGCGTCGTCGATCGTCAACGCCGGCGTCAGATAGACGATGTTGCGGAACGGTCTCACCCAGACGCCCTCATCGACAAATCGCCGCTTAAGATCGTTCAAATCAGCGATTCGGTCCAGTTCGACGACGCCGATGGCGCCCCGCACGCGCACGTCGCGCACAGCTTTCATGCCGAGACAGGGGCCAAGCCCGTGCGTCAGTCCGGCGGCGATGTCGCAAACCCGCCGAATGGTTGGCCGGCCTCAAGGGCGGCTATGACGAGAGTTTGGAAGCCGTCAACGTCAAATGGCCATCGCGGTGACGCCGAGCTTCTCGAACAAGCGTCCGTCGTGATCGGCTTCGGGGTTCGGCGTCGTCAAAAGCTTGGTGCCGATGAAGATCGAGTTGGCGCCGGCGAGGAAACAGAGCGCCTGCGTCTCGTCGCTCATATTGCTGCGCCCGGCCGAGAGGCGGACGACGGACTTCGGCATGGTAATACGCGCGACCGCGATGGTGCGCACGAAGTCGAGAGGATCGAGTGGGGCGCTGTCGCCAAGGCGCGTGCCCTTCACCTGCATCAGCGCGTTGATCGGCACACTCTGAGGATGCTCCGGCAGGGTGGCGAGCGCATGTAGCATGCCGATGCGATCGTCCGCCGCTTCGCCCATGCCGACGATGCCGCCGCAGCACACGTTGATGCCGGCGCGCCGGACCTGCTCGAGCGTATCGAGCCGATCTTCGAAGGTGCGCGTGGTGATGATCTCTTTGTAATACTCGGGTGAAGTGTCGATGTTGTGGTTGTAGTAGTCGAGACCGGCATCCTTCAGGCGCATCGCCTGCGCGCCTGTCAACATGCCGAGAGTGACACAGGTTTCCATGCCGAGCGCCTTGACGCCTTCGACCATGGCGCACACCGCGTCGAGATCCTTGTCCTTGGGAGAGCGCCAGGCCGCGCCCATGCAGAAGCGCGTCGCACCGGATGCTTTCGCGGCCTTCGCGTCGGCAAGGACGGCGTCGAGTTCCATGAGCTTGGAGGCTTTGAGCCCCGTCTCGTGCGAAGCGCTCTGCGAACAGTAGCCGCAATCTTCCGGGCAGCCGCCGGTCTTGATCGAGAGCAGCGTCGACATCTGCACCTCGTTCGCCGAGAAATTGCGGCGATGCGCGCTCTGCGCGCGGAAAATAAGATCGGCGAAGGGCAGCGCAAAGAGACGGGTGATCTCCTCGCGGGTCCAATCGTGGCGCACCTCGCCATCATGGAGATCGGCGGCGGGAGCGTTCATGTGGCACCTCTGTCGAAGAATGTGCCAGCCAATATAGGGGCGTTCGAAATCGCGCAAGGCGGAGCGATCGTCCCACTGGCGCGTTTTCACATTAAGTTGTGTTGATCCTGCAACGCGAAGGAATCGTCATTCGCATGAGCGCCTATTTTGTTACAGCGTCGGGCACGGATATCGGCAAGACCTTCGTCACCGCCGGACTCATCCGTCACCTGCGGCAAGCGGGCCAGACGGTAAGCGCGCTGAAGCCGATCGTAAGCGGCTTCGACATTGCGACGTCGGCGATCAGCGATCCGGGCATATTGCTGGACGCGCTCGACGAACCAATCAGCGTCGAGGCGATCAACCGGATTTCGCCGTGGCAGTTTTCGGCCGCGCTGTCGCCCGATATGGCGGCGGCGCGCGAGGGTCGCAGCATCGACTTCAGCGAATTGATCGCACATTGCCGCGGCGCGATCGCCCTGAACGAGGGCACTCTGCTATTCGAAGGCGTCGGCGGCATCATGGTGCCGCTCGACGGCAAGCACACCGTGCTCGATTGGGTGAAGGCACTCGGCCTGCCGCTGATCTTTGTCACCGGCTCCTATCTCGGAAGCATCAGCCACACGCTGACGGCCTTGCGCGTGATCGCCGATGCGAGCCTCGTCGTGCAGGTCATGGTGGTCAATGACTCCGGCGACGGAGCTGTTCCGCTCGACGAAACCGTCGCCACGCTGGCGCGCTTCGCCCCGGGCATCGCCATCGCCACGATTCCGCGCGTCAAGGCTCCGGTCGGCGCTCGCGACGCCTTTGCGGCGCTGGCGAGGTTGCTTTGAAGGATGAGAGAGCGTGCCATCCATCCTTCGACAAGCTCAGGATGAGGATTCTAACTTGGCCCTCATCCTGAGCTTGTCGAAGGACGAGGGCCCGCCATGTCGCCTCACGTCGCCCGTGCACTGGGGCGTGCGGAGACGCGGGCATGCCAGGCGCGCAGATGCGGTGCGTCTTCGGGCATGTCCTGGTGGATGAACTTCGCGAAGTCGATGCCGCAGAGAAGAACGATGTCCGCCATCGTGTAGTGCGCGCCGGCCAGAAATTCGCGGCCGTCGGAAAGTTCGCGGTCGAGCCATTTCATGGCGTTCGCGAGCACCTTCTTGCTGTGCTCACCATAATCCTTGAACTGGTTGGGATTGACGACTGCCGTGCGCGGATCGGCGTTGATCCACACCTGGCCCATCGGATTCCACAAGCGGAATTCGGAGCGGCGGATCCACATCTCGACCATCGCCGCGTCGAAAGGATCGCGGCCGAACAGCGGCGGCGTGGGATGAAATGCCTCGAAGTAGCGGCAGATGGCGACGGACTCCGAGATGAACTTGCCATCGTCGGTTTCCAGCACCGGCACCTGGCCAAGCGAATTCTTCTTCATGAACTCGGGCGCCTTGTGCTGGCGCTCGGCCATCTTGGTGTGGACGCGCTCGACGCTCAGTCCCTTTTCCGCGAGATAGATGTGGACCTTGCGCGGATTGGGCGCGGGATAGTTCTCGGTATAGAGCTTCACAAATTACCCCTCTGTTTTGCTTTGCGGAATGCTAGACGCGGCCGGGCCAAAAGGCTAACAGACAGCCCCGGCGCGGGCGTGGTGGAACTGGTAGACGCGCCAGACTCAAAATCTGGTTCCGCAAGGAGTGTCGGTTCGATTCCGACCGCCCGCACCAACCGGCGCCATCGGCGCAGACCCGTCGAAGGTTCGCCAGCTGATTTCACGAACGGCGCTCAGTGACCTTGGTCACGCTATGATCCGGCATCTTGTGCATCACCAAGTCGGCGGCTTCGCGCAGAGGTTCGGTGGCGACCAGTTCCTGGGTGATGCCGTCCGCCACCCGACCCTGTGGTGCAAGCGGATGGCGCCGCCTCGTCTCGGTGTAGCGACGTAGCAGGCTGGTTTCGTCGGCCCAGGCGTAAACCAGTTCGGGCCGCAGTGCGGG
>Ga0207693_10001438_pt1 | contig 21113 bp, 18 predicted proteins | sample LARL81metaG_FD_184347 | JGI IMG/M metagenome (GOLD analysis project Ga0207693, IMG submission 184347) | Corn, switchgrass and miscanthus rhizosphere microbial communities from Kellogg Biological Station, Michigan, USA - LAR L8-1 metaG... | ecosystem: Host-associated > Plants > Roots >... | reverse complement strand
AACGCTCGGGCGGACCCGAGCTCGACCGCGCGATCTCCGAGCACCGCAGACTGCGCGGCGAGCGCCTGCGCAGGGCCCGCCGTGCGTTCCACGTCCTCGATCCGTGTGGCGTGATACTCGCGCGCCGGCTGCCCGCAGGCGAGCTCTACAGCCCCTCCCCGGGGCGCACGAACATGATCTCCGGGATGACGCAGGCCGGGGAGACCTTGATCAGGTAGCGCACCGACTCGGCTATGTCCTCGGGGCGGATCATCTCGTGCGCCGGGACGTGCTCCTTTACGAAGTCGGTCATCGGCGTGTCGACGAACGCCGGACACAGGGCGGTGGACTTGATCCCATCGCCCCCGAGTTCCTTGTTCATCGCCTGGGTCCAACCGACGACGCCGTGCTTGGTGGCGGAGTACACCGCCAGCCAGCCCTCGCCACGCTTGCCCGAGATCGAGGACGTGTTCACGACCAGCGCGTTGTGGTGCTCGGCCCCGGCCTCCTTGAGCATCGACAGGCATTCGCGGTAGAAGAGCATGATCGAGCGCAGGTTGATGCTGATCTGCATGTCCAGGTACTTGGTCTGGAGCTCGCCGACGGCAGCGCCGATGCCCACCCCCGCGTTGTTGACGAGCACGTCCAGGCGTCCATAGCGCTCGCGATGGGCGTCGACGACCTTCTTGATCTCGGACTCGTCCGCGACGTTGACCGCGAGCGACTGCAGCTCGATCCCTTCCGAGGCGAGACCGTCGACGGCGCCCTGGAGCTTCTCCGCGCGCCGCGCCGCGACCGTGAGCGCGTATCCCTCTTCGCCGAGCATCTTCGCGATCGCAAGCCCGATCCCGCTCGATGCTCCAGTCACTATCGCTGCGCGTTCCGCTGCCATGCGCCCTCCTCGCGTCTTCGTTGGAACCGTGGCGTCGCCTCCGAGCCTCGAAAGCGGCGCGCGGGAGCATCCCACATCTCGCTGGTAGCGTCCCCGGGCACGGGTGCATGCCATTTCGCGCGTGCCCGTGGCGGGCCCGTAGCTCAGTTGGTCAGAGCTGCCGACTCATAATCGGTAGGTCCCTGGTTCGAGTCCAGGCGGGCCCACAAGAGAAACCCCCGTAAATGCGGGGGTTTCTTGTTGGGCGAAGCGGTGAGGAACTGTCGAAAATAGGCTTCGGGTGCACCGTCGGGTCCACCCGGTGTCAAGAGCCTCGTCAAAGGACGCACAGGCTTGGGCGGTTGCGGCGCGGCGGGATACGCACACCAGTCGGCTTGCGGCGCGCCGGTCTTGGAGGTGCTCAGACGCGTAGCTCAGCGTTCAACCCGAATTTGGCCGGTATTTGGTGCTAAGTCGAGGGTGCTCGGCGGCTTAGCGCGCCGCTAGGCGAGTACGATCGAGACGGGATGAGCACCAAACCCCGCCCGGAGAATTGCCCATGGCGTGGGCATTCTGGAGGGTCCGCCGCGCGGGTTGGCCGCTCTTGATCGCGGTGCTCTTCGGCGCGTTGTCGGGCGCGGCGGTCGCGTTCGTGTGGCTGATCCTGGCGACGCTGCCCACGCGCGCTCGCAACCGTGGGAGCTCGACCGCTCGCCTAGGCGTTGTCGAGCTTGGCGAGAAGCACGAGCAGGCGGTGCGCGAGGCGCTCGAACGGTTCCCCCGCGACTTCCCTGACGAACCACGACAGGACCAGATCAAGGCGCTCGCATATGCCCCTGCGAAGCGGCTGCGGGGGCGATCTCCCACAGCGCAGCCTCGCGCACTCGCGCCCGCGCGTCGGCGCGGTCAGTCTGAGAGCTCCAACACGAGACAGGAGACGTGAGATGACCCTCGACCTCGAGACACTCGAGACCAGCTTCGACCTCGTCGCCCCGCGCGGCGACGAGCTCATGGACGTGTTCTACGCACGGCTCTTCGCCGCCGCACCCGCGGTGAAGCCGCTCTTCGCGGGCACCGACCTGCAGCGGCAGAAGACGATGCTGCTCGGCACCCTCGTCCTCCTGCGCAAGTCGCTTCGCAACCTCGAAGCGATCGTCCCGAAGCTCCACGAGCTCGGCGCGCGCCATGTCGGCTACGGCGCGCAGCCGGAGCATTACCCGGTCGTGGGCGCAGTCCTGCTCGAGTCCCTCGCAGAGATCGCCGGACCCGCCTGGAACGACGACTGCGAGCGCGCCACTGACTCGGCCGCCTGACGAAAGGCTTGATTGGCCCGACTCCGCACCTTCAGCGTCCGCGAACGCAACACTTTGCCACCGGAGATGTCGTTCCGTGGCGCTAACCCCAGCCAGGCACAGCAGTGCTTGACCGTCGGGAAGCGCGTCATATACTTGCGCCGGGGAAGCGACGAAGAAGAATTTGTCTCCCAGCACTGCAGCCACCGGGCGGAACACGGCAATGTCCTCGAGGCTCGTCAACATGATCATGTCCAGACCAAGCTGCTTGATGTTATTGGCCGCCGTGAGCGTCGTGCCACCTAGCCCGATCTTCAGAAGCGCGCGGGCCCCCGCAGCGTACATTTTCTGGATTTGAACACTAAGGTCCGCGTCATCGGTCCTGTATTGGTCGATGCCGACGATCTCGAGCCCATACTGCGATGCCTCTTTCTCGGCTGCCGCCTTCTGCGCGTTGGCATAAGGCGATGGATCATGCAGGACGCCAATTTTCTTGATCTGTGTTTTGTTCTTCAAATACTCCAGCCGCGTTTCAATTTCGAAACGCGGCGGCGGAATGGTGGTGAAGGCCCACTTCACGTGGTCAGGCTGCTGCGGGAGAATCGAGCACAGCACCATCGGAATTTCCGCTCGAGCCACAAACGCTGCGGCCGCGAAATTGCCGGCGGAAACGCAACCGCTGTCGAACACATTGACCTTGTCGGAGGTAATCATCTTCCGGTAAACAGTGACTGCCTCCTGCGGCTCCGAGCGGTTGTCCTCGACGACGAGCTCGATCTTGCGGCCCATGATGCCGCCTCTTGCGTTGAGCGTAGCAATCGCGATCTCGACGCCGTCGCGCCAAGCGCGATCGACGGTCGCGGCGTAGCCGGTGAGACCGGCCGACATGCCGATCTTGTAGGTGTCTTGCGCGCTCGCAGCTGCAACCGAGAATAGCGCGAATGCGGTTGCGCATGTTACGCTTCGCCGCCATCGAGCCTTAGGCAAGCAAGACCTGGACATGTTCTCTCCCTGCTGGTTTGACATATTGCGTTGTTCCAGCGAGTGCGGTCGTGTCGACAAGCTCGTTGCGCATTCAGGATCGAGGCGGCAACGGCGGAAATTCCCTCCAACCAAAACACAGTTTGTGTCAACAAAGTAGAGGAAAAGCTCTTGCATGTCTAACTACGCTTTGGCCGTAGATATCGGAGGCACGTTCACCGATGCGGTGCTACGTAGTGCCTCCGGCCGGACCTGGGTGGACAAGACGCTGACCACGCCGGAGAGCCTGGACATCGGGTTCTTCCGCGCCACCGACGCGATCCTGAAAAAAGCGAGCATCGAACCCAGCGCCGTGACCGACGTGTTCGTACACGCGACGACTGTCGTGACCAATGCCGTCATCGAGCGCAAGGGACCGCTCACGGCGCTGCTCGTGACTGACGGCTTTCGTGACATCCTGAGCATCCGCGACGAACATCGTTACGAAATGTTCGATCCGCAGATCGAATTTCCCAAACCGCTGGTCTCGCGCGAGATGACGTTCGGCATCGCCGAACGGGTGCTGGCAACCGGCGAGGCGCTCAAGCCGCTCGATGTTGCACAGGCGGAAGTCACGGTCGAGGAGCTAAAACGCAAAGCCGTCGTTTCGGTCGCGGTCTCATTTCTCAATGCCTATCTCAATCCGGTGAATGAACGCGCGATGCGCGATATTATCGAAAAGCGCGCACCGGAAATGTATGTCTCGATTTCTTCGGAAGTCGCACCGCAAATCCGCGAATATCCACGCACATCCACAGTGGCGATGAATGCCTATACGGCACCGATCACAGGTCCGTATCTCGATGCCTTGCGCCATGGCTTGAAGCAGCGCGGGTTCGTCAATGACCCACTGATCATGCTGAGCAATGGCGGGGTTATCGGGATCGAGGTCGCCAAGCGATTTCCGGTACGCATGGTCGAGTCCGGCCCGGCTGCAGGGGCGTTGGCAGCGAGCTATTACGCGGAGGTGCTCGGGCTCGATCGCTTGTTGTCCTTCGACATGGGTGGCACGACGGCCAAAGCCTGCATCATCGAGGACCGCCGGCCATTGGTGGCCGGGAATTTCGAAGTTGATAGGATTTACCGGTTCAAGGCGGGCAGCGGATTGCCCATCCTCATTCCCTCCGTAGATATGATCGAGATCGGAGCCGGGGGCGGCAGCATCGCCTCGATGAGCGATCTCGGTCTGCTCAAGGTCGGTCCGCAAAGTGCGGGTTCAGTGCCTGGCCCCGTCTGTTATGGACGCGGTGGACAAAATCCGACCGTCACCGATGCCGATCTGGTGCTAGGCTATCTGAGCGCCGACCATTTCCTCGGCGGCGACATGAAGCTCGACCTCCCGGCGGCGGAGAAGCAGCTCTCGCAATTGGCCAAGGCGCTCGGTACATCGCTTACCGAAACCGCATCTGGGATTTATCGGGTGGTCGGCGAATCCATGACGGCGGCGGCGCGCGCGCATGCCGCCGACCGCGGCATCGATTATCGCGGCCTCCCGCTATTCGCGTTCGGCGGCGCCGGGCCGGTGCACGCATGTTACGTCGCCGAGCTTCTGGATAGTCCCGTCGTCATCTATCCCCCACTCGCCAGCGTGCTTTCCGCTTTTGGAACGCTTGTCACGCCGCCGCGGCTCGATCTTGGGCGCGGGGCTCTATCGCGTTTGTTCGCGCTCGATTGGCAGCAAGTGGATGCCATCCTCTCGGAGCTCGTGCGCGATGCACGCAGCGGCCTCGCTAGTGCGGGCTGCAAGCCTGACGACCTTGCGTTCCGGTTCGGCGCGGACATGCGCTACTTCGGCCAGCAAAACGAGGTCACTACCTGGTTCGAGAGCGACCCGCGCGAGAACCACGACGCCGCCTGGGTGCGTAAAGTGTTCGAGAGCGTGTACGAAAGCCTCTATAGCCTGCGGCTGCCCGACGTTGATGTGGAAGTCGTGAGCTGGCGTCTGGTCGCCATCGGGCCGTCGGTCTCGCGCCACAGCACGCCCGAGCTCGCTGCAACACCGGCGAAACCGAAGACCACTCGCAAGGCCCGCTTCCACCACAACGACGTCGACACGCCGGTCTATGAGCGGCGAGAGCTCGCCCGCGGCCAGAGCATCAAAGGACCGGCAATCATCGAGGAGCGCGAAACCACCATCATCATTCTTCCCGGCTGGCGCGCGAACGTCGACGCCACCGGTTGCATCATGGCCTCGAAGGAGTAGCCGACATGGACGGCATCGAGCTCGAGATCGTCTGGAGCAATCTCATCAGCATTGTCAGCGAGCAGGCCAAGGCTCTGCAGCGCATCGCCTTCAGCCCCGTTGTGCGCGAGGCAGGCGATCTTGCCAATGCCCTGTTCGATCGCCGCGGCCGCATGGTCGCGCAGGCCGTTACGGGCACCCCGGGCCACATCAACTCGCTCGCCGCGGCCGGCAAGCACTTCATCGAGGCCTTTCCCACCCAGACCGTCGATGTCGGCGATGTGCTGATCACCAACGATCCGTGGCTCTCCGCAGGGCACTTCTTCGACATCACCGTCATGGTGCCGGCGTTCCACAAGGGCAAGCTGGTCGGTTTCTTTGGATCGACCATTCATCACACTGATATCGGAGGTTACGGTGTAGGCGCCGGCGCCCGCGACGTGCATGAGGAAGGTCTCTGGATTCCCATGCTCAAGCTCTATGAGCGGGGCGAGCCCAACAAGGTCTTACACGAGATGATCCGGCGCAATGTGCGTACCCCGGATCACGTCTTCGGTGATCTCGCCGCACAGGTTTCCAGCGGCCGGTTGGCTTGCAAACGGTTATCCGCGTTGCTCGACCGCCAAGGCTACGAGGATATCGAGGTGTTGTCGGATGAAGTGATCGGCCGGTCCGAGCAGGCGACCCGTCAAGCCATTCGCCAGCTCATGCCCGGCACCTTTCACGGCGAGAGCTCCTTCGATGTGCCCGGCGGCGACGTGATCACGCTCAGGACCGCCGTGAGCATCAACCCCGATGAAGGTTCGGTGCTCATCGACTTCGCCGGGAGCTCCGACCAGAGCCCCTACGGCATCAATGTCGTGATGAACTACACCCACGCCTACAGCACGTTCGCCATTCGCTCCTGTCTAAATCCCGAACTGCCGAACAATTACGGAAGCCTCGCGCCGATAAAGGTGACGGCGCCAGAAGGCTCGATCGTCAATTGCAAATATCCGGCGCCAGTGAATGCGCGGCACGTTGTCGGCATGTATGTGCCGATGCCGATTCTCAAGGCGCTTTATCACGTCATGCCGGCTCGCGTGCTGGCAGAGGGCGCTGGAGCCGTGTGGACGATTCAGATCCAGGGCAAGAACACAGACGGGTCGCCGTTCACGAGCTCGATGTTCAACTATTCGGGCGGCATGGGCGCCCGCCGCAGCAAGAGCGGTCCTTCGGCCACATGTTATCCGACCGGCGTCGCTGCCGTTCCCGTGGAGATATTGGAAGCCTCCATGCCGATCGTCTTCAACAAGAAGGAGCTGCGCCCTGGCTCGGGTGGTGCGGGGGCGTCTCGCGGCGGCGATGGCCAGACGATTGTCTGGCGCATGCGCACCAGCAGTCCGTGGTTGCTCAACGCGGTCGCGAGCCGCATGAAGCTGCCGCCAGAAGGCCTGGGAGGTGGCGCCCCCGGCGCGGCGGGTCGCTTTCTGGTGAACGGGAAGACGGTGAGCGAAGCACGCAAGATGGTGATGCAGCCCGACGACGAAGTGACGCTCGAAACCCCCGGCGGCGGTGGCTATGGCCAGCCAATCATTTCGCACAACGATTACGGTCGTAAGCCGGTTTAGCTTGTTCGGCTTTTGGAGGAATGCCGCGCATCTGTTCTTTCAGCTCGTGGGCCGCCGTTCGGAAACGGCGCCAAGCGGACGCAGCGTTCCTACTGACCTTCGTTCCAGATATCGGCTGCGAGCTTCCAGTCGCTTCCGACCTTTTCCCACACCACGACGTACTTTCCGGAAACTACCTGCCGCTTCGCGTCCTTGGTTGTGAGACTGAACGTTCCGATCTCGCGCGCTGCGGAGGCCCCAAGCGGCTTGACGTCGAGGGTCGTCACTTTCGGATCGCCGATTTTTTCCGCCATGCCTTTCCACATTGCCTCGATTGCCGCCCTGCCCTTTACCATGCCCGACCCTGGCGGAAATGCGGTCGCGTCCTCGGTGTAGAGCGATGCGACGCCGGCGAAATCACCCTTGTTGAAGAAATCCACCCATTTCGCATTCACAGCCTCGATCTCGCTCTTCTGGGCGAAGACCGGCGTGGCCAGGCCGGCGGCGAAGGCAATCACCAATGCGATTTTGAACATGAATCATGGCTCCCTGCGTGGCGTAAATGCTTGCGCTTTTCCAAATGTGCCACAACACGCGAGCGGGTGGATACTCCCTGGCGCGTCCATTCGCTTCCATGTCAGAATTTGGAAGTATCGGCTGGTGCGCTGAGCCGACGGCCGAGTCTGCCGCACAGTTGATCACTGACTGACAACCGAACTTTTGTCTTCTGCCACTGCAAGCCGTCCAATGAGCTCACGTGCAAACTGCGAAAGCGAATCGTCGCGCGCGCCCATGACCACGATGCGATCGCCACGGCGGGCCAACCTGACCAACGCGTCGCCACAGGCGGCGCGATCGGGAAAAGCAAAGGCCTTTCGACCGCGCCGCTGGATCTCGCAGACAATATCCTCGCTGCCGACGCTGCGGTCGACCGTACCGCCGAAATAAACGGGCTCCGGCATGACCAGAACGTCCTCATCCTGCAAGCCTCTTGCAAAGCAGTCCACCAACTCATCCCGCATCAAACGAATCGGGCCGTAGCCATGGGGCTGAAACATCAGCAGCAGGCGGCCGGGAAATGCGTGCATGGTTTCGAGCGTCGCCGATATCTTGTCGGGATTGTGGGCAAAGTCATCGACCACAGTTATGTCATTTGCCGCGCCCACGACCTCCAGTCGCCGACGGATGCCAGTGAACTCGCCTAGATAGGCCGCGGCCGCCGGGAGAGCGACGCCGCACGCCTTTGCGGCGCCCAGAGCTGCGAGTGCGTTGGCGACATTGTGCAGTCCTGGAACTTTCAGGGCCACTTCGACGGTCTCATCGGTATCGCGCACCTTCGCTTGGAAGGCGATTCCAGCCGGCGAGCGGACCGCCGGAGACGCAACGATGTGGGCTTGGGCAGCGCCCATACTGTAGGTCACCGCTTGCCCCGGCTGCAAACCGACCAAAAGCGCCGCGGTTTCTGCGTTATCGAGATTGAGCACCACGGTGTGCGCCTTGGCCACGAAACCGTGGAAAAGGGTGCGGAGCTCGTCCAGCGTCTTATGGTCCAAGGAGATGTTGTTCACTACGGCGACGCGGGGCTCGTAAAGCGCAATCGAGCCGTCGCTCTCGTCCACTTCACTGAGGAAAATCCCGCCTTCGCCGATCCTGGCGCTGGCAAAAGGCGAGCCCGCATCCATGAAGTTTTTCATGTCCGCGCCATTCATGATCGTCGGGCTCTTTCCCGCGCAATGCAGAATCCAGCCGAGCATGCCGACCGTGGTGGACTTGCCGCTCGTACCGGCCACACCGACGCCGAACCCGGCAGAGTTGAAGAGCTCGGCGAGAAGCCTCGCCCGGGTGGTGACGGCGGCACCAATACGACGCGCGGCTTGCACGTCGGGGACAGTCTCCTCAACGGCGGCGGACGTGACCAGGATCTGACTCGCCCGGGTAACGCCACTACCATCCTGCGGATGAAGCAGCACGCCATGCGCACGCAGAAAGTCAAATCTCTCGGCGTTACGTCCCTGATCAAGCGCGCGGTCGGAACCTTCAACCCGTCCACCCCTGGCTTGGATGATCAAGGCGAGCGGGGTCATGCCGCTACCCCCGACGCCGCAGAAAAAGTAATCTCCAAGGTGGGACATTGGCGAAATCTAAAAGGCTTGCTGATGAGGTGCAATGCAGGCCAGGCGATCGGATGAGCAACAAGAGGTGCAGGATTGGCGTCGTCGCGCCGGCTTCGCGCATGTCTGCGGAAGTTGCCGAGAGAGTGCAGGCGTTGGCCGGATCGCGGTACCCGGAGAGAGCGCCTGAGATCGTGTTCCACCCGCAGTGCTTCGCTTCGTGCGGACATTTCGCCGGCGATGACGAAACGCGCGCACGGGCCTTCCTCGATATCGCCAATGACGAGAGCTACGACGCCGTGTGGTTCGCGCGCGGCGGTTACGGCTCCTGCCGCGTGGCGGAAGCGGCCGTGTGCAGGTTGACAGAGCCGTCCAGACGAAAAGTCTACCTCGGCTACAGCGATGCCGGTGTGCTGCTTGCCGCCTTGTACCGGGCTGGATTCGAGACCCTTGCACACGGTCCCGTGGCGCAGGACATCCTGCGAGACGCGGGAGACTCAGCGGTTGAGCGAGCCCTCGCCTGGATGATCGACCGGTCGCCAGAGGCGCTGGAGCCCACGGTCAGCCGCGTGAAGAAGACCGCAGCATTCAACGTGACAGTTCTTGGCCAGATACTCGGCACGCCGCTGCAACCTGACCTCGACGGACATGTGCTCATGTTGGAAGAGGTGGGGGAAGCAATGTACCGAATTGATAGATCGCTATTTCACATCACCAGCAACGCCGAGATCAGGCGGGTGTCGGGCATCATGCTGGGCCGTTGCAGCAACATCACCCCGAACGAACCGGATTTCGGGATGGACGAGGAAGAGATCGCCCGGTATTGGTGCCGGAGGTCCGGGATTCCATGGTTGGGGCGGGCCGACATTGGGCATGACAGCGACAACAAGATTGTTCCCTTCGGAGCCGGACCTCCGCAAGCCGGCCGATCGCGTGGTATCGTTTCTCGCTAGAGTCTGTTCCAGTGAAATCGAATCGGCTCTGCGCTGTAGGGTGGACAAAGGCGCGCCCCTCCGAAAACTCGAGCCAGACAGCATCTCGCGCGCCGTGCCCACCAGCACCGCCTGGACCGCGTGGGCACGGCGCGCAAGAGCGCGCCTTTGCCCACCTACAAGTCCGTTCGAGCGAAACGCGCCGTCGCAAAGGGTCAGTTGCCCCAGCGGTCTCGCCACATCTGCTCGCCGATGGTGCAGGAGATGCGCGGTTTGCGCAGCTGCACGGGCGTTGCCGCAAGATCACCCGGGCCGCTGGCCACCTCCAGCACAAGCTTGGTGCGGGTCGCTTCCTTGAATTGCTCGCGCTCACGGATGGGAACGACGAATGAACCCGGACCGCCAATGACGCAGTCCTCGTAGTAGACATCCAGATTCTCGATATCCATGGTGAAGGAGCTCGGCCGCTTCAACATGATCGGGAGCCCGTTGATGGTGATGCCCGCGGCCAGCACATCGTCGCGCGCGAGCGTGACGAGCTGGCCGGCATTATTTGCCCCATCGCCGGAGACGTCGATCACCCGGCGCAAACCGCGAAAGCCGCTGTCCGCGAACAGCGGCTTGGCAAAGGCGAGCGCTCCGGAAATCGAGGTACGTGATGCGCGCCGGTAAGGCGCGCGCCCAATCTCGTCCGCAAACGCATCGGCGGCCTCCGGGCCGTCAATCAGCCGCCACGGCACGATGATCGTCTGGTCGTAAGGGCCCGCCCATTCGAAATAGGTGACCGCCACCTTTCCGCTCACGCCGTTGCGCAAGGCCTGCAGGAACTCCCGCGAGGTGATTCCAGTCATATAACCTTCGCGCTGGAGCACCTGCTCGTCGTGATCCATGGAGTAGGAGACATCCACCGCGAGCACCAGCTCGGCATCAACAACGCTCGGACTTGCGTTTTCCGCGGAGCGCACCCCCACCCCGGGCAAGGCAACACCCGCGGCCCATCCGGCAAATGCCACAGCTGCGACCGCGCCGCCGGCCGCCATGCGTACGAGCGCCGGCACTAGCATGCATACCTCCTTGCAGACTGGCCGCATTAAAAATCTTTCGTAGCCCGGATGAGCGCTTTCGACATCCGCGGAATACCGCCCCGGATTTCGCTTTAGGGCTCATCCGGGCTACGAAACTGGCCGCCGGTACGAAGCAAGGTTTAGGCCATGAAGGGAAGCTGCGCCAAGGGTCATTGCACACAAATCAAAATCTCTCGTAGTCCTGATGAGCGCCACCCGGATTTCGCTTTAGGCTCATCCGGGCTACGAAACTGATGACATGTCACTGGAGGCGAGCAATGTCAGCGGGCGACAAGGTCTTTGCCGGTTCCATACCGGAAAACTACGACCGCTATCTGGTGCCTTTGATCTTCCAGAGCTACGCCGAGGACGTGGCGCGGCGCGTGGCAGCGCGTTCTCCGAAGAGGGTGCTGGAAATCGCAGCTGGCACGGGGGCGGTGACGCGAGCAATGGCAGCGACCCTGCCGCTCGACGCCACTTGCGTAGCAACCGACTTGAACCAGCCCATGCTCGACTACGCCATGAGCCGGCAGAGAGGCGACAGCCGTTTCAGCTGGCGCCAGGCGGACGCCCAGGAATTGCCTTTCGGCGATGCCTCATTCGAGGCGGTCTGCTGCCAGTTTGGCGCGATGTTCTTCCCGGATCGCGCCAAGGCGTACCGGGAGGCAAAGCGGGTGCTCAAACCCGGCGGGCTTTTCGTCTTCAATGTATGGGACCGAATCGAGGAGAACCTGTTCGCGAACGAGGTGACGGAAGCCCTGGCTGAGCTGTTCCCCGAGGATCCTCCGCGGTTCCTCGCAAGAACCCCGCACGGCTATCACGATGCGGCACTGATCCGAAGCGAGCTGCAGGCGGCGCGCTTCTCAGAGGTGAGTATCGAGACCCGAGCCGAGCAGAGCCGAGCGCCCTCGCCGCAACATCCAGCTGTAGGCTTTTGTCAGGGCACGCCCTTGCGCAACGAGATCGAAGCCCGGGACGCGAGCGCTGTGGAAGCTGCAACCGATCACGCGGCAAAAGCCATCGCCATGCGACACGGCAGCGGCGAGATCTCCGCGAAGATTCAGGCGCACGTGATCACGACTGTTGTCTAGGTCGCTGTTTGGAGTTTGCCCGCAGGAATAGCCAGTGCGACTATAGATATGGAGATTCTTTCCTTTCCGTAGGGGCGAGGCATGCCTCGCCCGCCTCGACATCCGTAAGGCTGCAGGGCGACGCATGCGTCGCCCCTACGAACATCGGACATCGATTTGCGCAGAGCATTTTTCCCAGCCCAAAACATTTGGCAGCAGATCGAGGAGCAATCTGGTGGTCCCTGATCTTGCCATTCGCGAGATGAGCCGGGCGGAGCTGGACACCTTGGTGGAGTGGGCGGCCGACGAAGGCTGGAATCCCGGCCGCAACGATGCACAGATATTCTGGGATACGGACCCGCAGGGGTTTGTCGCCGCCGAGCAAGGTGGCGAGCTGATCGGCGGCGGATCCATCGTCTCCTATGGTGGCCACTTCGGCTTCATGGGATTGTTCATCATCCGGCCGGATCAGCGCCGCCAACGGCTCGGCGAGCAGCTGTGGTTTCATCGCCGTGACCTTTTGATCTCGCGCCTGCAGGCACCGGCGTTGATCGGGATGGACGGCGTCTTCAACATGCAGGGATTTTACGCCCGCGGGGGCTTCGTCTTCTGCAACCGGGATCTGCGCTTTGCCGGGGTCGGAGCGGCGGCGCCGCAGGAGAAAGCGCTGGTGGACCTGGGTGCGGTTCCCTTCGCCGAAATATCGCGCTACGACGCTGCGCACTTTCCGGCACCAAGAGAGCAGTTCCTGCAGGCCTGGATCACCCAGCCGGGGAGCCGCGCGCTGGGGGCTGTGCAGGACGGCGCACTGCGGGGATACGGCGTCATTCGACCCTGCCGACAGGGGTTCAAGATCGGACCCTTGTTCGCCGCGGATGCGGAAATTGCGGACGTCCTGTTCCGGGGCCTCGGAGACATCGCGCCGGGCAAGCCCATTTTTCTCGATGTGCCGGAAAACAATCCGCAGGCCGTGGCGCTCGCGCGCCGGCACCGCCTGCGTGAGGTCTTCGGCTGCGCGCGCATGTACTACGGTCCTCCACCCGTCCTGCCATGCGGCGAGATTTTCGGGGTCACGACCTTCGAGCTGGGATAGGAAGAGCGTGCGGGTGTCCTCCGCCGACGAGGTGATCGAGTGATCCCGGACGGACATCACCGCCGGCCGTCCGTGCCGACCCAGCCGTTTTGCGAGATGTCGAACACGACGCCGTCCGGATCCTTGAACTTGCGCTCAAAGTTTCCGTGGCGCTCGTCGCCGAGATCGAAGAAGAATGTTCCGCCGGCTGATTCGATGCGTCTTTGCGTATCGACAAGATCATCGACCTGAAAACCAAAATGGTTCGCGCCAATTGCCTTGGTCGGATCCCCTTTGATGTCGTTTCCTCTGCGCCCGGAAAAATTCAGCAATGCAAGATTGATGACGCCATCGCTCATGTAGATCGCCGAGCCGATGTCGAGGTCCTCGCGTCCGACCTGCTCGAGATCGAAAACTTCCGCGTAGAACTTTGCAGATCGTTCCAGGTCTCCGACGCAAACGGCAAAGTGACGTAGCCGTGCCATCGCAACTCTCCCAGGGGGGCCGTCATGCCCGTGACACGCAGTCAAGCTTGCGCAGACTGCGTAAACTTGTCTGCGCCCGCGGGCATCCACGTCTTGCGGCCTCAACCAAGTCGTGGATGGCCGGGACAAGCCCGGCCATGACGAGTTCAACCTCATTGCAAAATGCTCTAACTTGAACGCAAAATCCAGACGCATTCGGGAGATCGCGCGGAAGATGATCATGGGCAGCACGGTGCGCGCGGTGGCAGGAGCTGCAAGGTGAGCGAGCTCGGCGTCGGTGCCAGTCTGCCCCGTCTCGAGGATGAGCGCTTTCTCCACGGGCGCGCGCAATTCTGCGCCGATATTGCGCTGCCGGGGACCTTGCACGCCGCATTTGTTCGCAGCCCGCATGCGCATGCGCGCATCGTGTCGATCAAGAAGCCGTCGGGATCTGAAAAGCAGGTCTATTGCGCCGTCGATCTCGCGGGCCTGCGCAGGATTCGATCAACCGCCAAATTGCCGGGCTTCAAGCCCTCGGATTGGCCGGTGCTTGCGGTCGACAAGGTCAGGCACGTCGGCGAGCCGATCGCCATGGCGATAGGCGCGACCGCGGCCGAAGCGGAAGACATAGCCGCGTTGGTCGAAGTCGAATTCGAGCAATTACCGGCGGTCGTGTCGATGTGGGATGCGCTTGCGGGCAGCGCATCGCTGGTCCACGAGGAATGGGGCAGCAATGTCCTCGTCGACATGAAGCTGGAGGCTGGCGATCTCGCCGCCGCCAAGTCCGCTGCGGCCCACGTGGTCGAGCGCAGCTTCCGCATGAACCGCATGCATCCATTGCCGCTCGAGGGCCGTGCGTGCGTCGCATCCTATGACGGCAGGCTCGATGAGCTCGTCATCTATGTTGCGCATCAGCTGCCGGTTCCGCTGCAGATTGGTCTCTCGCAGATTCTGGCCATGAGCCAGCGGCGAGTGCGCGTGGTCGCTCCCGATGTCGGCGCTTCCTTCGGACTGAAAACATATGTCGAGAGCGAAACGGTTTGCGTGGCCTGGGCGGCAATGAAGCTGCGGCGCCCCGTGCGCTGGATTCAGGACCGCTACGAATCCCTGGTCTGCGATGCGAACTGCCGCGATTATCATTGCAAGGTCATTGCCTACGCGGATGCAAACGGCCGCGTTCTCGGCATGGAATGCGACGTGACCGTGGATTCCGGGGCGTACTCGCCTTGGCCCTGGCCAGCCGGGCTGGAAGGCGGGCTCGCGCTTGGAAACATGCAGGGTTGCTACGATATCCGCGCTTTCCGCGGCCGCGGCGTCAACGTCGTGAGCAACAAGCCTGCGGGCCAGCCGTTTCGCGGAGTTGCGCGGCCGCTATCGTGCTGCGGCCATGAGATTGTGATGGATGCCGTCGCGCACGTCGTCGGCATCGATCCGCTCGAAGCGCGCCTGCGCAACTTCGTGCAGCCGGCGCAGATGCCGTACGTCTCCATCACCAAAAAAACATTGGACAGCGGCGATTATGGCGCCGCGCTCAAGCGTGCCGCTGAGCTGATAGGGCTGCCGTCCATCCGCGCGCGGCAAAAACAAGCCGAGCCGGATGGGCGCCTGATCGGCGCCGGCTTTGCGTCCTTCTATGAGCAGACCGCATACGGAACGGGGCCGTTCGGCTATGCCGCCTGGGGGATCGAGCTCGTTCCCGGCATGGAGCCCGCCGTTGCGCGTCTGACCGGCGACGGCGAGCTGATTTTGGAAGTCGGCTCCCATTCGCACGGGCAAGGACACGAGACGGTATTTGCCCAGCTTGCAAACGAGGTTCTCGGTATCGATCCGCGCAGAGTGTCCGTCCGTTTCGGCGATACCTCGAGCTCGCCCGCCGGGACCGGCACCTATGCGTCTCGTTCCATGGTGACGACCGGAGGCGCCATCATTGAAGCCTGCCAGCTGTTGCAAGTCCCCATCATAAAAATCGGTGCACACCTGCTGCAGTGCAAGGAAGCGGACGCCCGGATCAGAAATGGCCGCGTGGAAGGACCGCAGGGCAGCGTGGAGTTCGCGGAAATCGGACGCGCATGGTACCACCATCCGGAAGAGCTTCCTGCGGACATTGACCCGGCGGGGCTCACGGCCGCAGCGGGGCACAAGGCGCACGATCCCGGTGTTTTCGCCTACTCGGCACACGCTGCGGTGGTCGCGGTTGATCGGGAGATCGGCAGCATCGAGATCATCGATTATGCGATCGTTGCCGACTGCGGCACGCGCGTGAATCCATTACTCGTGGAAGGCCAAGTTGTCGGCGGGTTCTCGAATGGGCTCGGCAATGCGCTCTACGAGGAGAGCACCTACGATGAGCTTGGGCAGCCGACCGCAACCACACTTGCGGATTATACGGCGCCCGGCGCGCCCTCGATTCCAGAGCTCAAGCTGGACTTCATGGAAACACGCTCCCCCTTCGCCATGCTCGGAATCAAGGGAATCGGCGAAAACGGCGCGATCGGACCACCCGCGGCAATCGCGAATGCGGTCAACGATGCGTTGCGGCCTCTTGGCGCGGCGGTCTATGAGACGCCGATCACCGCCCGGCGCGTGCGGGCCGCGATCGCCCGTGCCCGTGCGGGCGGCACTGCATGAAGCCGGCCCAATTCGGGTATTTGCGCCCGGATACGCTCGCCGAGGCGATCGGCCTCCTCAAGGAGTGCCCGCAGGATGCCCGGGTGATGGCGGGCGGGCAATCGCTGGGGCCCATGTTGAATCTGAGATTGGTTCAGCCCAGGCACGTCATCGATATTTCACGACTTGGCGAGCTCTGCGACAGCTCAATGTCGGGCGATACCCTGGCGATCGGCGCATGCATCACGCATGCGCAAATCGAGGACGGCAAAATTACCGATGTCACCCGCGGACTGCTGGCTCAGGTCGCCAAGGGGATTGCCTATCGCGCGGTGCGCAACCGCGGCACGGTCGGCGGGAGCCTGGCGCATGCCGATCCGGCGGCCGATTGGCTGACCACCATGATTGCATTGGATGCTTCGCTCGAGCTTGCGGGCGCAAATGGAAGATCTCGGGTCAAGGTTGCGAAATTTGTTACCGGCGCAATGGAGACAACCATCGAGGCAGCGGAGCTTCTCACTTGCGTGCTGGTTCCGCGGCTGTCCACCAGCGCGCGCTGGGGCTATGCAAAATATGCGAGGAAACCTGGTGATTTTGCGGAGTCGATGGCAATCGCCGTCGTCGATCCGGATCGCGCCTCCTCGCGCGTCGTGCTCGGACGCCGCAGCGAGCCGCCCGCGCTCATGCAGGCGTCGTCGCAGGTGCTGGCCGGCAAGCCAACAGAGCCTTTGACCGAAAAGCTCGGGGCAGCAATCGAGCTGGACCTGAGCAGCGTGCGTGCTGATCAAGCGGATTGGACCATGCACCGCGCGATCGTGTTGCGCGCCATCCGGACTTTGAGATGAAAGCGGTCACTATCTGCGTGAACGGCGAACGGATATCGCGCTCCGTCGATGACCGTCTTTCCCTCGCTGACTTTCTGCGCGAGCACTGCCTGCTCACCGGCACGCATATCGGGTGCGAGCACGGGGTCTGCGGCGCCTGCACATTGATGATGAACGGCCAGCCGGTACGCTCGTGCATCACGCTTGCAGCCGCCGCGGACGGCAGGGATGTTCGCACCGTGGAAGGTTATGAAGGTGACGCCTTGATGCAGGCGATCCGCAAGGCGTTCAATCTGCGGCATGCGCTCCAGTGCGGTTTCTGCACGCCGGGCATGCTCGCGACCGCCTACGATATTCTATCGCGAATTCCCGATCTCGACCGCGAGCGCATTCGCAGCGAGCTTGCCGGCAATCTTTGCCGCTGCACCGGTTATCTTTCCATCATAACGGCCATCGAAGATGTTCACGCCCAAGGCATCGCGCGCAAGGGGAGCTCAGCATGACGCAACGCAAGCCCATCACCCGCCGCAGGATTGTAGCCGCCGGCGCAGGAGCACTTACCGGAACTCTTCTGCCTGGCATCGGCCGAGCGCAGGGCGCTCCAGTGAAAATCGGCGTCATTCTCTATCTCACCGGCATCCAATCCTTCATGGGTCAGCAGACCCGCAAAGGCAACGAATTCGGCGCCAAGATCGTCAAGGAGGCCGGCGGTCCGCCGCTGGAATTCCTGTATGGCGACGCCGAATCGAAACCTGAGAACGGCAGAGTTGTCGCCGAGCGCCTGATCCGCGACGGCTGCACGCTCCTGATCGGCACCAACGATTCGGGCAGCACCATATCGGTCGCCCAGGCGGCGGAAGCCAGCAAAATTCCTTTCCTGATCAATATCGCATCCGCGCCGCAGATCACGGAGCAGGGCTTTACCCAGATTTTCCGGAATTTCCCGCCCGGAACCGCGCTGGTTGCGAATGCCGTCGCCCGCATCAAGGAGCTCGGCGCGACCACCGGCGTGCAGCCAAAGACGGCGGTCATTCTGCATGTCAACGACACGTTCGGGCAGGGCATCATCAAGGGCGTTGACGTATTGTGGGAGCGCCTGCAAGTCCCGATCAAGATCCTGGACCGCATTTCCTACGACGTGCGCGCACGCGACCTTTCCGTTGAGGTGGCGAAAGCGAAGGCTTCCGGCGCAGACCTGTTGATGCCCATTACGCGGGTCAGCGATGCCATCCTGATGATCCGGGAGATGGTGAAGCAGAACTGGTCTCCCATGGGCATCATCAGCCCCGGCAGTCCCGGGCCATACGAAAAGGCCTTCACTGACGCGCTCGGAAAATACGCCGACGGGTACATGTCCTGCGTTCCTTGGTACAATCCCACGAAAAAGCGCTCGCGCGAGATCGCGGATCGCTTCGAGCGCGAGACCGGCGACCGCTTCGATCTTAACGCGGCCTTCGCGTTTGAGGCGGTCGAGATCGCAGCCGATGCCATCAAGCGCGCCAACTCGGCGCAGCCGGGCGCCATTCATGCCGCACTCAAGGCCACCGACATCAGCGATCATATTATTTACGGCGGTCCCATCCGTTTCGACGAAAAGGGTCAGAATCCCAATATCGGAGGCGTGATGCTGCAAAACCAGAATGGGAAACCCGTTGTGGTAGGCCCGCAGGACGCGGCCGAGGCAAAGGCCGTGTTCCCGCTTGTGCCATTCGACAAGCGGTGACAACCCTCTACCTCAATGTCATCAGCGGCGGGATCCTGATCGGCGTAATCTACGCCCTCATCGCGCTCGGCCTGACCATCATCTTCGGCGTCATGCGCCTCGTCAATTTCGCCCACGGCGAGATGGTGGTCATCGGCATGTATGCCGGCTATGCGCTGTGGTCAGCGACCGGACTGCCGCCCTGGACCTTGGCGCCGGTTGCCGCCTTGCTGCTGTTCGCAATGGGATACCTGCTGCAGAAGGCGATCATCAACGCTTTCATCGATCGTCCCCAGCACGCGCAGTTCATCTTGTTCATCGCATTGGCGCTGATCATCACTGGACTGCATCTTCTCTTCTTTGGCCCCGATCCGCGGCCGATCCAGATCGTCGAAAGCATGCAGTCCTATGCGATCGGTCCGATACGCCTCGACGTGATGCGTACCCAAGCGGCGTTGATGGCCATCGGCCTGATTGGCCTGCTCATGCTGTTCTTGAAATACTCCACGATCGGGGCGTCGATCCGAGCCGCTGCCGATAATCTGATCGGGGCGCAGGTAATCGGGATTCGCGTGCGGCGCGTTTATGCAGTGACCGCCGGGATCGGAATAGCTTGCGCGGGCGCTGCCGGCGCTCTGATCGCTCCGCTGTTCGATGCCCAACCTTTTCTCGCCACCGATTTCACCCTGATCGGCTTCATCATCGTCATCGTCGGGGGGTTGGGAAGCCTGATGGGAGCTCTCGTCGGCGGCGTGATGATCGGAGTTGCCGAAGCCCTTGCCGCCCTGACGGTGTCGCCCGCGCTCAAGACAATCTTCTCCTATGCGCTCCTGGTGCTCGTGCTGTTGCTTCGTCCGAACGGAATTTTCGGGGAACCGGAGCGCTCATGAGGCCGCCGGCATTGTCGCGTTGGCCGGCGCTCGCTTTCTTCGCGGCCATGGCCGCGGCAGGTCCGCTCATGGATTCGTTCTGGCAAAGCCTGCTGACGCTGGTGTTCTTTTACGCCTACATGGGCTTGTCCTGGAACCTGATGATGAGCGCGGGACTGCTGTCGCTCGGACACGCGCTGTTCTTAGGCGTAGGCGCCTATGCGACTGCCGTCCTCATCGCAACCGCCGGACTCGATCCCTGGCTTTCGCTTGCGGCCGGCGGCTTCCTCGCAGCGATGGTGGGCAGCGCGCTGACATGGCTGGGCGCGCGCTTCTCGGTGCGCGGCGTGCATTTCGCGTTGCTCACAATTGCCTTTGCGGAGCTGTTTCGGGTCTTGTTCGACAACTGGGAGCTTGTCGGCGGCACGGGCGGCTTCTTTCTCAAAGCGATCAATCCGGAGACCAATCGGCCGCTCGCGACGCTGCGCGGCGGGACGCTGTTTTTCTACCTGGCTTTCCTCTCTGCCACGGCCGGCGCCTATTTCATCATCGGACGGCTGATGGCGTCGCGCTGGGGTTATCGCTGGCGTGGTCTGCATGCGGATGAAGACGCCGCGCGCGCCCTCGGCGTGCCCGCTCTGCAAAGCAAGGTGCTGGTGGTCGCCATCAGTGCCGGACTGGCCGGCGTGGGTGGCGGGTTGTTCGGCCTGATGCAAGGGAGCCTTTTTCCGGATTCCGTGATGGGGGTGCGAGTGTCGATCGACATCCTGATCGCGCCCATCATCGGTGGACTTGGCTCTCTGTTCGGCCCGATCATCGGTGCGTTCTTCGTTGTTCCCTTGATGGAATTTTCCAACGTTCTGGCGCAACGCATCGGCTTTTTCGGGCTGAACACGCTGATCAACGGCATGTTGATCCTGGCGGTCATTACGTTTCTGCCCGACGGCCTATGGCCGCGGCTGATTGCGCTCGCGCGATTTCGGAGCTCGGCGCAATGCTCAAAGTAAGCGGCTTGAGCAAGCGCTTCCGCGGCTTGGTGGCCGTGAAGGATGTCTCATTCGACGTCAAGCGCAACGAGATTGTCGCGCTGATCGGCCCGAACGGAGCAGGCAAAACCACCTGCTTCAATCTGATCGCGGGGGCGCTCAAGCCGAGCTCGGGTTCCGTTTTCTTCGACGGCGAAGATATTACCGGCCGCGCACCGGAACGGATTGCGGTTCGGGGGCTCGTTCGTACGTTTCAAATCGTGCGGCCCATGCGCGGGATGACCGTGCTGGAGAACGTGATGATGGGCGCGTTCGCCCAAACGTCCGATGTTGCAGTCGCCGCCGATATCGCCGCCAAAGCCATCTCACGCATAGGGCTCTCGGCCAAGGCAAACGATCTCGCCAGCAGCCTGACGCTGCCGGATCTGAAAATGCTGGAGCTTGCGCGCGCACTTGCCGCGAGCCCGCGCGTGCTCCTG
>Ga0207693_10001437_pt1 | contig 21130 bp, 16 predicted proteins | sample LARL81metaG_FD_184347 | JGI IMG/M metagenome (GOLD analysis project Ga0207693, IMG submission 184347) | Corn, switchgrass and miscanthus rhizosphere microbial communities from Kellogg Biological Station, Michigan, USA - LAR L8-1 metaG... | ecosystem: Host-associated > Plants > Roots >... | reverse complement strand
GCCATCCGCCGTCAGCAGCCGTGTGCCGAGCACGAAGTCGCGCGCCGCGCCGGCATACACGCGCCGCGGTCCGGACAGTCCCGCCGCGATGACGCCGCCCAGGGTCGGGTCGCCCCCGAAAGCCGGGGGCTCGAAGGCGAGGAACTGGCCTTCAGCGGCCAGCGCCGCTTGGATTTGCGACAGCGGCGTGCCCGCGCGCGCGCGGATGACGAGTTCCGAGGGCTCATAGCTGACGATGCCGTGGTGGGAGCGCAGCTCGAGCACGTCCCCTTCCAGAGCCTCACCGTAGAAGTCCTTGGTGCCCGCGCCCTTCAGGCGCAGCGGCGTACCGCCGGCGGACGCGGCGAGCACGCGCTCACGCAGTTCAGCGATGCCGGCGTCGGGCGTGCTCACACGCACGTTCCTAGAAGCGCGGCAGATCCGGGTGGGGCAGGGCGCCGTGGTGCACGTGCATCCTGCCGTACTCGGCGCAGCGCTGCAGCGTCGGGATGAGCTTGCCCGGGTTGAGCAAGGAGGCCGGATCAAAGGCCTCCTTGACCGCGAAGAACGCCGCCCGCTCGGCCGCTGAGAACTGCACGCACATGGAATTGATCTTCTCCAGCCCGACGCCGTGTTCACCGGTGATGGTGCCGCCGAGTTCCACGCACAGCTCGAGGATCTCCGCCCCGAAGCGTTCGGCGCGTTCCCAGGAGCCCGGCTCGTTGGCATCGAAGAGGATTACCGGGTGCAGGTTGCCATCGCCGGCGTGGAAGACGTTCATGCAGCGCAGCTGGTAGCGCTCCTCCATGTGCTCGATGGCTTCCAGCACGCGCCCGACATGCTTGCGCGGGATGGTGCCGTCCATGCAGTAGTAGTCGGGGGAAATACGGCCCGCGGCCGGGAAGGCGTTCTTGCGCCCCGACCACAAGCGCAGGCGCTCCGCTTCCGAGCCCGAAACCCGCAGCGCGCTGGCACCGGCGGCGCGCAGCACGCGCTCGATCTCCGCCACCTGATCGGCGACCTCCTCGGTGGTGCCGTCCGACTCCACCAACAGGATTGCGGCCGCCTCGAGGTCGTAGCCGGCGCGCACGAAGGGCTCCACGGCCGCCGTGGCCTTGCGGTCCATCATCTCCAGCGCCGCCGGGATGATGCCCGCGCCGATCACGGCCGCGACCGCGTTGCCGGCGCTGTGCACGTCCGCGAAGGAGGCCATCACGAGCTGCGCACACGGCGGCCGCGGGATGAGCTTGACGATCACCTCCGTGACCACCATCAAGAGTCCCTCCGAACCGATCGTCAGCGCCAGCAGGTCCAGCCCCGGGCCATCCGCCGCGCGGCTGCCCAGCTCGAGGCGCTCCCCGTCGATGCCGTAGCCGCGCACGGCCAGCACGTTGTGCACGGTGAGCCCGTACTTGAGGCAGTGCACGCCGCCGGAATTCTCCGCCACGTTACCGCCGATGGAACAGGCGACCTGCGAGGAGGGATCCGGTGCGTAGTAAAGACCATAGGCCGCCGCGGCCTCCGACACGCGCAGGTTCGGGACCCCCGGCTGCAGGCGCGCGGTGCGCCCGGCAGGATCAATCTCCAGGATGCGGTTCATGCGCGACAGGGACAGCAATACCCCCTGCGGATGCGGCGTCGCGCCCCCGGAGAGTCCGGTGCCCGAGCCGCGCGCCACCACGGGAACGCCGAGCCGGCTGCAGGCGAGCAGTACCGCCTGGACTTCGGCTTCCGTGCGCGGCAGTGCCACCACCCGCGGCACCTGTCTGAAGGCGGTGAGCGCGTCGCATTCGTACGGTCGGCGTTCCTCGGCGCTCGCGAGCACGCCGTCCGCGGGCAGGACCGCGCGCAGCGCGGCGACGATGTCCTCTTCAGCCATGCACCATCCTAACGCGGCGGGCGGCGCTTGCGGCAAGCTCGCGCGGGCTTCTGCTAGGCTTGGCGCCGCGAAGCGGGGCCCAAGACCCCCGCACCGGAGTGGGACGGATGCGAATCACGCGTTTGCTCGGGGTGGTGGTGGCCGCAGGCCTGGGGGCAGCAGCGGCGGCGCAAACCGCGCCGATGAAGCCCGACATCCCCAATTTCAAGGCGCCCACCGCGCAGTTCGACTACGAGCGGCGCGAGGTCATGGTGCCGATGCGCGACGGGGTGAAGCTGTTCACCGTCCTCATCGTGCCCAAGGGCGCCAAGCGCGCGCCGATCATCCTCACCCGCACCCCGTATCACGCCGCCAACCGCGCCAAGCGCTTGGTGAGTCCGCACATGCTCTCCACGCTGCCGCTCGGAGACGAGCTGTTCGCGCCCGAGGGCTACATCCGCGTGTTCCAGGACGTGCGCGGCAAGTACGACTCGGAGGGCGAGTACGTCATGACGCGCCCGCTGCACGGGCCGCTCAACGACACCCCCATCGATCACTCCACCGACGCCTACGACACGATCGACTGGCTGGTGAAGAACGTGCCGGAGTCCAACGGCAACGTCGGCATGATCGGCTCCTCCTACGAGGGCTTCACCGTGCTCATGGCGCTCATCAACCCGCACCCGGCGCTCAAGGCGGCCGTGCCGATGTGCCCCATGGTCGATGGCTGGAAGGGCGATGACTGGTTCCACAACGGCGCCTTCCGGCAGTCGAATTTCCGCTATATCTACCTGCAGACGACGGCGCGCGCCGAAGGCTCCGAGATCGCCACCGGCGTGTACGACGACTACCAGCTGTTCCTCGACTCCGGCTCCGCCTCCGATTTCGCGCACCGCTTCGGGCTTGAGGCGCTGCCCTACTACCAGAAAATCCTCGAGCACCCCTCCTACGATCAGTACTGGAGCGCGCAGGCACTCGATCAGATCCTGGCGAAGGAGCCGCTGAAGACCCCGATCATGTACGTGACCTCCCTGTACGACCAGGAGGACATGTACGGCGGCGTGCACGCCTACGCCGTCACGGAGCAGAAGGACACGGCCAATGACCGCAACTTCCTGGTACTGGGTCCGTGGCGACACAGCGGCGTCAACTACGACGGCACGACGCTGGGTCCGCTGCATCTGGAAGGCAACACCGCGCTGCAGTTCCGCCGCGAGGTGATGCAGCCGTTTCTCGATGAGCACCTGAAGGATGCCGCGCCCAAGGCGAACACCCCGCCGGTGTTCGTCTACGAGACCGGCACCAACGCCTGGCGGCGCCTGCCGGCGTGGCCGCTCTCGTGCGAGTCCGGCTGTGCCTCGACCCCGCGGCGGCTCTACCTGCAGCCAGGCTTCGAACTGTCCTTCAGCGCGCCGGCGGCCGGAGCGGCCGCCTTCGACGAATACGTCTCCGATCCTGCCAAGCCCGTGCCCTATCAGCCACGCCCGGTGCATTTTGCGGACGCACCCGCCTGGCAGCGCTGGCTGCTGAACGATCAGCGCTTCGTCGCCGACCGTCCGGACGTCGTGAGCTACGTGACGGCGCCGCTTACCGCGCCGCTGCACATCGCCGGGGCGCCGCTGGTGAACCTGTTCGCCTCCACCAGCGGTACCGACAGTGACTGGGTGGTGAAGCTCATCGACGTCTACCCGGATGAGGTGCCCTCGGACCTGCCCATGTCCGGCTACCAGCTGCCGATCGGCATGGATATCTTCCGCGGGCGTTACCGCGAGAGCCTCGAGCATCCGCGCGCGCTGGCCGCGAACAAGGTGCAGGCCTATCACTTTGCGCTGCCCATGGCGGATCATGTGTTCCTGCCCGGTCACCGCGTCATGGTGCAGATCCAGTCGAGCTGGTTCCCGCTCTATGACCGCAATCCCCAAAGCTACGTCGCCAACATCTTCCTCGCCAAGCCGGCGGACTACCGCAAGGCGACCCAGCGGGTGTTCCACGCGGGCGCCGCAGCCACCTCCATCGAGCTGCCGGTGGTCGCAGCGCCGTAGCTTGCGCGCAGCGGCGTGCGCCCGAAGGCCGCGCCCGTGGCGCTGCCGGAGAAGTGCATGCCGCAATTCGGTCAGTTCCGGGGGCAGGGGGTACCCATAATGGCCGCAACGGCCCCCTCTCGGGCCACGCCGTAAGCGGCGGTCAGGAACACCCCATGGACGCGCAGCACGATTCGAGTCAGCCGGCCCGCTCCCGTCGCCCGAGCGGCCGTGACGCCAAGATCGCCGCGCGCACCGCGCGCTCGCAGGCCTTTGTTCCCTATATCACCCGCAAGGTGCCGTACTACGAGGTGCTCGGGCCCGAGGGGCTGGAGCTGCTCGAGCACAACGCGGACACGATTCTCGAGGAAATCGGCATCGATTTCCGCGACGATCCGGAGTCGCTCGAGATCTGGAAGAACGCCGGTGCCGACGTGCGCGGTGAGCGCGTGCACTTCCCGCGCGGCCTGTGCCGCACGCTGGTGCGGCGCTCGGCGCCGCAGGAATTCACCCAGTACGCGCGCAACCCGGCGCGCAACGTCGTGATCGGCGGCAACCGCACGGTGTTTGCGCCCGCCTACGGCTCACCCTTCGTGCGCAACCTCGACGAGGGGCGGCGCTACGCCAGGATCGAGGACTTCCGCAATTTCGTAAAGCTGGCCTACGTGGCGACCTCGCTGCACCACTCCGGGGGCACCATTTGCGAGCCCGTTGACCTGCCCGTCAACAAGCGGCACTTCGACATGGTGTATACGCACATGAAGTACAGCGACAAGCCGTACATGGGCTCCGTCACCCACCCGGAGCGTGCGCAGGACACGGTCGAGATGACCAGGATCCTCTTCGGCGAGCAATTTGTGGATCCCGCGACCGGCAAGGCCCGTACCTGCATCATCAGCCTGATCAACGCCAACTCGCCCCTCACCTGGGATGCGACCATGCTCGGGGCGCTGAAGACCTACGCACGCGCCAACCAGGCCACCATCGTCACGCCCTTCATCCTCGCCGGCGCCATGTCCCCGGTGACCGTGGCGGGCACGGTGGCGCAGACGCTCGCCGAGGCGCTGGCCGGCATGGCGCTCGCGCAGCTGGTGAACCCGGGTGCCCCGGTGGTGCTCGGAAGCTTCGCGTCCTCGCTCTCGATGCAGTCGGGCGCACCGACGTTCGGCACCCCGGAGCCCGCCCTGGTGCTGTACTGCATGGCCGCGCTGGCGCGCCGCCTGGGGGTGCCGTTCCGCTCCGGCGGCGCGCTGTGCGCGGCCAAGATCCCGGACGCCCAGGCCGCCTACGAATCGGCCAACACGCTGGTGCCGACCTGCCTGGGCGGGGTGAACTTCGTGCTGCACACCGCCGGCTGGCTCGAGGGCGGCCTGGCGATGGGGTACGAGAAGTTCGTCATGGATGCCGACCAGGCCGGCATGATGCACACGCTGCTCGCCGGCGTGGACCTCTCGGAGAACGGGCAGGCGCTGGATGCCATCCGCGAGGTGGGGCCGGGCAAGCATTTTCTCGGCTGCGCCCATACGCAGGCGAACTTTCAGACCGCGTTCTATCGCTCGCCGCTGGCGGATAACAACAGCGTGGAGCAGTGGGAGGCGGAGGGCGCCAAGGACACGATCCAGCGCGCCAATGCCCTGTGGAAGAAGCAGCTCGCCGAGTACGAGGCGCCGCCGCTGGATGCGGCCGTGGACGAGGCGCTCAACGACTACATCAATCGTCGCAAGGCCTCATTCCCCGACTCGAACATCTAGGGGGACGCCTTCAGCCCTGCGGGCGCCGGCGCCCCTTGGCACCGGCGCGCGGCGCGGCCGCCTTCTGTTGCGGCAGGTTCACCACCTGGCGCAGCCAGGGGTTCGCAGCGGTGGAATGCGGGATGCCCATCGCCGCCACGAAGTGCGCCTGGAACTTAGGCTCGATCGCGGTCTCGATCTTCTCCACCCGCCGCACCAGTTCCTCAATGGTCCGGCGCGAGGCATTGTCCAGCAGCGCAATGCGCGCACCGGTGCCGGCGGCATTGCCGGCCGAGGACACCTGCGCGAGGTCGCAGTCGGGGATCATGCCCAGCACCATCGCGTACTTGACGTCGATGTGGCTGCCGAAGGCACCGGCCAGGCGGATGCGGTCCACCTGCGCAACCTTGAGGTGGTCCATGAGCAGCCGGATGCCCGCGTACAGCGCCGCTTTCGCCAGCTGGATCGCGCGCACGTCGTTCTGGGTGATCTGCAGCTCCACTGCGCCGCGGTAGATCGTGTAGGAAAAGGTGCGCCCGGAGGCCACGATGCGCTCGCTCCTGGCGGCGAGCGCCCCGTCGATGACGCCGTCGTGGCTGATGATGCCCGCGAGGTACATCTCGGCTATGACCTCGATGATCCCCGAGCCGCAGATGCCGGTGACGCCGGTGCGCGCCACCGCCGCCTCGAAGCCCGGCTCGTCCGACCACAGGTCCGAGCCGATCACCTTGAACTTCGCTTCCAGGGTCGCCGCATCGATCCGCACGCGCTCGATCGCGCCGGGCGCGGCGCGCTGCCCGCAGCTGATCTGCGCGCCCTCGAAGGCAGGACCGGTCGGGCTTGAGCAGGCGAGCAGGCGCTCCTTGTTGCCGAGCACGATCTCCGCGTTGGTGCCCACGTCCACCAGCAGCGTGAGTTTCTCGGACAGGTCGGGACGCTCGGCGAGGATGACGCCGGCGGCATCGGCGCCGACGTGACCGGCGATGCAGGGCAGGGTGTAGAGGCGCGCCCCCGGGTGCAGCTTGAGCCCGATGTCGCTGGCCTTAAGCGTGAGCGCCTCGTCGGTGGCGAGCGCGAACGGGGCACCGCCGAGTTCCACGGGGTCGATGCCGAGCACCAGGTGATGCATGATCGGGTTGCCGACCAGCGTCAGCTCCAGAAGGTCGGTGAGGGGCACCTTGGCCTCGCGCGCCACCTCGGCGGCGAGGGCATTGAGCGCACCGCGCACCGCCTCGGTCATCTGCGCCGCACCCTCCGGGTGCATCATCGAGTAGGAGACGCGGCTCATCAGGTCCTCGCCAAAGCGGATCTGCGGGTTCATGAGCCCGCCGGAGGCGACCACCTCGCCGGACTCAAGGTCGCACAGGTGACCGGCGATGGTGGTGGAACCGACGTCGACCGCGAGGCCGTAGATGTGTTCCTTAAGTCCGGGCCAGATGCCGACGATGCGGCTGCCCGCATGCACGGCCACCGTCACCTGCCATGTGCCCTTGCGCAGGATCCCCTGCAGCACCTGCAGCGCCTGCAGGTCGCACTTGAGTGCGGTGAGCTGCCATTCGCGCTCGAGCGCCCGGGTGAGCCGCTGCAGGTCCCCGGACGGGTCGTGCATGTCAGGCTCCTGCACCTCGACGTAGTGCAGCCGCACCACGGGGTCGAGCGTGATCGCGCGCGCCTCGGCCGCCTTGCGTACCACCTGACGGTGCACCTGGCTGCCGGGGGGCACGTCGATGACGAGGTCGCCCTCGACCTTTGCCTGGCAGGAGAGGCGGTGCCCGCTGGTGAGCGGGCGGCGGCGCGCGAAATTCTCTTCGGTCGCGGAGAACGCGGAAAGGTGCGTGGCGCTGGAGGTGATCCCGTGCTTGGGGAACTCACCCTCCATGACCAGCACCTGGCAGCGCCCGCACAGCGCGCGCCCGCCGCACACCGAGTCAACATCGACGCCGAGGCTCCTGGCGGCCTGCAGCAGCGGCGTGCCGAGCGCGAAGCGCCCGCGCTTGCCGGAAGGGGTGAAGACGACCAGTGCGTCCGCCTCGCTCATGCCGGACCCTGGGCGCGCCTCCGGTGTCCGCCCTCGCGACGCCCGCGGGCCGCGCCTTGCGCCGGGACCGCCGCGCCACCGCCCGCCTGCAGCGCCGGTGCCTCGCGGAAGCGCTTGATCCAGCGCGCGCAGTCCGGGTCGTGGCCCATCATGACGTCCGCGCCCATGCAGGCCTTGACGATCTCCACGTGCATCGGGTTCATGATCGCGGAGGTGAGCCCGGCACCGATTGCCATACTGAGAAACACCGCGCTGATGCCCTCGCGCGCCGGCAGGCCGAAGCTCACGTTGGAGGCCCCGCAGGTGGTGTTCACCTTGAGCTCGTTCTTCAGCCGCCCGAGCAGGCGCATCACCTGCACGCCGGCCTGGTTGATGGCACCGATCGGCATGACCAGAGGGTCCACCACGATGTCGCTCACCGGGATGCCGTAGTCGGCGGCGCGCTGCACGATCTTCTTTGCCACCGCGAAGCGCACGTCCGGATCCTCCGAGATGCCGGTCTCGTCGTTGGAGATCGCGACCACGGCGGCGCCGTACTTCTTCACCAGCGGCAGCACCGTCTCCAGGCGCTCCTCCTCGCCGGTGACGGAGTTCACCAGCGGCTTGCCCTTGTAGACGGCGAGGCCTGCCTCGAGCGCCGCGACGATCGAGGAGTCGATCGACAGCGGCACGTCGGTGATCGACTGCACCAGCTGGATGGTCTTGGCGAGGATGGCCGGCTCGTCGGCCAGCGGGATGCCGGCGTTCACGTCGAGCATGTGCGCGCCCGCGGCCAGCTGCGCCAGCGTGTCCGACTCCACGCGGCTGAAGTTGCCCGCCGCCATCTCGGCGGCCAGGACCTTGCGCCCCGTCGGGTTGATGCGCTCGCCGATCATGACGAAGGGGCGCTCGAAGCCAATGACGACTTCGCGGCTCGCGGAACTGATCACGGTATCGGTCATGAGGCCATCCTGTTGGGATTCGATTGCGGATCGCGCCCCGGATGCCAGGGCACGCGGCCCGCGAGCACTCCGGAGCGGTCAATGATCTCGGCCACGGTTTCCTCCTGGCGATAGGCCATCAGGTGCACGCCGTGCACCCCCTTGAGGGTGCGGATCTCCTGCACCACCTCGATGCACTGCTTGCGCCCCTCGAGCGGCTGGTCCTTGGCGCCCCTGAGTCGCTCGATGACCGCATCCGGGATGTGCACGCCCGGCACGTGGGTACGGATCCATTCGGCCGCCTTGGCGGTGCGCAACGGTCCCACGCCGACGAGGATGAAGACCTTGTCGAGCAGCCCCAGGCCCTCCACCTGCTCCATGAAGCTTTTGAGCAGCGGCACGTCGTAGCAGTACTGGGTCTGGATGAACTGCGCACCGGCGGCGACCTTCTTGGCGAGCCGCGTGGCGCGCCATTCGACCGGCCGCGCGAACGGATTCTCGGCGGCCCCGAGCAGCACGCGCGGCGCGAAGCTGATCTTGCGGCCGGAAAGGAAATGGTGCTCGTCGCGCAGCGTCCGTGCCGTTTCCAAAAGCGACATCGAGTCCAGGTCGAACACCGGGGTGGCCTGCGGGTGGTCCCCCGCCTGCACGCCATCGCCGGTCAGGCACAGCAGGTTGCTCACGCCCATCGCGGCGCCGCCGAGGATGTCGCCCTGGATGGCGATGCGGTTCTTGTCGCGGCAGGAGATCTGCATGATCGGCGCGTAGCCGACCCGGGTGAGCAGCGCGCACACCGCAAGACTCGACATGTGGCAGTTCGCGCCGCTGCCGTCGGTGGCGTTGATCGCATCCACGTAGCCATCGAACACGCGTGCCCGGCGATAGACGTCTTCCGGGTCGGCCGAATCCGGGGGCGCGAGTTCACTGGTCACCGCGAACTGCCCGGCGCGCAGCACGCGCTCGAAGCGCCCCGGCGAGGTATGACCCGGCAGGATCGGCAGCGGGTAGCCCGGGACCGGCTCGTCCTCGAATCTCACGGCTTGCCTGCGGCGCGCTCGCGCGCCACGCGCAGCCAGGAGGAACGCCCCTGCAGGCGGCGGTCGACCGCGACCTGCACCTGGCGGATGGCGTCGCTCCCGCCTTCGATGCGCGCGCTGCCGGCCACCGCCTCGCGCCACACGCACTTCATGTCCGGGATCACTTCGCAGTTGCCGTCCGCGCGCACGCCGCCGCACGGCCCGTTGCGCAGGTTCTTCGGGCAGTTCATCGGGCAGGCCATGCCGGTGGAGCTGAGGATGCACTGCCCGCACATGCGGCAGTCAAACAGCAGTCCCTTGACGCCGCGCTCGACGGCGGCGACCGGGCGTTCGAGGCGCTCGTAGCCGACGGCCCTGAACAGCGGGTGCAGCGCGACGAGCACCGACTCGAAGGCACGGTAGAAGGCGTTGAGGCCGCGGGCATGGCGCACCGACCACTGTCTGACGGCGTACACGCTCTAGGACTCCGCCTTCAGTCCCTTGGCGCGGATCAGCGCCTCGAGCGCCTCATCGCTGAAGGCCGCTTCGATGCGCGCGGCTTCCGCGGCGGCTTCGGCCTTCAGGTCCTCGCCGCAGGGCCTGGGGTCGCTGCGCTTCCAGTCCGCCAGATACGCATCCGAGCTGCCCTTGCCGGCGCGCATGGCCGCGCGGTCGACCGCCTCCTGGAAGCGCGCCGACAGCTGCACTTTGGCGGTCTCGCGGCCGCGCTTCACGACGACCTGGGCCGGCACGTCGCGCCAGGAGATGATGGTCAGGCTGGCCATGCCGGGGAGTCCTCGCTCGCGGTGAGGGTGCGCAGGCGCGCCCCCAGTTCCCCGTACCCGGTGTAGCGATATTCAAAGCTGAAGCCGAAGGCGGTCGCGATCGCGCGCGCGCGCTCGATGCTGCCGGGTTTGACCGCCTGCGCCAGGTACACCAGGCGCCGGTAGTTGCGGAAGTACTCGTCCTTGAGCTGCGGGTGCCGGTCGAGACCCAGCGGCCGCACGACCAGGCGCTCGAAGTTCTTCAGCAGGAAGTCGGTGAGGTAGAAGGTCCCCGGCTCGCTGTCCGCGAGCGCCTCGAACACCTTGGGCGTGGCGAAGAACTCGTAGCAGTGCGCCCCGGGCAGCCGTTCGATGCCTTCCTCACGCAACAGCGCATCCAGCGCACCGCCGGTGCCGCAGTCACCGTAGGCGACGAAGATCTTGGCGTAGTGCTCGCGATGCCGGGCGATCTCCGCCCGCACGGCGGGGGCGATGCGCTCGGGTCGGTTGTGCAGCTCCGCCGGCAGGCAGCGCACCTCGAGCGCACTCCAGTCATTGGCGCGCCGCAGGGCGGCGATTTCCCGCGCCAGCGCCCCGCAGGCGATGACGAGCGTGCCGCGGCGCGTGTCCATGGACTTAAGTGCCGTGATCGTCAGGCGGCGTGCGAGGCACGGCGCGCGGCGAGCAGGTTCTTGGCAGTCTCCACCGCGATCGCGGCGTCACGGCAGTACGCATCCGCGCCGACCGCCTTGCCGAACTCCTCGTTGAGCGGCGCCCCGCCCACCAGCACGATGAAGTCCTTGCGGATGCCGTTCTCCTTCATCTTGTCGATGACGACCTTCATGTAGGGCATGGTCGTCGTCAGCAGCGCCGACATGCCGAGGATGTCGGGCTTGTGCTCCTCGAGCGCGGCCAGGTACTTCTCGACCGGGTTGTTGATGCCGAGGTCGATGACTTCAAAGCCCGCACCCTCGAGCATCATCGACACCAGGTTCTTGCCGATGTCGTGGATGTCGCCCTTGACGGTGCCGATCACGATCTTGCCGATGGGCGGCACGCCGGTCTCGGCGAGCAGCGGCCGCAGGATCTCCATCCCGCCCTTCATGGAGTTCGCCGCCAGGAGCACTTCGGGGACGAACAGGATGCCGTCGCGGAAGTCGATGCCGACGATGCGCATGCCCTCGACCAGCGCGTCGTTCAGGGTCTTCTCCGCGCTCCAGCCGCGCTCCAGAAACAGGCGCGTGGCTTCTTCGACCTCGGCCTTGAGCCCGTTGTAGAGGTCGTCGTGGACCTGCTCGGTGAGCTCCTGATCGTTCAGATCACGTAGATTGAATTCGCCTTCGGCCTGCTCTGCCATTGAAGAAATCTCCATGCGCGACAGGGGTATAGCGGCTCGCGCGGGCGCTCACCTTAGAATGGTAAGGGGAGGGTCCCCGGGGCAATGGCTGCTACGCGACGGCCGCGTGTCCACTGGCGACACCCCCGGCGGATTAAGGCAAGGGGCCGCGCGGCAACGGGAAGCCGGGGGTGATGGGCTTTCACTTAGTCTGCGGCTGGGACTGCGCGAGGGCCGCATCGAGCATCCTGATCAGGGCGTCGCGGTCGTAAGTGTAGGGCTGCCCCTCATTCAGCTGCACCAGCTGCTGCACCTGCTTCTGGATGGTCCACTCCGCCTCCTGCTGATTCGGCACGACCATGTAGCGGCGCTTGGGAGTTGCGTCAAACAGCGCGTGTTCTACCGCAGCGGCGACTTCGTCGGGCTCCTTGTACTTGGAACGATCGGTGAAGCGCGAGGGCGTGCCGGTGCGCCGGGTGGCGCTCTTGCCGATATCCGAATCATAGTTTCCCGGCTCGACGATGCTCACCTGGACCCCCTGTGGCGCGAGCTGTTGCGCGAGGGAGTCGGTGAAGGCCTCCATGGCATGCTTGCTCATGGAATAGGCGCTCAGGTCGGGACTCGCGAGGATCCCTGAGATGGAGCCGATGGTGAGGATGCGCCCGCGGCTGGCGATGATCAGCGGCTCGAAGGCCCGGGTGATGCGATACGGGCCGTACACGTTCACGGCCATCACCAGGTCGAACTCCTCCCACCGGGTGTCCGCGACCGAGCCGACCGTGGCGACGCCGGCATTGTTGACGAGCCCGTAGAGGCCGCGCCCGGCCTTGGTGATCGTCTGCACCGCCGCCTCGATGTCCTGCGTACTGGTCACATCGAGGCGCACCGCCTGTACGTTCCTGAGCTGCCCGAGCGCCTTGAGGTCGGCCTCCTTGCGCGCACCCGCGTAGACGAAGTAGCCCTGCGCGGCGAGCCGTTCGGTGATCTTGCGGCCGATGCCGGTGCTGGCCCCGGTCACGAGCACGGCTTTCACCGGCGCGGCGCTGCCTGCCGGTTCCTGCCCGAGGACGAGCGCGCACAGGAGTGAGGCGCCGAGCGCGCCAAGTAGACGAAGCATGAAACCCCCTTCAAGTCGTTGCGTGATTCTTGCTGTTGCTGCGGGCACCCTTCGCGGCGGTGCGCAGCGCACGGCGGCGTTTGCCTCAAAGTTCAGGCCGGGGTGAGTTCACCCCGGGCGGCGCTGGCCGGCCCCTTGCCCGGACGGCTCTGACGCTCGGCGCTGGGCGGGCAGCCGAACTGCGCGCGATAGCAGCGCGAGAAATGCGGCGGTGACTGAAAGCCGCACGCCGTGGTGATGTCGATGATCGGCATCGAGGTCTGCAGCAAAAGCTCCCGCGCGCGGCGCAGCCGCATCTGCAGGTAGTAGCGCTTGGGCACGCAGTTGAGGTGGCGCTTGAAGAGCCGCTCGATCTGGCGGCGCGACAGGCCGGTGGCGCCCGCGATCTCATCGAGCGACAGCGGCTTCTCGATGTTCTCTTCCATCAGCTGGGCGACCTTGATCAGGCTCTCGTGGCTGACGCCGATCTGGGCACGCAGCGGCACGTATTGCCGGTCGCGGTCGCTGCGCACCCGATCGACGATGAACTGCTCGGAGATCAGCTGCGAGATCTGCGCCCCGAGCTTGCTCTCCACCAGGTGCAGCATCAGGTCCAGCGGTGCCACGCCCCCGGAGCAGGTGAAGCGGTCGCGGTCGATGGTGAAGAGCTGGTCGCTGAGGTGGATGCGCGGGAATTCCTCGCGCAGCGAGGAGAGATTCTCCCAGTGAATCGTGGCGCGGTAACGATCGAGCAGCCCCGCCTTGGCGAGGGCGTAACCGCCCGTGCACAGTGCCCCGAGGGGCACACGGCGTTCCGCCAGGCGCTTGAGCGCCGCGAGCATCCGCGCCGAGACAGCCGCCTGCACGTCGACACCGCCGCAAACGAAGAGGATGTCGACCGCACCGAGCTGATCGAGCGCGATGGTCGGGGAAAGCTGCAGCCCGTTACTCGCCGGGGTGGGCTGCCCGTCGAGGCTCACGATCGACCAGTCGTAGACGCACTCGCGGGTGAGGATGTTGGCCATCCGCAGCGGCTCGACCGCGTTGGACAGCGCAATCATCGAATAACGCGGCAGCGTCAGGAATGCGAACTTGCTCTTGGGCAGTGCCACATGCCAGATTTTACACCTTCTTGCCTGAATGCGACAGCGCGTGCGGCGGCGGCACGACCCGGAACCGGATCGGCGGCGGCGCCGAACCGCCACCGCCGATCCCGCGCGGGTACCTCGTTCAGAACGCGCAGTTGCCCGGGCTCGGGGCGTCGATCCTGCGGGCGGCGCCGGCAGGAATGACCTGGAAGGCCAGCGTCACCAAGGTCTGCGTCGCACTCTCGTTTCGCACCATGTGCACGTGGGTGCCGCCGGCATCGATGAAGCTTCCCCCCGCGGGGACAATCGTCGGCGCACAGCTCGGATCATCGCCTTCATACACGCTCGCGGTACCGGACTTGACCAGCACCACGCTCGGGCCCGGGTGCGTGTGCCAGCCGCTGTAGCCTCCCGGCAGCACCGTGTTGGTGACGATGTAGAGGTCGGAGGGGTTTCGGGCGATGAGCTTGACGGTGACTTCCTCCTCGGGGCGGCGGCGGCCGCGCGAATCCACCTCTTCCTCGGAAATGACCCGCAGCTTCTCGACAAAGGTCATCGTCACGTCGCTGGAGAAGTCCTTGGCCGGTGTGGCCTGCGCGCCGCCGCTCCCCAGCAGCGTGGCCGCTGCGGCGCACAACACCGCGGCCGGGAGGCGTGTGCGGGAGGCGACCGGGACACGAGAGTGATCAGAGGGATGGTTGTCCATGAGAGGCTCCTGTTCATGAGTTAGGGCGGGTAGTGGTGGCGAGTTGCCTCGCGGGAGGCACGGTGTCGGCCGGCACGCCCACCAGCAAGCGGCAAAGCGCGGCAATTGCCCGGCGCCCGGGGTGAGGCCGCGCAATACCGCTCTTTGCCGCGCGGTCGTGCCACCGGCCTCGCACGCAATGCCGCCCGTGGAAGCCGCTCCGCGAATCACCGCTCCGGCGCCGGGCCTGGTCGTCGGAGCACCGAATTTCCGCTCGGGTGCCGCGCGGTTTCCGGTAAGGTGACGGCCGAACGAACCAACACCGCTTCCCCATGCCCCAGCTCCTCGAGTCCCGCTCGATCGATTACGTGCCGCTCGCCGAGCGGCACGGCAAGGTGTGGCACCTGTGGCCGGTGTGGTTTTCCGGGGATGCGCACCTGGCGACGCTCGCCGTGGGGGTGCTCGGCATCAGCATGGGGGGGAATCTGCTGTGGACCGCGGTCGCGGTCATCCTCGGGTGCCTGCTCGGCACCTTCTTCATGGCGTTCCACTCGACCCAGGGGCCGCAGCTCGGCCTGCCGCAGATGATCCAGTCGCGTCCGCAGTTCGGCTACACCGGGGCGCTGTTGGTGTGGGGCGTGGCGCTGGTGGCCTACATCGGCTACACCGCGCTCAATCAGGTACTGGCCGGCCAGGCCGTGCACCAGCTGGTGCCGGCGGTCTCGGCGACCTCCCCGACGGTGATCTGCGTGTTTGCACTGCTCGCGGTGGCGCTGGCCGCCGTGGGCTACGACAAGATCCACGTGGCGCAGCGGGTGTTCGCCTACGGCATGATTGCCATCCTCACGGTATTCTCGGTCGGCGCGCTCGTGGTGCTCAGGTTTCCGGCGGCGCAGTGGGATCCGGCGGGTTTTCGCGGCGTGCCGTTCCTGGCGCAACTGTTCTTCGCCGCCTCCTACCAGCTCAGCTGGTCGATCTACGTGTCGGACTACTCGCGTTACCTGCCACGCGAGGTGGGAGTGCGCGAGTCCTTCTGGTGGACTTACCTGGGCGCCTTCATCGGCGGCGCGTGGATGATGCTGGTCGGCACCGTGGCCGCCGCCACCGCCCCAACGCTCGACGTGGCCGCCGCCATGGAGTCCGCCGCCGACCAGATCTATCCGGGCCTGGGCCGGGTGCTCTTGGCGGCCGCGCTCCTGGGCCTCGTGGCGGTCTCGACGCTCAACTACTACGGCGCCTCGCTCACCCTGCTGAGCGTGGCGGACACGCTCAAGCCGCTCAAGAGCACCGCGGGCAAGCGCGTCGCGAGCCTGCTGGTCGCGTATCTTGCGAGCACGGCGATCGCGCTGGGCTCCTCCAGCAGTTTCGGCAGTCGCTTCGGGGACCTGCTGGCGGTGCTGCTGTATCTCTTCACGCCCTGGACCGCGATCAACCTCATCGACTTCTACGTGGTGCGCAAGGGCCACTACTCGATCCGCGAGATCTTCAATCCCGACGGTATGTACGGCCGCTGGAACTGGCGCGGCCTCGTGGCCTACTTCGCCGGCTTTCTCGTGATGGTGCCGTTCTTCAGCACCGAGGCCTGGAAGGGTCCGATCGCGCGCCTGCTCGACGGCGCCGACATCGCCATGCTCATCGGCCTGCCGGTGGCCGCCGGGGTGTACCTGTGGGCGTGCCGCTCGCTCAATTTCCAGCAGGAGCAGGCACGGGCCGCGGCGGCGGACTCAGGTCTGGAACCTGCGGATGCGCTCGAGCGGGCCGCCTGAGCGAAGTGCGGCGCGCCGCTACGCCTTGAGTTCCAGATTCTCCGGGTCGTAGGGGGACTCGCGCAGCACGGTCGCGCGCTTCATCTGCCCCAGGATCAGGATCGACAGTTCGGTGCCGACGGGTGCGAATTGCGCCTGCACGTAGCCGATCGCGAGGCTCTTCTTGAGGTGGTGCCCGTAGTAGCCGGAAGTGGCGCGGCCGATCATGCGCCCGCCCTCATCGAACAGGGGCTCGTTGCCCAACGGGTCCGCATCGGTGACCTCGTGCACCTCGAGCGTCACGAAGCGGTTGGGCACGCCGGCGGTGAGCTGCCGCTCGAGCGCCTCCTTGCCGATGAAGCTGCCCTTCTTCAGGCGCACGAAGCGGTCCAGGCTCGCCTCAAAGGGCGTGTAGTCCGGGGTCATGTCGCTGCCCCACATGCGGTAGGACTTCTCCATGCGCAAGGATTCCATGGCACGCATGCCGACCATGCCGATGCCGTGCCCGGCGCCGGCCTCGAACAGGGCGTCAAAGAGGTTGTGCGCGTACTCGATCGGGAAGTGCAGCTCCCAGCCCAGGGAGCCGACGAAGTTGACGCGCAGCGCGTACACGTCCACCGCGAGCGCCGCTTCGATGGTCTTGGCGGTGAGCCAGGGAAAGGCGTCGTTGTCGAGCGCGGTGTCGGTGAGCTGCGCGAGCACCGCGCGGGACTTCGGTCCCGCGAGCACGAAGCAGCCGCGGGCGTTGGTGATGTTGCGCAGGGACACCGAGCGGTCCTTGGGCAGCGCCCTGGTGAGGTAGTCGCCGTCGTAGCACTCCGCCGCCCCGGCGCTGACCACGTAGAAGTGCTCGTCGGCGATCTTGGTGATGGTGAATTCCGAGCGGATGCCGCCCTTGCGGGTGAGGGCATGGCTGAGTGCCATGCGCCCGACCTTGCCCGGGACCTTGTTGGCGACCAGGTTGTCGAGCCACGCCTCGGCGCCCGGGCCGGTCACCTCATGCTTGGTGAAGGGCGTGAGATCGATGACGCCGACGGCCTCGCGCATCAGGCGCACCTCGTTGCCGACGTGCGCAAAGTAGTTGCTGCGCCGGAAGCTCCACGCATCCTTGCGCTCGACCCCCTTGGGTGCGAACCAGTTGGCGCGCTCCCAGCCGTAGCGCTGTCCCCACACCGCGCCCCTGGCATCGATCTTGTCGTACACCGGACTGGTCTTCGCCGGGCGCCCGTCGGCGCGCTCCTCGTCCGGGAAGTGCACGGTGAAGACGTTGCGGTAGGTCTCCTCGTTCTTCTTCACCGTGTAGCGCTTGCCGGCATAGGCGCCGTAGCGGCGCGGATCCACCGCCAGCATGTCGATGCCCGGTTCGCCCTCGGTGATCCACTCGGCGAGCTGCCAGCCCGAGCCGCCCGCGGCGGTGATGCCGAAGCTGTGCCCCTCGTTCAGCCACACGTTGTGCACGCCGGCGGCGGGCCCGATGAGCGGGCTGCCATCGGGCGTGTAGGAAATCGGGCCGTTGACGATGTCCTTGATGCCGCAGTGCTCCAGCGCCGGCACGCGCCGGGTGGCGCCCTCGATGTGGGGCACCAGGCGGTCCAGGTCCCCGGGGAAGAGGCTGCGGCCGAACCAGTCCGGCACGCCGTCGGCGAAGCGGGCCGGCGCCCCCTTCTCGTACGGTCCCAGGATCCACCCCAGGCGCTCCTCGCGCAGGTAATAGGACTGGTCGGGCTCGCGCAGCACGGCCAGTTCGCGCCCGCCGCCCGCCCGGTAGGCCTTAAGTTCCGCCGACTCGTCGTAGACGATGTACTGGTGCTCGACCGGGATCGCCGGCACGTTCAGGCCGAGCATTCGCCCGGTCTGGCGCGCGTAGTTGCCGGTGGCAAGCACCAGGTGCTCGGCGGTGATGTCTCCCTGGGAGGTGCGCACCTGCCACTCCCCGCCCGCCGTGCGCGTGAACGCCTGCGCCTCGGTGTGCTCGTAGATCTCCGCGCCGCCGGTGCGCGCGCCCTTGCGCAGCGCCATGGTGAGGTCGGCGGGCGCAATGTGGCCATCGTCCGGGTGGTACAGCGCCCCGATGATCGCCGCCGTCTCGGGGCTGCCGCCCAGTTCCAGCAGCGGCCACAGTTCCTTCACGCGCTTCGGGGGGATGACTTCGAAGGGCACACCGATGGTGTTGGCCGTGGCGCAGTACTTCTGGTACTCGTCCATGCGCTCGCGGCTGGTCGCCAGGCGCAGGTTGCCGGTGACGTGGAAGCTGGTGTCCTGCCCGGTCTCACTCTTGAGGCGCTTGTAGAGGTCGACGGAGTACTTGTGCAGCTGCCCCACCGTGTAGCTCATGTTGAACAGCGGCAGCAGTCCCGCGGCATGCCAGGTGGAGCCGGCGGTGAGCTCGGTGCGCTCGATGAGCGCGACGTCCTTCCAGCCCTTCTTCGTCAGGTGATAGAGCGTGCTCACCCCGACCACGCCGCCGCCGATCACCAGGACACGAACATGCGTCTTCACGAGTCAGTTCTCCGCAGGCGAGGGGAGCGCGAGGGGCCGCCGCTCGCAGTGTAGCGGTGAGGCCCGGCGCTCCGGGCTCCAATTGCGACAATGCCTTGCCTTAATTGATGCCGCGCGCGGCCTCCGCCAGGTAGTGCGACACGTAGGGGGCGAACGAGCGCCACACCTCGATGCGGAACTCGCACGCGCCCAGCCGCCACAGCACGACTTCCGCCTTGGCCAGCATCGTGCGCGTGCACATGCCGACGGGAAACGCCGCCGCCTCAAGATTGAGCGGGCAGCCGCTCGCGAGCAGCGTCGCCGCCGCAGCGCCGTGCACCACGAGCGCCGCCTGGCGGTGGCTGACGTCCACCAGCGAGTGCGGCCAGGGCGAGAGCGCGCGCTCGAGGCCGGTGGCGAGGTCGGACTGCGTCAGCGGCGCGATCAGCAGCCACTCATCCGGCCCCAGCCACAGCGCGGCGCGCTCCCCCGCAACGCCTGCGCGGCAGGCCTGCGCCGGGACGCCGACGCCCAGGGCCGCCTCGGCGGCGGCGCGCACCTCTTCGCCGCCGCGCAGCACCCAGCGACAGGCAGCGGGGAGGCTGCGCAGCCACGGCGATTCGCTGATGAGGGCGGGGGTGCGCGCGGCGCTCAAATTACGCATTGATGCGCCCGCCGCTGGGGTCGTAGAACACGCTCGGGGTCACCGTGACGGCGACGTCGCCGCCGCCGGTGGCCACGTAGAGCCTCTCCCCGAGGCGCGCGCGCCCGCCCGCGATGAGTCCGAGCGCAATCGAGCGCTCAAGGTTCGAGCTGTAGTACGAGGAAGTGACGTGGCCGAGCGGGCGCGTGGGGATGGGGCTGCCCGGGCGCGCCATGACCTGCGCGCCCTCCTCGAGCACCACGGCCGGATCCTCGGTGGCGAGGCCGACCAGCTGCCGGCGCTGCGGGGCGTGCATCGCGGGGCGGGCCAGCGAGCGCTTGCCGACGAAGTCCGCCTTGCTCTTGCCGATGGCCCAGGCGAGCCCGGCGTCATCGGGCGTCACCGTGCCGTCGGTGTCCTGGCCGACGATGATGTAACCCTTCTCGGCGCGCAGCACGTGCATGGTCTCGGTGCCGTAGGCGGTCGCCCCGAACGCGCGGCCCCGCTCCCACAGCGCCGCCCACACCGCCGCCCCGAAATCCGCCGGCACGTTGATCTCGTAGCCGAGCTCGCCGGTGAAGCTCACGCGGAACAGGCGCATCGGCACGCCCAGGATGTGGCCGGGCGTGACGCTCATGTGCGGGAAGGCGGCGGCGCTGATATCCACGTCGACGAGGCCGGCGAGCAGCTCCCGGGAACTCGGGCCCTGCACGGCAATCACCGCCCACTGCTCGGTGGTGGAGGTGAGCCACACCTTAAGATCCGGCCATTCGGTCTGCAGATAGTCCTCCATCATGTTGAGCACCCGCGGCGCACCGCCCGTCGTGGTGGTGACGTGGAAGCACTCTGGCGCGATGCGCGCCACGACGCCGTCGTCGTAGATGAAGCCGTCATCGCGCAGCAACACCCCGTAGCGACAGCGCCCGACCGCAAGGCTGTTCCAGGCATTCACGTACAGGCGGTTCATGAAGGTCACCGCGTCCGGGCCCACGACCTCGATCTTGCCGAGCGTCGAGGCATCGAACAGGCCGCAGCCGGCCCTGACGGCGAGGCACTCGCGCGCCACGGCTGCGTGCAGGTCCTCGCCGGCGCGCGGGAAATAGCGGGCGCGCTTCCACAGGCCCACATCCTCGAACACCGCGCCCTGGGCGGCCGCCCAGGCGTACAGCGGCGTCCTGCGGACCGGATCGAACAGTTCCCCGCGCGAGAGCCCGGCGAAGCTGCCGAAGGTGACCGGCGTGTACGGCATGCGAAACGTGGTGAGTCCGACCTGCGGCAGGCTCTTGCCGAGCGCGCGCGCGACGATCCCGAGCGCGTTCAGGTTCGAAGTCTTCCCCTGATCCGTCGCCATGCCGGTGGTGGTGTAGCGCTTCACGTGCTCGATGGAGCGGAAGCCCTCGCGCAGCGCGAGTGCGAGGTCCTTGGCGGTCACATCGTTCTGCCAGTCGACGAACGCGCGGCCGCGCGCCGGGTCACTGCGCGGCGGCGCGCCGACGAACCCGGAAGTTTCCGCAGGCGTGAGCGGTGCCGGCACCTTGCGGCCGCGCCCGCGGGCCGGGTCGACGCCGGCGCGCTCAGGATCAAGCGCCTCGCCGGCGGCGGCGCTCCCGGCGGCCGCGCCATCTTCCAGCGCCGCAGCGAGGGTCATGACGCCGCGGCAGGCACCGGCGCTGCGCGTGCGTTCGGCCGCCGCCCCCGGGATGAAGGCCTGCAGGGACTCGCTCCAGATCAGC
>Ga0207693_10001435_pt1 | contig 21136 bp, 16 predicted proteins | sample LARL81metaG_FD_184347 | JGI IMG/M metagenome (GOLD analysis project Ga0207693, IMG submission 184347) | Corn, switchgrass and miscanthus rhizosphere microbial communities from Kellogg Biological Station, Michigan, USA - LAR L8-1 metaG... | ecosystem: Host-associated > Plants > Roots >... | reverse complement strand
GGTTTCGCAGAAAGCCAATTCGTCACTGAACGATAGTTCGTGCGTGACGCCCCTGAATTTGATCCAGGTCAAAATCTGAAGTCTGAATGTCCGCTTTGGGTCAAAAGCAGACATCGCGCCCTCAAAACTTGATGTCCGCTTTACCCCCGAAAGCGGACATCGTTCAGCATAGTCACGATGTCCGTCCAGGAGCGGACACCTGCGCGTTTCTCGGCAGTGGAAACAATTCCCGTAACATCACCTACAGGTGGGCGGGCCTTGCTAGATCGCGCCATAGCGCAATAAGCGCCGCTACGATTGCGGGTCCGAGAAACAGCCCGACCAACCCAAAGGCGCTGATCCCGCCGAAGATACCTAAGAGGATCCAAACAAACGGGAGCCGGGCAGCGCCTCCGATCAAGAGCGGACGCAGCACGTGATCCGCCGCCAAAATGACGAGCGAGCCAAAGATCACCAGGCCGATTGCCGCGATCGGACTGGATTGGATGAACAATGTCAGCGCGGCAATCCCGATGACCAGCGGCGCGCCAAACGGCACTATCGCCAATACCCCGGTAAGTGCCCCAAGCAATGCCGGGTGAGGCAGCCCGCAAATGGCATAACCAACGCCGAAAGCGATCCCCTCACCAAGAGCAATGAGGAGCGACCCATTTACGGTCTCCCGCACCGTAGCAATCATGTTCATCGCCAGCCGCTGAGCTGCTCGACCGAACAATCTGTCAATGACCGTGGATGTTTGTTCGAGGAAAGAGTCACCGTCGCGGTAAATGCAGAACAGGATCACCATGGCAATGAACAGCGTTAGGAGACGCGAAATCAGCTGGGCGCCCAGCGACTGTCCCCATTCGGCGACCGTGCCGATGTTCAGTCCTGCCGATAATTCGCGCGGCCAAGCGGCAATAGGACCGCCGATCAGAGGGATTTTTGCGAGCCACTGGGGCATCACAGCATCGTTTGGTTTGAGGTGCTGTAACCATTCAAGGGCTGCCGCCGCTTCGCGCGCGGCCTCCGCCCCAAAAATGTAGATCGGAACCAACAGACCCGCCGCGAGACCGAGCACGAGCCCTGCTGCGGTCCAAGTTCTCCCAATGTGGGGATGGCAGAGGCTGTAGAGCGGCCACGTGGCGATGGCCAGTACAGCCGCCCACGCCAGCGCCGGCAGGAAAGCCCACAACATCCACGTTGCAAGCAGCGCCAAGGCGATGGCGAGAGCGATCCGGGCCAGCCGCTGCGGGCCGCCTCTATAGAAAGGCAGAATGTCTGTTTGGCTAGGAGAAGCCGGATCGTCTGATCGCCGCGCAGGCCAGCGCATGGCCGTTAGCGCTGCCGGCCAAAAGGCTTTTTCGCACCATTGTCGGTGCGCATGTCTGCCCCATCCAAGATATTCACGAATTCCAGCAAATTCTCACCTGATCAAAGACGCTTCGATCTGACACTTCTCCATGCGCAATCAACCGTTACATGTCATGCACGGTTCCATGCGGGACTGCAAAGGGAATTCGCGCACAGATGGAAGATTCCAACCACGCCGCCGTAGCGCGGGCTAATCGACACCGGAGTTCATGGAGAACGCGAGATGACATTGGGTACAACAAATGCGATAGGCCGGAAGGCGCGAGATTTCGCCCTTAAAGGCATCGACGGCAAAACCTATTCACTTAGCCATGTCCGCGGGCCGAAGGGCACGCTAGTGGTGTTTATCTGCAATCACTGCCCCTACGTGAAGGCGTCCATCGACCGCATCGTGGCAGAGGCTAAGGCGCTAGGTGAGATTGGCATCGGGACAATTGCCATCATGCCAAACGACACCGAGAGCTATCCCGAGGACTCCTTCGACAACATGAAGGCGTTCGCGGTGAACCACGGCTTTACCTTTCCCTACGTGATTGATACGAGGCAGGAATTGGCGCGCGCTTACGATGCTCAGTGCACACCCGATTTCTTCGGCTTCAACGCACAAGACGAGTTGCAATACCGCGGTCGACTCGATGCCTCGCGGATGACGCCCATTGCGAACGCACGCCGCGAACTGTTTGAAGCAATGAAAATGATCGCCGAGACAGGCCATGGCCCGAAGGAGCAGCTTCCATCGATGGGTTGTTCGATCAAGTGGAAACGTTGAGATGGATTATGGCCTTAAACATCGCTCAATCGGAGGCGCCTGGGGTCAAAAGCGGACATGACGCTCTGAAACCGTGATGTGGTCGTGCGGGGACGAAGACCGCTGGGGTGTGCCATTGCGATCGCTTGCGCGCTTGCGACGCCGGCGATTGCAGCCGACCAGCTGGCATTGCCGGCACTGCCGCCGCTTGCAACCAAAGTCCCGCCGTCACTTCTGGTCGCGCCGCCGGCTCCCTCCGCGCAAATGGAATTTGCGCTGCGGTTCTGGTACGGCAACGCCAAGACCAGCAAAAGCCTGTTCGCGCCGCCAAGTATTTCCGGCCAAATGGTGTCGCGGCTGACCTATAGCGGGCTGCAGACCTATTCCGGCGAATTGCACGGCCGCGTCGCGTCGTGGAACGGCTGGTATGTCAAAGGCTATGTCGGCGGCGGCGATATCAAAGGCGGCCACCCCCAGGACGAGGATTTCCCGCCCATCGACCTCGGATTCAATATCAGCAACGACTTCTCGAGCACGAACAGCGACCAGCACAGTGGCACCCTGGTCTATGCCAGTGGCGATCTGGGATACGACGTGGTGCGCGGCGGCAGTTACCGCGTCGGCCTTTTTGCCGGCTATCACTACTTCAACGAGCAAGTAAAGGCTTTCGGCTGCACGCAGACGGCGGCCAATCCCTTTATCTGTCGGCCATCCATCTCAACGTCAGTGGGAGGCATTACGCAGGACAATCAGTGGCAGTCGGTGCGGCTTGGCGTGGACGGCTCGGTTGTTATCGGCAACCACTTCGCATTCAGCGCGGAAGCCGTTTGGCTGCCCTACGCGATTCTAAATGGCGTCGATGACCACTTGCTGCGCACTGATTTGGGTGGCGGCATCAAGGAGGATGGGACCGGCCACGGCTATCAATTCGAGGCTCTCCTCTCATACAAGGTAACCCCGTTCAGCAGCGTGGGCCTTGGCGGCCGTTATTGGCATATGGAGAGCAACGGCAATACGCATTTTGAAGTCGTCGGCGGGCTGCCGCAGCCGGTCAATTGGAAGAGCGATATCTTCGGGGTCTTCCTCCAGGGCAGCATCCAGTTCGGTCTTTATCCTGACGGCGATTTCGGCCCTCCGCGTGGTAATTTCTGATTGGCAGTCCGCAAGCGTGCGTCTCTTTACGACTTTTGACGCAACACCGGAATCTGCTCTTGGGCCACGCGCCTTCTAAAAACGCTGAGGGCTGATGGCGCACGGCGGGTGCGGCCGGTCCAGCATGGCAATCGGCTGGGGTCTCACCTACATTCGGGTCGAAAGGATACCGCCCATGCCAGAAGCCAAGTCGGAAGACCAACCGGACGAGCGGCCCTGCCTGCATTGCATGATGGTCGAGCTGATCGACGACTTTTTTGCCGAATATCCGGCGGCAGGGGGCGAGCCGGATACCGTCGACACCGATGAAGTGCTCACCGCGGTCGCCAAAACGGTGGCCGAACTGACCAGCACGCAAAACGGAACGATCCGGCAGCAAATGATCGAGCAGTTGATGCGCGACATTATGGAATATGACGCCGAATTCCGCCAAGAAGACGCGACCGGCTCCGCCGCGCGGCACTAGCAAAAATCAATCCGCGCGCGGTGCGGCGCGCTCCACAATCGCGCGACAATCGATACCGGGCGGCAGTAGGCCGAGCGTGCCGCCAGGCTCGTCGCCTATTCGCGATGCGCAAAACGCCTCGGCGACCGGCGCCGGTGCATGGTGAAGGAGAAGTGCGGCCTGCATGGTCAGAACGAGATCGCGCACGACCGTCCGCGCCTGGGATTCGTCCTCCCAATCGCGTCCGGAGAGCTTCCGCTCCAGCCGATCGGCGGCGGTCCGCAATCGTTTGTCGGCCTGGGCGGCCTCCGCGACTTCGCGCAGCAACAGCTCGGCCTCGTCCGGCATGCGCTCCAATGCGCGCAATACGTCGAGGCACATGATGTTGCCGGCGCCTTCCCAGATCGAGTTCACCGGCACTTCGCGATAGAGGCGCGGCATCACGCATTCTTCGACATAGCCGCTGCCGCCGAGCACTTCCATGGCTTCGGCCGCCACAAGCGGCGCGCGCTTGCAGATCCAGAATTTCACCGCCGGCGTCATTACCCGCCGCCAAATCAATGCTGGCTGGTCGTTTTCATCATAGGCGCGCGCCAGCCGCATCATCAGCACCGTCGCGGCTTCCGATTCCACGGCGAGATCGGCGAGCACATTCGTCATCAGGGGCTGATCGATCAGTTTTTTCGCAAAAGCGGCCCGATGCGCGGCATGATGGATCGCCTGCGCCACGGCCTGGCGGATCAGGCCGGCCGACGCGATCGCGCAATCGAGCCGCGCATAGTTGCTCATTTCGATAATGGTCGGAATGCCGCGGCCTTCTTCGCCGATCAGCTCGCCCTCGGCGCCCGCGAACTCAACTTCGCTTGAGGCATTGGAGCGATTGCCGAGCTTGTCTTTGAGCCGCAGCAGGTGAATCGCGTTACGCTCGCCGTCGGGCGTCCAGCGCGGCACCAGAAAGCAGCTCAACCCACCTTTTGATTGCGCCAGCACTAGAAAAGCATCGCACATCGGCGCCGACATGAACCATTTCTGCCCGGTCAACTGGAACAGCCGGCGCGGTCCGTCGCCGCCGCGGAATTCCGCCTGCGTGGTGTTGGTGCGCAGATCCGACCCGCCCTGATTTTCCGTCGTCGCCATGCCAAGCAACACGCCGGTCTTTTGCGATGCCGGGCGAAAGCGCGGATCGTATTGGCGCGTAAACATGCGCGGCAGCCATTCCGCCGCGGCGGCCGGCGCGTGACGCAGCGCCGGCACCGCGTCATACGTCATCGCGATCGGGCAATACACGCCGCTTTCGATCTGCGTCAGCATGAAAGTGCCGGCGGCGCGGGCGACATGCGCGCCCGGCCGCGGATTAGCCCACGGAGACGCATGCAACCCGGCTTCGACCGCGAGCGAAAGCAGCGCATGCCAGGCGGGATGAAATTCGACTTCGTCAATGCGATGACCGTAGCGGTCGAAGGCGCGCAGCACCGGCGGATAGACGTTGGCGGCGAAGCCGAGCTTTATGGTTTCCGGCGCGCCCAGCGTCTTGCCGAGCGAGGTGAGTTCGCCGACCGCCCAGCCAGCCTTCTCGCGTATAAGGGCCGCATGAAGGACGCGGTCGGCTTGCAACAGATTGTAAGGTTCGAGCGGCGGCGGCTGGTTGGTGACTGGATTGGCAACTTGGTCCATCGCTGCGTTTCCCAGCGCTGAAGGCTCGCCATATTAGACGGCCGCAACGCTGACCGCACGCTGGTAAAGGCCTGCGTCCCGTAGTCCACGGTCCACAGCCCCAAGGGAAAACGTCTTGGTTTGGGTTGGCCTGTCTGCCGCGCGGATCGCGGTCAGGCGGCCTGCTGCGTCAGCCGATTCATCTCGCGCTGCACCAGCTGCCGATAGAGTCCCTCGCGGCGCATGAGAACGTCGGGCGAGCCGTCCTGAACGACGCGGCCGGTTTGCAGCACCACGATGCGGTCGAAATTGCGCACCGTTGACAGCCGATGCGCAATCGCGATCACGGTGCGCCGGTTCATCAGATGGCCCAGCGCTTCGCGGATCGCCTCTTCGGATTCGGTATCGAGCGCGGATGTCGCTTCATCGAGGAGGATGAGCGGCGCGTCCTTCAAAAAAGCCCGGGCAATGGCGATGCGCTGGCGCTGACCGCCGGACAGCCTCACGCCGCGTTCGCCGACGATCGTCCGCATCCCCTGCGGCAACTGCTCGATGAAATCGCAGCGCGCCGCAAATGCCGCTTGCATGACTTCGTCGTCGGTGGCCTCAGGCCGGCCATAGCGGATATTCTCCATGACCGAGCGATGGAACATCGAGATGTCCTGCGGCACGATGGCCATGGCGGCGCGCAGGCTCTCCTGGGTGACGCGGGCGATGTTTTGGCCGTCGAGCAGAATCTCTCCGCCTTGGACGTCGTAGAATCGCTGCAACAGCGCGAACAAAGTCGATTTGCCGCCGCCGGAATGCCCGACCAGACCGACCCGTTCGCCGGGCAAGATGTTGAGCGAGAAGTCCGCAAAGATCCGCTGTCCGTCGGGATAGGTGAAATCGACCTGTTCAAATTTGAGGCTGGCGCCGCGGCGAACGAGCGGCGCGGCCTGCGGATCGTCGCGCAGCTCGTGCGGGACGAGGAGAGTGGCAACGGCTTCCGACAGCCGCGCAATGTGCTGGGTGATGTCGACCAGCGCCACGGCAAGGTCGCGCGTCGCATTGAGCACGGAAAGCGCTAACGTGCAGGCCAGCACGACATCCCCGGTGGTCGCCTGGCCGCGCTGCCACAGCATGATCGCCCAGGCGACCAGGCCGAGCGTTAGCAATATGGTCACGATCGCGTGAAAGATGCGCAGCTTTTCCAGGTAGAACAAGCTGCGCTGGCGCGCGGCCATCTCGCGGTTGACAGTGGCGTCAAAGCGGCGGTGTTCGCGCAGAAAGCCGCCGAACGCGCGCACCAGCGACATGTTGCTGACGACGTCGATCATCTCGCCATCGACGGCCGCGGCTTTACGGGCAAAGTCGTAATGCAGCGGCCGGCCCGCGGCCGCGAACCGGAACATCACGTAAACCATGATGCCGGCAATCACCGCCAGCGTCGCCGCCATCGGCACGCTGATCGTCAAAACCAGCGCAATGGCCGCCACGGTCGCCACGCAGGGCGGCAGCACGTTCCACATGAACATGTTCTCGGCGGCGAACATGGCGTTGGAGGTGGCCGTCACGCGGCTCGTCAACATGCCGGGCAGCCGTTCGGAAAAATAGCTGGGCGAGTGCCCCATCAAATGGCTGAACAGGTCGCGCCGCAGGTCGCCGGTGACGCCGACGAACGCGTAATTGGCGATCCAGGCAGCGACACGCCACAGTAAATTGTCGGCGGCAATCAAGGCGCCGAGCAGGCAAAATGCGGTCCATGCCGCCGCATTCTCGCCGATCGAGAGCGTATCGACCAGGAACTTCACGCCGTATTGGGTGCAGACCGAACAGCCTACGGCTGCGAGCACCGCGCTCAGAATAGCGGCATGCCAGATCGGCCGCAGGCGGACGTAGCGAAAGATGAACGCGAAAGGTGAAGCGGCGTAAACCGTAAGTTCAGCCATGCGCGTGTCATCTCCATTGGCAAATTTGCGAGCCTGGCCCGATGGCTCCCACCTTCGTCTGAACGACCCGGAACCCTCCCTGTTCCCGTCGCGCGGCGCGTCTGAATCAATTTCGGTTGAGTGTGTCCCGCCGGCGTTTTGGCGGTGTTGGCAGGGATCGCCTCGCCGCGCGGCGTGTCATTAACAATGCAGCGCCGGGCGCAAAAGTTCCACGCGGTTCAAAAAATTAAGTTCCGTCCATAACTTGAAATTTTTCGAGGTTTCGACGTTGTCGGTAGTCGCCTGGGGTGAGGAACTCAACAGAAACAAGGGACTTTTCGATGCACATCGCACAAGTGGCGCCGTTGACCGAAGCCATCCCGCCAAAGCTTTATGGCGGCACTGAGCGGGTCGTTTCCTGGCTGACGGAAGAACTGATCGCGCTGGGGCACGAAGTGACCCTCTATGCCAGCGGCGATTCAATAACTTCCGCGCGGCTTGAATCGGTGTGGCCGCGGGCGTTGCGGCTTGACGGTTCGGTTCGCGATCCCAACGCTTTGCACATTTTGATGCTCGAGCGCGTTTATCAATCGGCGGCCAATTTCGATTTCATCCACTGCCACCTCGACTATTACCCGTTCTCGCTGTTTTCGCGGCAGGCAACGCCGTTTGTGACGACACTGCATGGCCGGCTCGACCTGCCGGAGCACCAGCCGGTGTTCGATGAGTTTTCCTCCCTTCCGGTGGTTTCGATTTCGAACGCGCAACGCCGGCCGCTGCCGCAAGCGCACTGGGTGCGCACCGTGCATCACGGCCTTCCCGCCGACCTTTTGATGCCGAAACCGATCAAGCCCTCTTACTTTGCGTTTCTCGGCCGCATCGCGCCTGAAAAACGGGTCGATCGGGCCATTCGCATTGCCGAGCATTGCGGCTTGCCACTCAAGATCGCGGCCAAGGTCGACAAAGTCGACCAGGACTACTTCAATGAACAGATCAAGCCGATGCTGGCCAACGGCAACTGCGAATATATCGGCGAGATCAGCGATCGGGAGAAATCGGAATTCCTAAGCGGCGCGATCGTACTGTTGGTTCCGATCGATTGGCCGGAGCCATTCGGTTTGGTCATGATCGAGGCCATGGCCTGCGGCACGCCGGTTATCGCGTTCAATCGCGGTTCCGCTCCGGAAGTGGTCGACGACGGCGTGACCGGCTTCGTTGTCGAGGACGTCAACGGCGCGATCGGCGCGGTCGATCGGCTCGGACATTTGTCGCGCGAAAAGGTGCGCCGCCGGTTCGAAGAGCGCTTCACCGCGCGGCGTATGGCCCAGGACTATTTGAGCGTCTACCGCAGCCTGATGACAGCAACCGCGCCGCATCTGCGGCTGGTCGCGGACGAAGCGCCGATAGCGCGCTGATTAAGCCTGCGTTGAAAAATCCGCCTATTCCCGCGCAAGCTGGAATCCAGTTTATCGGAAAAAACCTGGATCCCCGCTTTCGCGGGGACGAGCGGTTGCGGGCAACAAGCATGCAGGATCACGATCTAGTCTTCGCTCGGTTTCCCCGGCCGGGTTTCCGGCATCAAAAGCCAAACCAGCGTAAAGCCGACGAGTGCAATCGTTGCGAGACTGCCGAACGCTGTCGCGCTGCCAAAACGATCGGTCAAATAACCGGCCAAGGTCGCGCTCAGCGACGCGCCGATGCCGGTGGCGGTGCCGAGAATGCCCTGTCCGAGGTTGAAACGGCCGGTGCCGCGCGTGAGGTCGGCGACCACAAGCGGGACCATGACCGCGAATACCGAGGCCGTTATCCCGTCGAGAATTTGCACGGCCATGAGCAGCGACGGGTCGGAGACGAAAGCAAATAACAGCCCGCGGATCGGCAGCGCGGCAAAGCCGACGAGGAGCAGCGGCCGCCGTCCCCAAATCTGCGCCCGCAATCCGACCCATGGCGAGAGAATTGCCACCACAAGCTGCGGCACCACGATGCAGCCGGCGATGATCAGCGTGGCCCAGCGCGCCGATCTCATCGTCACCATGCTGCCGACCAGCGGCAGCATGGCCGAATTGGCGAGGTGAAACAAAAGCAGGCAGCCGGCGAAGATCAAAAGCGGCCGGTTGTGCATCAGCGCGCCGGACCGGATCGGCGGCTTCGCTGCGGCGTGACGCGGCGGTGCGCCATGCGCCCGCTCCGGATCGATTTCGCTTTCAGCGATGCGACGCAGCGCCAGCAGCGCCGGAACGAGCAGCAGCACTGTGACGATAAACACCGCGCGCGCCGAAAGGAAATAACCGCATGCGCCCATCGCCGCGGCGGCGAGCCCGTTGCCGATCGAGGCAAAGCGCGCATTGCGGCCGAGCCGTTCGCCGATGGCGGCATGGCCGACAAGCCCGAGGCTGATTGCGGCGATTGCCGGTCCGAGCAGGCAGCTTGCCGCGGCGTGCAGGATCGCTCCGGCCAGCACCGTCGGAAAGATCGGCAGCGCCGCATAGGTGAGCGCGCTGACGCAGATCGCCGCAACCGCGATACCGGCGACGAAACGCTCCGAGCGCGCGGCATCGACCACGGCGCCGCCGGGCATTTGCCCGATCAACGAAACGAATCCAGCCGCGGAAAGGATCAGACCGATATCGACCTGGGTCCAGCGCTGTGCGGTGAGATAGACCGAAACGAAAGGGCCGAAGCCGGTTTGCACGTCAGCGACGAAAAAGACGAACCAGTCGAGACCCCGCAAACTTCGGCGCGACGGCGCGGGTGGCTCGCTACCCGGCCCCGGTCCGGCCGCCGGCGGGACTGCTGGCGCGCGCGCGGGCGGCGGCTGTGGACGCTCAGCGATGCGGCGGGAAAGATTTGAGCGCAGGATGCCTCTCCAGCAATCATCCACGAACTCGCGCTTCGATTTCGCGCGCGCTAATCAAGCGCGCGCGTCACTCAAACGGCAGCGGCTCGAGCTTGCCGAGCGCACCCAAAACGACGATGGGTTTGTCTTCTTGATATTCGGGGGCCGCTTTGACCTGGTCGCGGGTAAGATCAAGCGAGATTTTGGCATTTGGCTGGCCTGGCGGCGGAAAGTGCAAGGCGCCCCAATCCACCGCGATTTTACGGCTGCCGACGCCCAAAAAGCCGCCGAAGTCGATCACTGCGGCGCGAACCCGGCCGCTGTGATCGACGATCACATCGACAATCCGGCCCATATTTTCATCGGCTGCGCTGAGCACTTGCCGGCCGAGAATGCCCTCGACTTCGTGATTATTGAGCACCGTCACCGAGGGCGGCTCCGCAGTTGTGGTCGAACCCTGGTCCGTGGTTTCGCCCGGCGCCCGTCCCGCCGCATCCTCTGAAGCCGCGGATAAAGTGACCAGTGCCGCGAACAAGGCCGCAGCCAGTCCCATCGTTATCGGTCTCTTGGTTATCGGCGCTTTGGCGTGCATTCAGGGTTCCAATGGAACTTCACTCAGACAAGCCGGATGGGGTCGGTCGGTTCCGCAGCGCCTATTCCCGCAACACAGGGCGGGTTACGGCCTCGCGTGTTGAGATCACGTCGAAAACACGACAGATACGCGGATATCGCCGCTGATCCGCGGCGTGTCGAGCGACACCGTCTCGCCGTGGCGTCGGACCCTTAAGTCGACACTCGAGGACGAAAGCTGCAGGTCGCGCAGCACGACCTCGTCGAGGAATTCCGGCAGTCGCGGATTGCGCAGCCGGACCTCGCGCGTGAACGGGTCGAATTCGAGCCCAAGGCAAGCTTCGAGCAGAGTGAACGGCGTGGCGCTGGCCCAGGCTTGCGGCGAACAGGCGACCGGATAGAGCGTCGGACCGTGGCCGCGCTGGCGCTGAAAGCCGCAAAACAATTCCGGCAGCCGCCGCTGATCCATATAGGTTGCGGCGCTGAACAATCCGCCGAACAATTTTTCGATCGGGCGCTTGGCTTCGTAGCGCGCCATGCCGAGCGCGATCAGCGCATTGTCGTGCGGCCAGATCGAGCCGTTGTGATACGACATCGGATTAAAGCGCACCTCGCCTCTGGCGACGGTGCGAATGCCCCAGCCCGAGAAAAAATTCGGCTGCAGCAGGCCGGCGGCGACCAGCGCGGCGCGATCGGGCGCGGCAATTCCGGTAAAGAGGACCTGACCGGCATTCGAGGTGCGCACGCGGCATGGCTCCTTGTCGCCGTCGAGCGCCAGCGCATAGGTGTCGAGGTCCGGACACCAGAACGCCGCCTCGAACCGTTCGGCGAGCCGCGCGGCCTCGGCATCAAGCTGGTCCGCCGCGAAGTCCAGTCCGAGCCGGCGCGCACAGCGCGCCGCCATACGCTTGGCGGCGTAGACATAGCCCTGCACTTCGACGAGTGCGATGGCGCCTTCGGCGAGGCGGCCGTCGGCATGAAAGATCGCATCGTGGGAGTCTTTCCAACCCTGATTGGCCAGCCCCTGTTCGCTGGCGCGCTGATACTCGACGAAACCATCGCCATCGGGATCGCCTGGGCCATCGATCCAGGCGAGCGCCGCTTCGATCGCCGGCCACAGTTCGACAATGGTGGCGCGATCGCCGGTACGTTCCGCGTAAAGTCCGGCGAGCAGAACGAAGAGCGGCGTGGAATCGACGCTGCCGTAGTAAAGGCCGAACGGCACTTCGCGCAGCGCCGCCATTTCGCCGCCGCGCATCTCATGCAGGATCTTTCCGGGCTCGGCGTCGGCGAGCGGATCGTGTTTGGTCGCCTGATAGGCGGCCAAGCGGCGCAACACGCCGCGCGCCACGTCCGGTGACCACCACAGCATTTGCAGGGCGGTGATCAGGCCATCGCGGCCGAAGGTGGTCGAATACCAGGGAATGCCGGCATAGGGATAGCGGCCCTGCGGCGTTTCCGTCATCAGCATGCCGAGATCGGCGGCGGAGCGGCACAGAATCTCGTTGAAGCGGTCGTTCGAAGTCTCCACCGAGGTGCGCTGACGCGTCGCTTCGCGCACTTCACGCCGCGCCGTGATCAGCCCGCGCATGAACGGTTGCGGCCGGGTTTGTGGTCGATTGCAACTTATCGCCAGAAACAGCGGCCGCGTTTCACCAGGCTTGAGATGCAAATTGTAGATGGCCGCGTCGGTCTTGAGCTGATCCGGCGGCGGATCGAAATCAAGTGCCGTCTGCCGCGTTTTGCCGTCCAGGCCGTCATAAATCAGCAGCACGCGATTGCCGCTATGGACTTTCGCCGCCGTTGTGCCGTGCCGCTCGCGATAGGCGCCGCGAACCTCGAACAAATCGGCAAAGTCGTTCTCAAACAGGATCGTCAGACGAAAGTCGATCGGCTGATCGCCATAGTTACGCAAGCCGAGACGCTGATAAAAGGTATCGTGCCAGATGAAGATGGTGCGCAAAATGTGGACACGGTCCTTCTCCATCAGAATGCGCTGACCGTCGATCAGGTCGGGATTGGTCAAATCCACAAAGAACGCGGTGTTGTCGTCGCGGATATTCGAGCCGAGCAACAGCGGCGGCTTGCTGTTGAGCAGCAATTGCAGATGCGACAAGTACCGGGTGTCGTCATGGAACAGCCCGGAGGAGCCGACGAACGATGTTCCGATATCGCCGCGAATGTCGAGGACGACGAAGGTATCGCCATATTTGAGCGCCTGCGGCGGGCCAGCCGACGTCGCCGTGATGGTGAACGCGCTTTCCGGCGGTGTTTCAGGCGGAAACGCCGGCGCGGTTTTCGCGCCGGATTGGCCGGTCATTTTGCCGGTGATCTTGGCGGCGACCTTGCCTGCCTTGCCCGCGGGTTGAATGGCCATGTTCTGTAAGTTTAGCCGTTGCGACGGCGCGGCTCATCGCTCAATTTATGGGCCAGCGCGGTGGATGATGTCGATCACGCGCATGCTGATCGAATCGACCAGCACTACTTTGTCATCCACCGTGGCGTATTTGAGGTACTGGCCGGACAAATCGCCGCCCCGCGCCGCATCCGGCAATGTCAGCAGCACCGCCGACCGCGGTACCGTGGCGCCGACGATGAGCGGAATGTCGGCGGCCGATGTTCGCAGCCGCCGTCGGGAAACGGCGGCACAGATGGCGCGCTTCTGCGCCGGGCTGAGCGCAATATGCGGCGCCAGACGTGCCGGCGCGCCATGCGCTTCGTCGGGTCCCACCGCCTGAGCGGTGGCTTGCGGCATCCCGGTCGCGAGTACCAGTAAGGCTGCGACGATCGGAATCGGCAAGGCGATGCGGCCGGTCATGCATGGCTCCAATGGGATTTGCCCACGGTACCCCCTTGGGCAGCGAACGCGCGGACCGGGCGCTGGAGTTTTTCGCCCCTGCAAAATCCGCCGAATGGTCTGGCATGACGCCCAAAAACCCATCGGCCCGTTCGCCGAAACTGGTCTCGGCCGCGTCCGAAAATTGTCGGCCCGCACTGCGCGGGAATGCCGGGGGGCGCAAAACCCAGGCCGAGCCCAGGGCTCTGGCATAATGTATTATGGTGAGTTATGAGAGAGGCTTCTAAGCCCCCGATGGCGTCGCGGGTGGGGGGAGCCAACGTCGGTTGAGGGGCGTCTAGTCGGTTGCGAGCGTCTTAAATGTCTTCAGGCGTGCATCGTCTTTCCGTTACCAAAAGCAGCGCCAGCGTTTCGGGCGCCGACGATCCGGCTAAGCCGGCGCGGCCGCGTTTGGAACCGATCGACACCTCATTCAGCTTTAAGAACAAAGCCTATCTGGCGCTGAAATCGGCGATCGTCGGCATGGACGTGTATGGCGGCCGCAGTGAGATTCGTCTCGACGAGCGGAGCCTTGCGGAACAGTTCGGCATCAGCCGCACGCCGGTGCGCGAGGCCATGGCGCAGCTCGAGCGCGAGGGCTTCGTCCGCTCAGTGCCGCGCCGCGGCGTCTATGTGGTGCGCAAATCCAAGCGCGAAGTCATCGAGCTGATCACCGCCTGGGCTGCCCTTGAAAGCATGGCGGCGCGACTGATCACGCAAAACGCCAGCGACGAGGAGGTCGCGTCGCTGCGCCGCATGTTCGCCACCTTCGAGGATGGCAAAATACGCGCGCATCTGGACGAATATTCTGAAATCAACATCGAATTTCACCAGACAATCGTCCAGCTGAGCCGCAACACGGTCCTGATCCAGCTGGCCGAAAACCTCTTTACCCACATGCGCATGATCCGCAGAAAAACGATCGGCGAGAAAGACCGCGCCGACCGCTCGATCCGTGATCACATGCACATCATCGAAGCGCTGGAAGCGCGCGACACCGCGCGCGCCGAGACCCTGGTGCGCGATCATGCGCTCGGTCTTGCCGACCACGTCGCCAAATTTGCCGATTATCTCGACTGAGGGTGCGCGCGTTCGAAAGCCAAAGACAATGCACAAGAGACAACAGGGAGTCCGCCATGGCCGAGGCCGCACTTAAAACCCAACCGGAAACCAACGCGGCGGAGCGCGAACTAACGGATGGATTTCATCTCGTCATCGAGGCGCTCAAGCTCAACGGCATCAAGACCATCTATAATGTGCCCGGCATACCGATCACCGATCTCGGCCGCATGGCGCAAGCCGCCGGCATTCGCGTGATTTCATTCCGGCATGAGCAGAACGCCGGCTACGCCGCGGCGATCAACGGCTTTTTGACCAAAGCGCCGGGCATTTGTCTCACCGTCTCGGCACCCGGTTTTCTCAATGGGCTGACCGCGCTCGCCCATGCCACGACCAATTGCTTCCCGATGATCCTGATCTCGGGCTCGTCTGAGCGCGAGATCGTCGATCTGCAGCAGGGCGATTATGAAGAAATGGATCAGCTCGCGGTGGCCAAGCCGTTGTGCAAGGCGGCGTTCCGCGTGCTGCACGCGGCCGACATCGGCATCGGCGTGGCGCGCGCGATCCGCGCCGCGGTCTCGGGTCGGCCGGGCGGCGTCTATCTCGATTTTCCGGCAAAGTTGTTCGCCCAGGTCATGGATGCCGAGGCCGGCGCCAAGTCGTTAGTCAAGGTCATCGACCCGGCGCCGGCGCAAATTCCGCCAGCCGAGGCGGTCAAACGCGCGCTCGATGTGCTCAAAAGCGCCAAGCGTCCGCTGATCGTCCTCGGCAAGGGCGCAGCCTACGCCCAAGCCGACGATCAGATCCGGGCGCTCGTTGAAAAAGCCGGCGCGCCGTTTCTGCCCATGAGCATGGCCAAGGGCCTGCTGCCCGACACGCATCCGCAATGCGCGGGCGCGGCGCGCTCGACCGTGCTCAAGGATTCCGATGTCGTCATGCTGATCGGCGCTCGGCTGAACTGGCTGTTGTCGCACGGTAAGGGCAAGACTTGGGGCGAACCGCACTCCAAGAAGTTCGTTCAGGTCGACATCGAGCCCAGGGAAATGGACTCCAATGTCGAGATCGCGGCTCCCGTGGTCGGCGACATCGGCTCCTGCGTCAATGCGCTCGTTGAGGCGATGGGCGCGAAATGGCCGGCGCCGCCAGCCGACTGGGTCAACGCGGTCAAGAGCAAAAGAGAAGAGAACGTCGCCAAGATGGCGCCGCGGCTGATGAACAACAATTCGCCGATGGATTATCACGGCGCGCTCGGCGTGCTGCGCACCATCGTCAAGGAGCGTCCGGACGCGATTCTCGTCAATGAAGGCGCCAACGCGCTCGATCTCACGCGCGGCATCATTGACATGTATCAGCCGCGCAAGCGGCTCGACGTCGGCACTTGGGGCGTCATGGGCATCGGCATGGGCTACGCCGTCGGCGCGGCGATCGAGACCGGCAAGCGTGTGCTCGCGATTGAAGGCGACAGTGCCTTCGGTTTCTCCGGCATGGAGATCGAAACCATCTGCCGCTACAACCTGCCGGTCTGCGTCGTCATCTTCAACAATGACGGCATTTATCGCGGCACCGACGTCAACCGCGGCGGCGGCTCCGACCCGGCGACCACGGTCTTCGTCAAGGGCGCCCGCTACGACAAGATGATCGAGGCGTTCGGCGGCGTTGGAGTCAATGCGACGACGCCCGACGAGCTCAAACGTGCCGTCAACGCGGCGATGGATTCCGGCAAGCCGACGCTGATCAATGCGGTGCTCGATCCCGCCGCCGGCAGCGAGAGCGGCCGCATCGGCAATCTCAACCCGCAAAGCGTGCTGCGGAAGAAATAACGCGACGTCGTTCCAACAACAAAAGCACAGCATTAAGTCCGAGGAGACGGAACAATGGCAAGGCGCAAGCAGGCTACCAAGAAAGCCGCGAAGACAAAGTCGAAGGCGGCCAGGGCTAAGAGCATCGCGAAGACCGCATCGAAGAAGGTGGTCAGGCTCGTGAAGAAATCGGCGAACGGCAATGGTCTGCCGCGCCCGAGCAGCAAGGCCTGGGGGCAGGCGGGCAGGGCGCTCGACGGCGTGCGAATTCTGGACTTCACGCACGTGCAGTCCGGGCCGACCTGCACGCAACTGCTCGCGTATCTGGGCGCCGACGTCATCAAGGTGGAACGACCGGGCGTCGGCGACATCACGCGCGGCCAGTTGCGCGACGTCAAAGGCGCCGACAGCCTCTATTTCACGATGCTCAATGGCTCAAAGCGCTCGATCACAATCGATTCCAAGAATCCCAAGGGCAAGGAAATTCTCGATCGGCTGGTCCGCCATTGCGACGTGCTGGTGGAGAATTTTGCGCCCGGCGCGCTCGACCGCATGGGACTGACCTGGGAGCACGTGCACAAGCTCAATCCGCGCATGATCGTCGCTTCGGTGAAGGGCTTCGGGCCCGGCCCCTATGAGGACTGCAAGGTCTACGAGAACGTGGCGCAATGCGCCGGCGGCGCCGCTTCGACGACTGGCTTCCGCGAGGGACCGCCGCTCGTCACCGGCGCGCAGATCGGCGATTCCGGGACCGGTTTGCATCTCGCGCTGGGCATCGTCTCGGCGCTGTATCAGCGCAACCGCACCGGCCGCGGCCAGCGCGTGCTCGCCGCCATGCAGGACGGGGTGCTCAATCTGTGCCGGGTCAAGCTGCGCGACCAGCAGCGGCTCAACAAGGGGCCGCTGACCGAATACAGCCAATACGGCGAAGGCGTGCCATTCGGCGTCGCCGTGCCGCGCGCCGGCAACGATTCCGGCGGCGGCCAGCCGGGCTGGATTCTCAAATGCAAAGGCTGGGAGAAGGATCCGGACGCCTACATTTATTTCATCACGCAGGCGCCGGTGTGGGGGGCGATCTGCGACGTCATCGGCAAGCCGGAATGGAAAACCGATCCGGACTATGCAACGCCGCCGGCGCGGCTGCCGCGGCTGCGCCAGATCTTCGACACGGTCGAGAAATGGACGGAGACCAAAGACAAATTCGAGGCGATGGATATCCTCAACAAGTATGACATTCCGTGCGGCCCGATCCTGTCGATGAAGGAAATCGCCGAAGAGCAGTCGCTGCGCAAAACGGGGACGGTGGTCGAGGTCGATCATCCGACCCGCGGCAAGTATCTGACCGTCGGCAATCCGGTCAAACTGTCGGATTCGCCCGCGGACGTGCGACGCTCGCCGCTGCTCGGTGAGCACACCGAGCAAATCTTGCGCAAGGTGCTCGGCTATTCGGAGAAGGAGCTCGGGGAAATCAAATCGTCGGGTGCGATCACCGCGCCGGACAAGCCGGCCAAAGCCGAGGCAGCGTAGCATTTAACCCACCTCCCCTGAAAGGGGGAGGTGGCGAGCGAAGCGAGCCGGTGGGGGTCACCTTACGGCGCGCGCAATTTTGCTGTGCGCGACCCCCAACCCCGACTCCCCCCTTTCAGGGGGAGGGAATGCCCTGATGGAGAAAAGGAATTTTTGAATGCGAATAGTCGTTCACGGCCAGCAGGCGTTCGGCAAAGCGGTGCTTGAAGCGCTGCTCAAGCGCGGCGAGAACGTCATCGCCGTCTATGTCGCGCCGGAACGCCCGGGCGCCAAGGCCGATCCGCTCAAGGAAGCCGCGCTCGCCGCCAAGCTTCCGGTCTATCAGCCGGACTCCTACAAAAAGCCCGAAGTGTGGGACGAGTTCAAAGCGCTCAAACCCGATCTTCAGGTCATGGCCTTCGTGACGCTGTTCGTCCCTGAAGAATTCCTCAACCTCCCGACCCACGGCTCGATCCAATACCATCCGTCGCTGTTGCCCGCCTATCGCGGCGCCAGCGCCATCAACTGGCCGATCATCAAGGGCGAGAGGGAAACCGGACTGTCGATTTTCTGGCCCGATGACGGGCTCGATACCGGTGACGTGCTCATCCAGAAAAAGACGCCGATCGGTCCAACCGACACGCTCGGCACCGTCTATTTCGATCGGCTGTTTCCGATGGGCGTCGAGGCAATGCTCGAGGCGGTCGATCTGGTTAAATCCGGCAAAGCGCCGCGCATCAAACAGGACGAGTCAAAAGCCACTTACGAGGGACGTTGCGGGGCGGAGAACGCCAAGATCGACTGGGGCAAGCCCTGGGAGCAGATCGATCGGCTGATCCGCGGCTGCAATCCGGCGCCAGGCGCCTGGACGCAGCTCGACGGCAAACCGCTTAAGATTTTCGATGCCAAGCCGCTACCGGCCAAAGACCCAAAAGGGATCGCCGGTAAGCTCGGCGAAATCGTCGCTGTCGAAGCCGACGGCTTCACCGTCGTCTGCGCCGACGGCCGCTTCAAAGTCTCGCGTGTCCAGCCCGCCGACGGCAAGAAAATCGAAGCCGGCGAGTGGGCGAAGTCGGTCAACCTCGCGGTCAAGGCGAGGTTTGCGTGAGACTACTGGACTTTTTCCATTCACCGTCATTCCGGGACGCGAGCGAAGCTCGCGGGCTCGGAATCCATAATCCCTGCTGCGGAATATGGATTCCGGGTTCGCCGCTTTGCGGCGCCCCGGAATGACAATTATCCTCACAGTCCCGGATTTTCATCATGCCCGCCTCGCAACATCAGTCGCCGAAAACCGATATTGAGATTTCGCAAGCCGCCAAGAAACGGCCGATCATCGACGTCGCGCGCGAGCGGCTTGGCCTCACGCCTGACAATCTCGAGCCTTACGGCCACTACAAGGCCAAGGTGTCGATGGATTTCATCAACACGCTGCAGAACAAGCCGAACGGCAAGCTCATTCTGGTGAGCGCAATCAATCCGACGCCGGCCGGCGAGGGCAAGACCACGACCACGGTCGGACTTACCGACGCGCTCAATCACATCGGCAAGAAGGCGATGCTGTGCATCCGCGAGCCGTCGCTTGGACCGTCGTTCGGCATGAAGGGCGGCGCCGCCGGCGGCGGCTATGCCCAGGTCGTGCCGATGGAAGACATCAATCTGCATTTCACCGGCGATTTTCACGCCATCACGTCGGCGAACAACCTGCTCGCCGCTCTGATCGACAATCACATCTATTTCGGCAATGCGCTTGCCATCGATGCGCGCCGCGTCGCCTGGCGGCGCGTCCTCGACATGAACGATCGGGCGCTGCGCTCGATCGTTTCGTCACTCGGCGGCGTCGCCAACGGTTTTCCGCGCGAGGACGGCTTCGACATCACGGTTGCTTCCGAAGTCATGGCGATCTTCTGCCTGGCGCGTAATCTGGACGATCTGAAAAATCGTCTGGGCAATATCGTCGTCGCCTATACCCGTGACCGCAAGCCGATCCGCGCCCGCGATCTCAAGGCGCATGGCGCAATGACCGTGCTTCTCAAAGAGGCGCTCGCTCCCAATCTGGTGCAGACGCTGGAAGGCACGCCCGCCTTCATCCATGGCGGCCCATTCGCCAATATCGCTCATGGTTGCAACTCGGTCCTGGCGACGACCACGGCGTTGAAGCTTGCCGATTACGTCGTGACCGAGGCCGGCTTCGGCGCCGATCTCGGCGGCGAAAAGTTCATGGACATCAAATGCCGCAAGGCCGGCATTGCGCCCGATTGCATGGTTCTGGTGGCGACGATCCGCGCGCTGAAAATGCACGGTGGCGTCAAAAAAGAGGATCTGAAGGCGGAGAACCTCAAGGCGCTCGAGGCCGGCATGGCTAATCTGCAGCGCCACGTCGAGAACGTGCAGAAATTCGGCATCATGCTGGTGGTCTCGATCAACCGCTTCTCCGCCGATACCGAAGCCGAGATCAAGCTCGTGCAGGACAAGTGCAAGTCGCTCGGCGTCGAAGCGCTGATGGCCGATCACTGGGCCTTGGGCGGAGCGGGCGCTGCTGACGTGGCGCGCGCCGTCGTCAAAATTGCCGAAAGCGGCAAGAGCAAGCTCAAATTACTCTATCCCGACGACATGCCGCTGTTTGAAAAGATTCGCACCATCGCGCGGGAAATCTATCGCGCCAAGGAGGTCACCGCGGACAAATCGGTGCGCGACCAGCTCGCCAGTTTCGAGGCGATGGGCTACGCCAAACTCCCGATCTGCGTTGCCAAGACGCAATACAGCTTTACGACCAATCCGGACGCCAAAGGCGCGCCAAGCGATCACGTCATCAACGTGCGTGAGGTGCGGCTCTCGGCCGGCGCCGAGTTCGTCGTGGCGATCTGCGGGGAGATCATGACCATGCCCGGCCTGCCGAAAGTGCCTGCGGCAGAATCGATCGACATCGGACCGGACGGCCGGATCGTCGGATTGTTCTAGCGCGCGCTAGGCCGAACGGGGTTTTACTATTTCTCGGCGATGCCGTTGACCAGCGGCGCCAATCGCGCCAGGTCGCCGTCGATATAAGAATCGAAGGTGTCAAGCGCGACGATGTCGGGCTTGATCCCCTGCGCCTTGATCTTCTGCTGCAATTCGCCGTCCCCACTAGCCGCGGCGATGGCGTCGGACAGCTTGCGCAGCGCGGGCTTCGGCGTTTTGACCGGTGCCAGAATGCCGTACCAGGTCGCAAAGTGATAATCGACGCCTTGTCCAATCGCGGTCGGTATCTTGACCGGATCGGTCACCGG
>Ga0207693_10001432_pt1 | contig 21142 bp, 24 predicted proteins | sample LARL81metaG_FD_184347 | JGI IMG/M metagenome (GOLD analysis project Ga0207693, IMG submission 184347) | Corn, switchgrass and miscanthus rhizosphere microbial communities from Kellogg Biological Station, Michigan, USA - LAR L8-1 metaG... | ecosystem: Host-associated > Plants > Roots >... | reverse complement strand
CATTCTCGGCCGTTAGTAGGTTGTGTTAGTAGGTTGTCCGCCGGCACGGGCTCCGGCAGACGGCGCTGACGATGGAACCGGCCGCCGAGCGGCCGAGCGGTCGGAGGAGCGGCGAGACGCAGATGGGTCAGGCGCATGCAGTCTGGAGCACTTGCTCCGGTGTCGGGAAGTCGACCTGTTACGTGCGGGGAACGCCTACTCGTCGTGGAACTCGCGCTCGGCGCACTCGCGGCAGAAGACCTGGATCTCGTCGCGGTCGAGGTAGGCGCGCCACCGCTCCTCGTCGTCGGGCAGCCAGACGGCGCGGCGCTACCGGTGGCGCCACCGTCGACTAAATAACGGCGGTTTGCATTCGTATTCGATCCCAGGTGCGCCCATTCACGAACTACGCGCCGTGCGGGATCCGCCGTTGAAGATTGGGTTCGGCTGGCCTGTCCGCCGAACGGCAGAAGTCGTGCACGCCGCACCCCGTAGCGAGGGCAGCGCGACATACCGTGAACGCATGGCAAGCATCGGACAGGATGTAAACAGCGCGGGAGATCCGCAATGGGAGCGGATGGTCGCGAGCCTGAGCGACCTGGAACTCCAGGAGGAGCTGATGGTGGCGGCCATGGCTCGCGGCGAACGTCGCATGGATCGCTTCCGTTTCCTCCTCTGTGAACGAAAGCGCCGCTGGGAGGATCGAAGCCGGTAAGACGAGGGAACGGGCGCCGCCCCACCCGGCTACGCGAGGATTGAACGGCTTTCTGACCGTGGTCAGACTGTTCGCGTGGCGGTCGTGATTCGTCCGTATGAGGATCGAGACGAACGGGGTTGGCTGATTTGCCGTCTGCTCTCGTTCTTCGACACAGCCTTCTTCGATGCCGTCGAGCGCGAGAAGGAGCGTTACGACAAACCGTCGATCGAGTTGATTGCGGAGAAGGACGGCAAGATCGTCGGCCTTCTCGACCTCGAGTGCGAAAGCGACGGTCTAGCCGCGCGTCCCGGCGTCGGTGGGATGATCTGGCACCTCGCAACCCATCCGGACTATCAGCGACAGGGGATCGCCTCGGCGCTGCTCCACGACGCGGAGCGGCAGGCGCGAGAGCGAGAGATCGTCCGCCTCGAAGCGTGGACGCGCGACGACCTGCCGACGCAGCGGTGGTACGAGCGACGCGGCTTCGTCCGAATCGACTCGTACCTCCACGTCTACCTCGAGCGCGACGACCTGCTCGCGTTCGACGGCGAGTTGCGACTCGTCAAGGCATTTGCGCACTACACCGGCGCCCGTCCTGAGGAGATACGACGGCGCTATCAGCGTGTGCACGATGACGTGCTCTACGAGAAGCACCTCTGACGACTTGGCTGCGAATCTTGGCTCGGGAGAGCGCTGTATCACACCGGCCCGCCGCGCGCTGGTACGCAGCACGAGCGGCCTCAGTTCGAAATCGCAGGTTCCCCTGAACTTTGCTCGTCGGGCCGAAACGTCCGCGCGAGCTCGCTCCGCGAGCGGACGCCGAGCTTCGCGTAGACGTGCGAGAGGTGCGTCCGGACCGTGTGCTCGCTGAGGAACAGCGCTGCGGCGACCTCGCGATTCGTCCGGCCCTCCGCGACAAGCGCCGCGACCCGGCGCTGCGCCGGCGTCAGAGCCTCGGACCGCGTGCGGCCACCGATTCGGCCGAGCTCCGCCCGCGCCTTGTCGGCCCACGTCGCGGCGCCGAGCTGCTCGAAGCCCTTCAGCGCAGCTTCTAACGCTTCGCGAGCGGCGCGCTTCTGCCGAGCACGTCGGCGGACGGCGCCGAGCGCGAGCAGCGCACGCGCCTGTCCGAATGCGTCCCTGAAGCTGGCGTGCTGGACGACCGCCTCTGCGAGCAGCGCGGTCGCCTCGTCGACGGCACCGTGTGCCGCGGCCACGAGCCCGCGGCACCGCACGACGTGCGCGAGCACCCAGCCTCGACCGAGCCGGCTCGCATCTGCCTCCCATGCGTCGAGGACGCGGACCGCGTCGTCCGGCCGGCCCAGCTCGAGCAGCGTCTCGACGTGGTCCGCCACCCACCAGCGGTGGGCTGCCTCAGCCCACCCGAGCCTCGTCGTCGTTGCTTCAGACTCGTCGAACCACGCCGCCGCAGCGTTCAGATCGCCCGTCTGGAAAGCGACGACGCCGAGCGTCCCGAGGTGGACGGGAGGGTGAAGGCCGAACTGTTGCTCTCCGAGCTGCAGGGCGCGCTCCGAATGCGTTCGCGCGAGCTCGAGATCGCCCTGATGTGCGGCGACGACCGAGATGGGCAGGTGGTTCCACGGCACCTCGAGTCCGTACTGGATCGAGATCTCGAGCGAGCGAGCGGCGTACTCCGCGGCCAGTCCCCAACGGCCGGCCCACAGCTCGACGTATGCAAGCCGGAACAGAGCGTGAGCAGCCTTCAGCTCGTCGCGATCGCGCCACGTCTCGTATTCGCGCTCGAGCAGCGGACGCATGGCGTCGACGTCACGCTTCGTGCTCAGGACGGTCGTGATTGCGTCGTTTGCGATCCACCGCAGCGCCGGGTCACCGACGGCAGTCGCAATCTCGTGCGCGCGTTCCGCGCAGCCCGCGGCCCGCGGATCACCGATCGCGCAGGCGAGGAAAGTGACGGTGCCGAGCGCCTCGACGCGTAGCGCGTCGTCGCCGAGGTCGTCCGCGAGCCGAAGGGCCGCCCGAGCGTGCTCGAGTGCTCCCGCGAAACCCTGCTCGAAGCGCACCGTCCACGCGAGCCGGCAGAGGATGCGGGCCCGCAGCGCCGGCTCCGAGGTCGCGTCGCGCAGCGCTTCCTCGAGCAACTCCACGGCCCGGTCGAGGCTCTCGAGCTCCGCGAGCAGGACCAGCGTCTCGGCGCGCAACGGGCCGATCTCGCTCTCCGCGAGCAGATCTGATGCGATCGTCTTCGCCCGCGTCCACTCTCCGATCACGCGCTGCGCGCGGGCGGCAGCCAGCGCTCGGCGATGACGCTGGTCGCTCCCGTCCGGCGGCGTCAGCCGCAGCGCCAACTCCGCGAGCTCTGCCGCGACGGCAGCCGCGCCACGATTGGCGGCCAGGCTCGCCGCGTCCTCCGCTACCTGTGCGACGCCTGCATCCGGTGCATCGACGGCGAGAGCGAGATGACGTGCACGCACGATCGGGTCGTCGGCGACCACGGCGATCCGCTCGTGAACGCTCCGCCGCTGCTCGCCCAGATCGCGGTACAGGGCGGACGACAGCAGCGGATGAGTGAAGCGGATCGTCCCGCCATCACGCTCGATCACGTGCGCGGCGGCAGCCGGCTCGAGCGTCTCACTCGCAACACCTGCGCGCTCCAGCAGCGACTCGGACGGTGTCCCCAGGGCTGACGCCAGGGCCAGCGCGTCGCGCGTGGCCGCGGGAAGCCCGGCGAGCCTCGCCCGGACGAGCCCGTCGAGTGTCGCCGGAAGCGGGAGCGGCTCGAGCGGATCGGCGTCCACGTCGACGACGCGCGCCAGCTCCAATGCGAAGAACGGATTGCCGCCCGACCGCTCGTGGATGCGGAGCAGCGTCTGTCGCGGAAAGGATCGTCCCAACCTGTCGTGGAGGAGCCGATGGAGAGCCCCCGCGCTCAGTGATCCGACCGCCACCCGGTTCACGCGCTCTCTCGGCAGCGCACGCTCCAGCTCGGATGGACCACCTACGTCGACAACGCGCCGCGCGACGAGGAGCAGTACGCGACCCGACGTCAATCGTCGAAGCGCAAAGGCGAGTGCGCTCGACGACGACGGATCGAGCCACTGCACATCGTCGATGGCAATCAGGATCGGCGTCAGGCTGCTGAGAATCTGCAGCGCATCCTGAACGGCCACCGAGACGGCGCGGTGATCCACCGAGTCGGCCTCGGCGGCCTCTTCCAGCAAGAGAGCGATCTCGAGCGCCCGCCTCCTCGGCAGGGGCAAGGCGGGCAGTACGTCGCCGAGTGCGTCGGCGAAGAGATCGCCGAGCCCGGCATGCGCGAGGCCGCGCTCAGCCTCGGCCGGCCGCGAAGTGAGAACACGCAGTCCGTGTCCGCGGGCGTGGTCGCAGCCTGCGAGCCAGAGCATGGACTTTCCGATGCCGGCATCCCCTTCGAGCACCAGCGCGGCCGGGGCATCGTGCGAGCCGTCGAGGAATCCGCGCACTGCGGCGAGCTCCTCGTCCCTGCCGACGACCTCGAGCGCCATCCTCCGACCGATGGTGCCCCACAGCACCGGCAAAGCCAACTCCTCCCCAAAGGCGCAGCCTTTCGGCCTGGAAAGCTGCGCACGATCCTGCCCCTAAGCTCCGCTCGCTTGTGCCTGCCGGACGTGCTTGACTCGCGTACCAATGAAGTTGCTTTACAAGCCGTTCGCCGTGATCGCCGGAATCGTCGCCGGGAAGGCTGCGGGCAAGATCTTCGACGGGCTCTGGCGGCTCCTCGCCAGGGAGACCCAGGCGCCGCTTGCGATGGAGCAGAACCGCAGCTGGATCGGCGTGATCCTGGCGTCGACGCTGAAGGGCGCGGTGTTCGGCGGCGTGAGGGCCTTCGTCGACCGAGCCTTCGCGACGGGATACTTCCGGCGCACGGGCGTCTGGCCGGGCAAGGACGCCAAGCCTCAGGGCGACTAGCTCTGGACAACCTGGGGAGGTGGCTGACGTGAAGACCGGCACACGAGAGGAATGGCTTGCTGCGCGGCGAGAGCTGCTCGCCGCGGAGAAGGAGCACACGCGCCGCGGAGACGAGCTCGCGCGACAGCGGCAGGAGCTCCCCTGGGTCCGGATCGACAAGGAGTACACCTTCGACACGGACGACGGGCCCGCGTCGCTGGCAGGTCTGTTCCGCGGCCGCTCCCAGCTGCTCGTCTATCACTTCATGCTCGGGCCGGACTACAAGGCGGGCTGCCCGTCGTGCTCGGCGATCGCCGACGGCTTCGACGGCTGCGCGGTCCACCTCGCGCATCACGACGTCTTGCTGACGGCCATCTCCCGGGCGCCGCTCCCGAACATCCAGGCCTACAAGCGGCGGATGGGGTGGAGCTTCCCGTGGGCGTCGTCGTACGAGAGCGACTTCAACTACGACTTCGGCGTCTCGTTCACGGACGAGCAGCAGCAGTCCGGGGCGACGGAGTACAACTACGAAAGCGCGGACATGCGGCCGCGCCTCGATCCCGAGGGGCCCGTGTCGCAGTTCAGCAAGACCGTGGGCACCGACGTCGCGACCTTCCTGAAGGAGGCGCCGGGGTTGAGCGCCTTCGCGCTCGAGGACGGCGTCGTCTACCACACGTACTCCGCCTTCGCGCGCGGCCTCGACGGGCTCTGGGGGATGTACCAGTGGCTCGACCGCGCCCCGAAAGGGCGCAACGAGTCCGGCGTCTGGTGGCGACGCAACGACGAGTACGAGGAGTAGCGCTCAGGGAGCCGTGGCGCGACTAGCTGCCTCGGACGAGCCGATCACCGGCACGACTTCGAAGTCCACGAGATCGCTCCAGCCGGCGATCCACTCGTCGAAGAGCTCGGGCGTGTCGGTCTCCATCAGCTGGAAGCAGCGGCCGAGCGAACGCTCGTCGATCCAGCTGTCGATGTATTCCAGACCCGGCGGCAGCATGCGGCCTCGCTCTGCGCCGCGCGCGTAGACCGGGCCCGGGCCCTGCTTGTAGGTCTCGATCACCATGTACCGCATACCCGGGAGCCTATGATCGGCGCGTGGTTCCCGAGGCGCCGCTGGAGCGTACGCCCGCGGGGCTCCGTCCGGCCGGCGAGGGGTGGTTCGTGCTCAACGCGCGCGAAGCAATGTGGCTCCAGGCTGAGGGGATCTCCGCGAGCTGCGAGTTCGAGGGGCCGGCCGGGTTCGACCAGGTCGGGATCTTCCTCGGCTAGGCCGGGAGGTACCGCTCGCGGAGGGCCGCGGTGGTCTTCGCCGGCAGCGCCTTCGCGCCGAGCAGCTCCTCCAGCGTCATGCACGAGAACGTCGACGGGTCGGCGAGGAGCTCTCGGTAGCGGGCGCACATGCCGGCGGCGTCCTCGTTGTCCTCGGGGTGGACGACGACGTAGCGGCCCCAGCTCCACGTTCCGCTTGCATGCTGGAGCATCGAGAGCAGGAGCAGGTGCTCGAGCCACATGACGGCGAGGTCGCTCCTGCCCTCGACGGACTTGGTCGCTCCCCGTGCGAAGGCACCGGACCGCTTGGCGACCGCCAGGTAGCGCGCGAGGTTCTCCGGCTTCGGGATCTCCGCCTTCGCGCGCTCGTGGTACTTGACGTCGACGCCGACGATGCCGTGCGTCCCGTCGTCGAGATCGAGGACGAACGCGGCGGCGAATGCCCGCAGGCTCTTGAGGTACGCGGGGTCGAGCCAGCCGGGCGAGTGCGTGAAGCGCACGGCGGACACGACTCCCGGGGCGTCCGGCCACCAGGTGTGGACGGCGCGGTCCGCGAGCGCCGGGTCGGCGGCCAGATCCCCGAAGAGGTTCACCGCCGCGGCCGGCGACCAGAGGAGGTCGGCCCAGAACCGCTGGTGGTCGAAGCTCTGGTTCGGCTCGATCGCGGCGGTGCGCGCTCTCGCCGCCTCGCGCGCGCCGTCGGTGACGAAGCTCGCCCCGGTCTCGCGCGCGTAGTCGAGCGGGAGCCGGCTGCCGACCGGCCGCACGACCTGGCCCGGTCGCGGCGAGATCGGCTGCGAGCCGATCGGGTGGCCGTGCGCCTCGCGCCATCGCGCTTGATGGAGGCGGAGCCGCTGCCTGAGCTCGGTCATGGCCGGCCGCCGAGGGACGCGGTCCTCCGGCTCCCAGCAGTGCGCGGCCTCGAGCGCCGCCTGTGTGAGCTCCGCGCCGCTCAACCGGCGCGGTTGGCGATGCCGCCGAGAATCTCGGCCAGCTCCTCCGGCTTCGACCACATCGGCCAGTGGCTCGTGGGGAGATCGACCCAGGTGAGGTCACGCAGTTCGGCGAAGCCGCCGAGCCAGGCATAGCCCTCTTTCACCGCGGCCTTGTAGTCGTCGGAGGAGTAGCCGGTGCAGATCGCCGTGCTGGGAACGTCGAGTCGCGCCTCGTTCGTCAGGCTCGGCGCATCGCGGAACACGCCCGCCGGCTCCGGGACAGCCCGCTGTCTGAATGTCTCCAGCTGCTCGGAGCTGAGCCCGTCGAGGTTCTCCTCGGCCTCGATCTCCCCCCAGACCAGCGGCCGCTCGTCGCCCTCGAAGCCCGGGTCGATCGCGTCGTTGGCGGCTCCGGAGTCGACGTAGACCATGGCGGCGATTCGCTCGGGGATGCGGTCGCTCGCGGCGTAGCCCGCACCGCCGGTGCCGCTGTGCACGGCGAGCACGACCGGGCGCCCTGCTGCGATCACGGCCTCGCAGATGGCGTCCACGTGGTCGGACAGGCCGATCTGCGACCGGTCGGCGTCCGGTGACTCGAGGCCCGGAAGCGTCAGCGCGCTGGCCTCGTGGCCGTCTGCACGGAGCAGGGACACCACCTCGTCCCACGCCCACGCGCCGAGCCAGAAACCGGGGACGAGCACGATCGGGGCGGGGGCCACGTTGCCATCGTAGGGATCGGCCGCCCCGGGTGCGCCGGCCCCGTAGCCAAATCGTCGTGCGCCTCGTTACCAGTCGAAAGGGGTACGTACTCGCGAAAGGAGCTGTATGAAGTCGAGTAGGTGGACGCATCGCAGAGCGGCGCTTTGCGGTGCGGTTCTCTGTCTCGCTCTCGCCCTCGCGGCGGCGCTCGGCGGCGCGGCGCGTGCGGGAGCCGCGCGCGTGTCGATCAAGCCCGTCTGCGCGGCGGTGCCCGTCGGACACGCGCGGTGCTTCTCGCTCGTCCGGGGCAACGCCCTGCCGCTTCAGTCCGGGCCCTCGGGCTACGGGCCGGCCGACCTGCAGTCGGCGTACAAGCTGCCGTCCGCCACGGCGGGCGCCGGCCGGACGGTGGCGATCGTGGACGCGTTCGACGATCCGACCGCGGAGTCCGACCTCGCGCAGTACCGCTCGTTCTACGGGCTACCTCCGTGCACGTCGGCGAGCGGCTGCTTCCGGAAGGTCGACCAGAACGGCGGGACGCTCTACCCGGCGCCGAACCCCGACTGGGACCTCGAGATCTCGCTCGACCTCGACATGGTCAGCGCGGTCTGCCCGAACTGCCACATCCTCCTGGTCGAGGCGACGACGAACCTCGACACGGACCTGTACGCGGCGGTGGACACCGCGGCTCGCCTCGGAGCGAACGCGATCAGCAACAGCTGGGGCGGCGACGAGTCGAGCGACGAGACAGCCAACGACATCCACTTCAACCATCCCGGCATCGCGATCACCGCCAGCTCGGGCGACAACGGCTTCGGCGTCTCGTACCCCGCCGCGTCGCCGTATCTGACGGCCGTCGGCGGAACGTCGCTGACGAAGAGCTCGTCGAGCCGCGGTTGGACGGAGAGCGCCTGGAGCGGTGCCGGCAGCGGCTGCAGCGCCTACGAGGCCAAGCCGTCGTGGCAGACGGACGCCGGCTGCGCGCGGCGCACCGTGGCCGATGTGTCGGCAGTGGCCGATCCGGACACGGGCGTCGCGGTTCTGTTCGCCGGCCTCTGGTTCACGGTCGGCGGCACGAGCGCGTCGGCGCCGATCATCGCGAGCACGTACGCCCTCGCGGGCAACACCGCGAGCATCAACGCGGGCTCCTTCCCGTACTCGCACACCGGCGGTCTGTTCGACGTCACGAGCGGGAGCAACGGGACGTGCAGCCCGGCCTACCTGTGCACCGGCGTGGCCGGCTACGACGGCCCGACCGGGCTCGGGACGCCGAACGGGGTCTCGGCGTTCTAGCCCTCTGCAGGGGAGGGCCTGCCTCGTGCGGGCCCTCCCTCAGCTCGTGCGCGAGCCACGGACGTCGGGCGGAAGCGCCGCACCGACCTCGGACTCGAGGTCGTCGATCTGGGCGGGCGCGAGCCCCGGCGCGCGGTCGACGGTGTCTCCGGCGCGCTCGATCTCCGCGATCGGGTCCATCCGCTCTCTCCCTCGTTCGGGCCTGCTCGGTTGGGCTATCTCATCACTCGAACGAGTGATTCCAAACGGGCTCCCTCAGACGGGGGAAGCGCTGCGGCCGCCGCAGCCCAAGATTGGCGAAAGGGCACGACAGTGCCTCTGCGGCTACATAGAGGAAGGGGAGCATGAAGCAGATGAGTAGACGGGGAACGACGCTGATCGCGCTGCTCGCGATCGTTGTGGCGGTCGCGTCCGCTTCTGCTGCCGGCGCGGCGTCCGTCGGCCGACATGGTGGCCATCCCGGCCATCACAGCGGTGTGGATGCCAGCTGGGCAGAGGGCGTGTAGCGCACCCGGCACAATCCCACGTGTGACACCTGATCGCCGCGGCGGCGTATGAAGGCCGTGAACGCGGTGACGACGACTTGGCCTCGGCTCGCCGCCGAGCGGCCGACATTCGCGGCCGTCGCCGAGGCCGAGCTCGACGCGGTCCACCGGTACCTGCTGTTCCTGACGGGGGACCGCTCCCTCGCCGAGGACCTCACCGGCGAGACATTCGAGAAGGCGTTCCGGATCTGGCGCCGCTTCGATCCGCGGCGCGGCAGCGCCCGCACGTGGCTCTGCCAGATCGCGCGCTCCGCAGCGCTCGACCACTTCCGCGCGGAGGAGCGGCGCCGCCGCCGCGAGGAGCGGTACTCGAGCGACCGCGGACCGACAGAGGATGCGCCGGCCGTGCCCGGCGAGCTCGGCGAGGCACTGGAGCGGCTGTCGCCCGCGGAGCGCGAGATCGTCGCCCTCCGCGTCCTGCTCGAGCTCGACGGCCCGACCGCGGCGCGCGTGCTCGGGATCAGCAGGACGGCCTGCTCCACGCGGCTGAGCCGCGCCCTGAAACGACTCGAGGAGCTGATGCGAGATGCCCGCGACTGACACCGATTTCGACCGCGAGTTCGCGGAGCTCGTCGCGCAGCTGCGCGAGGCCCCGACCGCGGCGCCCGACACCCTGCGCGCGCGGGTGCGCGCGCTCGGCGAGCCCGAGGCGCCGCCGACGCTGCGCGACCGGCTGGCGCTCGTTCCCTGGCGACGCACCGTGCTGCTCGCGGCACCCGTGTGCCTCGCGGCCCTGCTGTCCGTCGCCGTCGTGCGCGGGGTCGTGTCGTCGGGGGGCGGCAATCGGGCCGCCACGCCGGTCTTCGGTGCGGCTCGCACGACGCCCGAGCACATGCCGCCGTTCCCGGGGGTCGGAGTCCAGCAACAGGACACCGCGAAGACCCCGCAGGAGGGTGCTCTCTCCTCGGGCGCCGGCAAGGGTCGGCCGGTCCACGTCGACGCGTCGATGCGCATCCGCGTGGCCGACCTCGATGCGCTCACCGACCGGACGAGAGAGGCGATGCAGATCGTGCGCTCGCTCGGCGGCTACGTGGCCTCGGTCCAGCAGAGGACGTCGGCGGGCAAGCCCGGCGAGGCGGATCTCGTCCTGAAGGTCCCCGTCGGGCACGTCGACACGGCGCTGATGCGCCTCTCGTCCCTCGGGACAGTGCTCGACCAGAGCCTGTCGAGCGTCGACCTCCAGCAGACGCTCGACCAGCAGCGCCGGCGGATCCACAACCTCGAGCTGCAGATCGCCCGCATCGAGCAGACGCTGCGCGACCCGTCGCTGACCGCCGACGTCCGCCTGCGGCTCCAGTTCCAGCTGCAGGCGGCCCGTCAGAGCCTGGCTCGGCTCAACGGGACGAACCGGACGACCCTGCGGGAGGCGGCCCTGTCCGACGTGTCGCTCGCGCTCACGACCCAGCGCGCGGCCGGCGCGGCCACGAAGGATCGTCAGGGACGCGCCGGCCGGGCCGTCCACGAGGCCGCGTCGTTCCTCGCCGCCGCGGGCGCCGTCGCGCTCTTCGTCCTGATTGCGGTGAGCCCGCTGCTGCTGATCGGTGCGGCGTGGCTGTTCGGCTCGCGCGCGTACCGCCGGCGCGAGGAGCAGCGGCTGCTTGCCGCGACGCCGGAGTAGTCGCACGAGCTCGAATGCCTCGTCCACGGGCGCGGCCGGCTCGAGGTGCGTCCCGAGCCGCTCGTCCATCCCGGCGTCTCTGCGTGTGGTCTACTTCCGGCCGTGCTCGTCGAGGCGCTTTCGACCGGTCACAAGGTCGGGCTCGGAGTCACCGCTGCCGCGTTCATCGTCTTCGCGCTCGCGTCCGCGTTCCTGTTCCCGCGCATCCGGCCCTCGTACCCGGGGCGCGGACTGCCCGCGTTCATCGTCGTCTCGCTCGTCTTCTTCTTCGGGATGCTCACCGCGGTCGAGAACTTCGGCGGCGAGGCGGGCGAGGCAGCCACGGAGACGACGACCGAGGCAACGACGACGGAGGCGCAGCCGACCACGACGCAGGAGACGACGACGGCGGCGACGACGACGGTCGCCGTCCCGCCGCCGGCGGCCACCACGACCACCACGACCACGACGACGTCGAAGCCGCCGGCCGCTCAGACGATCCAGGTCACCGAGACCGAGTTCAAGATCACGCTGGCGACGCAGCCCAAGGCGGGCAAGGTCACATTCGACGTCAAGAACGCCGGCAAGATCCCCCACGACTTCGTCGTCCAGGGCGCCGGGGGAACCAAGGGGACGCCGCTCCTCAACCCCGGCCAGAGCGCCAAGCTGACCGTGACGCTGAAGCCCGGACAGTACGACGCGTTCTGCTCGGTCCCGGGGCACAAGCAGGCCGGCATGGACGTGAAGCTGACGATCGGCTCGTAAGGCGGCCGCTACGCTGTGCGTCCGTCGGAGGGGTGGCAGAGCGGTCGAATGCGGCGGTCTCGAAAACCGTTATCCGTCGTTAGGCGGATCGAGGGTTCAAATCCCTCCCCCTCCGCTAGCAGCCCCGAGGAGAGGTGTCCGAGTGGCCTAAGGAGCGCGACTGGAAATCGCGTACGTGCTGAAAGGTGCGTCGCGGGTTCAAATCCCGCCCTCTCCGCCTGGTGACCGCGGGGGAAACGCCTCGTTTCCCCCGCGACAACCCCCATGACGCTCGCCCAGCTCTCCATCACCGTCGCGCTGCTCGCCGGGCTCGGCCTCGTCGCGAGCCGCATCGGCCTCTCGGCGATCCCGGCGTATCTGCTCGCCGGCCTCCTCCTCGGCCCGAACGAGCCGAAGGCGCTCAGCATCATCCGCCCGTCCGACGTGACCGAGTTCGTCGCGGAGGTCGGGCTCGTCTTCCTGCTCTTCTTCCTCGGGCTCGAGTTCACGCTCGGACGGCTGACCCGGAGCCGCCGGCACGCCGTCGCCGGCGGGGCGATCGACCTAGTCGTCAACGGCGGCCTGGGGCTCATCGTCGGCATCGCCGCGTTCGGCCTCACGGTCCCGGGGATCGTGCTCGCCGCGGCGATCTACGTGTCGTCCAGCGCCATCACCGTCAAGGGCCTGATCGACTTCCGCCGGCTCGCCGACGACGAGACGGATCTCGTCCTCGCGATCCTCGTGGCGGAGGACCTCGTCATCGGGCTCGTGCTCGGCTTCGTGTCGGGCGGCGGCGGCGGGGCGACCGAGACGCTCGAGATCGTCGGGAAGGCGATCGCGTTCGTCGCCCTGGCGCTGGCCGTCTCGAAGTGGCTGAGCGGCCTGATCGACCGCGTGCTCGACTGGCTGCCGCGGGAGTTCTTCCTGCTCGCCGTCTTCGCATTCCTGATCGGTTCGGCGGCGGTCGCGAAGGAGCTCGGGCTGTCCGAGGCGGTCGGCGCGCTCATGGCCGGCGTCGTCCTCTCCGGGACCTCGGTCCGGGGCGAGATCGAGGAGCGCTTCTTCAGCTTCCGAGACGTCTTCGCCGCGCTCTTCTTCTTCGTCTTCGGCCTGTCGATCGACGTCGCCCGGATCGGCGACGTCGGATGGCTGCTCGCGGCCGGCGTCGTCGCGGCCGTCGTCGGGAAGATCGGCGGCGGCCTCATCGCGGGGCTCACCGGCGGGTTCACGCGGCGGCAGGCCTTCAACGTCGGCGCCGCGCTGCTCGCTCACGGCGAGTTCACGATCATCCTCGCCCAGGTCGCCCGGGAGAACGACCAGGTCTCCGACGTCAACCAGGCGAAGCTGATGGCGTTCGCCGGCCTGTACGTCCTGATCACGGCGACCCTCGGCGTCGCCTTGATGAAGGAGTCGAAGGTGATCGGACGACGCGTGTTCCCCGTCCCTAGACTGGCCGAAGGAGGCTAGAGATGCCGATCGACCTGCGCGAGACCCGTCTGCCCGGCATCGGGTCGAAGTTCACGCTTCGACTCGACTCCGGCGGCCGTCTCGCCGTGATCCTCCACAACGACGGCAAGCGGGAGCTCTACTACTACCGGCACGGCGAAGCGGACGAGCCGACCGCGGTGATCACGCTCGACGACGACGAGGCGCGGCAGCTCGGCGCCGTGATCGGCGGGGCGTACGAGCGGCCGAAGATCGTCGAGGACCTCGAGATGGCGCTGGGAGAGCTCCAGATCGAGTGGATCGCGGTGCCCGACGAGAGCGGCTGCATCGGGAAGACGCTGGCCGAGTGCGCGTTCCGTGCGCGGGCGGGGATCACGGTGATCGCGATCCTCCGGGAGCCGGAGCCGATCACCGGCGCCCAGCCTGGCGATCGGATCGAGCGCGGCGACACGCTCGTCACCGTCGGCAAGGCCGGCGACTACCCCGAGTTCCGACGCCTCCTCACGACGGAGTAGCGCCGGCTGGCCCCAGCAAACGCTCGACGTGTTGGGATCGGTGCTAGTGTCGGTGACGTCTTCTGATTCAGATTCCTCGCCCGTCGCAACGGCGGCTCAGTCAGGAGCAGTCCATTCGAAGGAGGCCACCAGTGGCCACTACCGTGCCTGACTCTGCGAACGGGGCCGTGCAGGATCGCACGTCCAGTGTTCTTGCTCGCTTCACCGGGGCATCGGGTTTGACGAGTGAGAAGTACGACGAGACCATGAAGCGTCTGGAAGGATCCGCGGCCGGGCAGTGGCCGCCGGACGGGCTTGCCTACCATGTCGCGTTCAGTTCGGGCGGAAGGTTCCGTGTGAGCGAGATCTGGGATTCGCGGGAGCAGTTCGACGCGTTCGGTAAGCGTCTGATGCCGGTCTTGACCGAGTGTGGGATCGAGCTCGACGGCGAGCCTGAGATGGTCGACGTTCACAACATCGTCCAGCGTTAACGTCCTGCACCCTCGGGGTTGTAGAGCCGCACGGTGGACAGCCGTGCGGCTCTAGGGTGTCCACGACGCACTGCGGAAGACCGTCGGACGCCTTGGGTGAGGCGGAGAAGGAGGGATTCGAACCCTCGATGGAGGCATTCACCCCCATAACGCCTTAGCAGGGCGCCGCCTTCAGCCACTCGGCCACTTCTCCGCGGGCGCACATCGTACCCCACGACCTCCCCGGCAAATCCCCCTTCGTAGGGAGGACTGATCCGACTTTCGCGTCAACAATCCGCTGGCCGGCTCCCCCCTCAACACCCGGCATTCGAAACCCGTCTGCGGCACCGGAGGCGGGTTTCGTCGTTTCGGGGATAGTTTCCGGGATGGACGGGCCCCTGAACGTCTGGGACTACGAGCGGCTCGCCGAGGAACGGCTGGACGCGAACGCGCACGCCTACTTCGCGGGCGGAGCGGGCGACGAGAGCACCATGCGGGACAACGTCGCGGCGTTCCAGCGGCTCAAGCTGCGCCCGCGGGTGCTCGTCGACGTCGGCGCCGGCACGACTCGGACGACCGTGCTCGGCACGGAGATCTCCGTGCCGGTCGTGATCGCGCCGCTCGCGCTGCAACGGCTGGCGCATCCCGACGGGGAGCTCGCGACGGCCCGCGCCGCCGCGGCGGCCGGGACGATCATGTGCCTGTCGACGGCAACGACGACGCGTCCCGCGGAGGTCGCCGCCGCCGCGCCGGAGGCGCCGCGGTGGTTCCAGGTCTACGTCTTCGACGACCGGGCGATCACGGAGGAGCTGATCGCCGAGGCGATCGACAACGGCTACGGCGCGTTGGTGCTGACCGTGGACGCGCCGTTCCTCGGCCGGCGGGAGCGGGACCTACGGATCGACTTCAAGATCCCCGAGGGGATCACGCCGGCCGGGAATATCTTCACGGAAGGGTTCGACCTCGGGCTCAGCTGGCGCGACCTGGAGTGGCTCGCCGGCTACGGCCTGCCGGTCGTCGTCAAAGGACTGATCACCGCCGAGGACGCGCGCCTTGCGTGCGAGCACGGAGCGGCCGCAGTGGTGGTTTCCAACCACGGCGGCCGGCAGCTCGACGGCGTGTCGGCGACCGTGGACGCCCTCGAGGAGGTCGTCGACGCGGTCGACGGGCGGCTCGAGGTGCTGCTGGACGGCGGCGTCCGCAGGGGGACGGACGTCCTCAAGGCGCTCGCGCTGGGCGCCCGCGCCGTGCTGATCGGCCGCGCGATGGTCTGGGCCCTCGCCGTCGAGGGGGAGGCCGGCGTGGCGCACGTCCTCCAGCTGCTGCGCGACGAGATCCAGCTCGGGCTGGCGCTGCTGGGCTGCCGCTCGCCGGAGGACGTCTCCCGCGGCCACGTCACATAGCGTGCGTCAGTCGTGCACGCGGGCGATCACCTCGGATCGCCGCAGCACGCGCACGGCCGCCCCTGCGAGCCGGACCTCGTAGCCGGCGTCGCTCGGGAACAGCACCTTGTCGCCCGGCTCGAGGCCGCCGCTCTCGGTGCCCACCGCGGTGACGACGCCGGTACGGCAGTCCGTGTCGGTCGACGCCGGGATGATCAGGCCCAGGTTCGTCTCCGACTCCTCGTCCGAGGGCTGGATGACGAGGAAGTCGTCCAGCGGCTCCAGCGAGAGGTCGATGCGGCGCGCGTCGTGCTCCTGCATCCCCGACAACCTACATCCGCCCCGCCGCGATGATGCGCTGGAGGAACTGCTGCGTGCGCGGCTCATCGGGCGTGGACAGGATCCGCTCCGGCGGCCCCTGCTCGAGGATCACGCCGTCGTCGAGGAAGCAGACGCGGTCGGCGATGTCGCGCGCGAAGCTCATCTCGTGCGTGGCGATCACCATCGTCATGCCGCCGGCCGCGAGCTCGCGGATCACCTGCAGGACCTCGGCGACGAGCTCCGGGTCGAGCGCGCTCGTCACCTCGTCGAGCAGCATCAGCTCCGGCCGCATCGCGAGCGCGCGCACGATCGCGACGCGCTGCTGCTGGCCCCCGGACAGCCGCTCCGGGTAGTCGGCGGCACGGGCCGCAAGCCCGAACCGCCCTAAAAGCGCCCGCGCCTCCTCCTCGGCGTCCGCGCGCGGACGCCCGAGCACGCGGGTCGGCCCGAGCGTGACGTTGCGCAGCACGGTCATGTGCGGGAAGAGGTTGTAGGCCTGGAACACGATGCCGATCCGGCGGCGCACTCGGTTCACGTCGGCGCCGCGCGCGGTGACCACGTCGCCGCCGACGAGGATCCGCCCGGCGTCGATCGGCTCGAGCAGGTTCACGCAGCGAAGGAGCGTCGACTTCCCGGAGCCCGAGGCGCCGATCAGGCACACGACCTCGTGCTCCGCGACGTCCAGGTCGATCCCGCGCAGCACCTCGTGGTCGCCGAAGGACTTGTGGACGTCGTGGAGCTCGAGCGCGTTCATGCGACGCGCGCGGTCTGCCGCCGGCGCCGGTCGCGGGCGATCAGCCAGTCGGTGAACCTGGCCAGCGGGATCGTGAGCGCCACGAAGAGCACGGCCGCCGCGAGGTAGGACGTGTAGTTGAACGTCGCCGCCGCGTCGATCTGGGACTGCTTGAACGCCTCGACCGACCCGAGGAACCCGACCAGCGCGGTGTCCTTCTGCAGGCCGATGAAGTCGTTGAGCAGCGGCGGCACCACGCGGCGAACGGCCTGCGGGAGGACGACGAAGCGGAGCGCCTGCCAGCGGTTCAGCCCGAGCGACCGCGCGGCCGCCTCCTGGCTCGGGTGCACCGACTCGATCCCGGCGCGGTACACCTCCGACACGTACGCCGTGTAGACGAGGATGAGGGCGACGATGCCCCAGAACGTCGTCGAGAGCGGGACGTTCTGCAGCTGCAGCGCCGGGGCGCCGAAGCCGAGCACGGCGATGACGAGGATCGTCGGCACGCCCCGGAAGAAGTCCGCGTAGACGATCGCGATCGCGCGCAACGGGAAGAAGACGGGACCGGGGAGGCTGCGGAGGACGGCCAGCAACAGCGCGAAGACGAGGATGAACACCTCCGCGATGCAGAACATCTTCACGTTGAGCAGGAACGCACGCGCGATCTCCGGCATCGAGTCCTTGAACTGATCCCAGTCGAAGAAGGTCCGCTTCACCTCGGGCCAGCCGGGCGCGTGCGTGATCAGGAGCGCGAGCAGGACGAAGACGACGATCGTGCTGAAGACGGCGATCGCGACCGCGCGCGTGCCCTCGCCGCCGGAGGTCAGGCTGCCGAGGATCCTGGAGCGGCGATCGTCCAGGGTGCTACTTCAGCACGGGGGCGCCCGCGGCCTTCGCGAGCCACTTCTGCTGGATGTGGGCGAGGGTGCCGCTCGCTCTCAGGTCGGCGAGCGCGCCGTCGATGCACTTCGTCAGCGAGTTGCCCTTCGCGAGCACCATCCCGAAGTGCTCCGGCGTCCCGGACGTCGGGAACTGCCCGATGATCGTGCTGTTCGGGACCTGTGCGGCCGTGACGTAGAACGCCGTCGGGAGGTCGACCACGAGCCCGTCGATCTGCTTGTTCTTCAGGGACTGGACGGCGGCGTCGTTCGTGTCGAACACCGCCGGCTTCTGCGACGGCTTGATCTTCTTGACGATGTAGTCGTAGCTCGTCGTCCCCAGCTGCGCGCCGAGCTTGTAGGGCTTCAGGTCGGCGGTCGACGTCGCCTTCGCGATCGGCTGGCCCTTGAGCCCCACGATCGCCTGGTTGACGTCGTAGTACGAGGAGCTGAAGTCCACGACCTTCGCGCGTGCGGGAGTGAACGAGATCTCGTTGATGTCGAAGTCGAACTTCTTCGGCCCCGGCGCGAAGGAGGTGTTGAACGGGACGACGATCCAGTTGACCTCCTTGCTCGCGAAGCCGAGGTTCGTCGCCACGGCGGTCGCGACCGCGCTCTCGAAGCCCTGGCCGGACGGCGGATAGCTGACCTTCCAGGGCGACTTCGCGGTGCCGCCGAACCAGGGCGGATACGCAGGGTTGTCCGTCCCGATCGTGAGCGTGCCGGCCTTGACGAGATTCAGGTCGGCCTTGTCGCAGGACGCGCCGGTCGTGGTCGTGTCGCTCGCGGAGGAGCTGCTCGAGCCGCCGCAGCCGGCTGCCAGGAACGCCAGGAATGCCGCGACGACCGCGAAGGGGGCCAACCTCGCCACGACCTCGACCCTAACACGCGGGTCTGCGGTCACCGCCGCGTGCAGGGATGCCGCTTCGTCGGCTTCTGGCCGGGCTTGCAGCGCGGCGGCTTCGCCTTGGCGAACGTCGCCGTCGCGACCGCGTTGGCAGTCAGTGTGAGACGGCACGTCGGGCTGGCTCCGACGCACGCGCCGTCCCAGCGGAGGAAGCGCGACCCTTTGCGCGGCCGGGCCGCGATCGTCCCGTCGGTGTCGAGCCCGCGGTCCGCGCCGCCCGCCGGGATGACGTAGAAGGCATGCACCTGGGGGCCCGTCGCCTCGTCCGGTCGGTCGGCCGCGGCGCGGGGGAGCGACTGCCGGATGCCGGCCGACGAAGGGGTGCCGGCCGCCGCGAGGAGCACGCACGCGCCGAGCAGCACCAGTCGTCGCACCCGTCGAGTATGGCCCAGCCGGACGCCTGGATACTTCTCGTCCATGCGCGTCGGCCGCAAGGAGGTTGCGATCTCGAACCCGGACAAGCTCTTCTTCCCGGAGCGCGGGCTGACGAAGGGCGACCTCGTCCGCTACTACCTCGACGTGGCCGAGTGCGCGTTGCCGCACCTGCGCCGACGGCCGTTCCACATGAAGCGCTACCCCAACGGGATCGCCGGCGACTTCTTCCACCAGAAGCGCGTGCCGTCGCACCCGGACTACGTGGGGGAGCAGTTCGTCCGGTTCCCGAGCGGGCACTCGACCGTGTTCGCCGTCGTCGACAACGCCGCTGCGCTCGCGTGGGTGATCAACCTCGGCTGCATCGAGCTCCACACGTGGCACTCGCGCGTCGAGGAGATCGAGCGGCCGGACTATCTCCTGATCGACCTCGACCCGACCTTCGACGGCCAGTGGCCGTACGTCCGCGAGATCGCGCTCGTCGTCAAGGAGGTGATGGACGAGCTCGGCCTCGCGTCCTATCCGAAGACGTCGGGCGCGACAGGCCTTCACGTCCTCGCGCCGATCAAGCCCGAGCTCCCGTTCCCCGAGGTGCGCCGGTTTGCGAAGGCGCTCGCCGAGGAGGTCGAGCGCCGCATCGGCGACCAGGAGGTCGCGACGACGACCTGGCGCGTCGCCGACCGGCGTGGCGTCTTCGTCGACTTCGGGCAGAACGCGCGCGACCGCACCATCGCGTCCGCGTACTCCGTGCGCCCGACACCGGACGCCCGCGTGTCGGCGCCCCTCCGTTGGGACGAGGTCGGCGACGTCGACCCGGCCGACCACACCGTGGAGACGATCCGGGACCGGATTGCGGAGGTCGGCGATCCGACGGCCGGCATGTGGAGGCGCAAGGCGAGCCTCGCGCCGCGCTTCGCGAAGCTCGGTCTCGAATAGACGCGGCTGAGCCTGAAGAATCCGCCCGTTTCTGCCGATAAGAGCGCCATGCAACGAGCTGCGGCTGCTTGGCGCCCGATCGGAACCGTCCTCGTCGAGGCCGGTGCGATCGACGAGTCCCAGCTCCAGGCTGCGCTCGCGGAGCAGAAGGAGAGCGGGAAGCGTCTCGGGGAGATCCTCATCGACTCGGGCGCGATCACGTGGAACGCGCTCGCTCACGCGATCGCCGAGCAGGTGCAGGCGATCGACGACAGCGTGGAAGAGACGCAGGACGAGCCCCAGCCGGACCGGCCCGAGCCGCCCCCGGCGCCACAGCCGGCCGCCGAGCCGGCGGTTCCACTGCTGCAGCCCGCGCTCCCGACCGTCACGCGCTACGACGTCGGGTCGGACAACCGGCTCGAGGCGGTCGAGGCGATGCTCCGGGAGCGGCAGCGTGCCTTCATGGAGCTCGTGTCGACGACGGAGACGCTCCGCCGTGCCGTCGCGAAGCTCCAGGATCAGCTCGCGGAGAAGGACCGGGAGATCGCCCGGCTCCGCGTCCAGTCCGCGAGCTAGCTCGCCAGCAGGCTCTCGAAGGTGGGGTCGTCCGGCCGGCGCGGCGGGCGCAGCTCCGTCCACGTGCACTGCTTCGGCTTCTTGTCGGACCGGAACCGGAGGAACCGGGTGCCGTGCCGGAAGCGGTTCCCCTGCACCTTGTCGTAGCGCACCTCGGCCACGAGCTTCGGGCGCACGGCCGCCTGCTCGAGCTCCCCGCCGCCCCAGCGGTTCGGCTCCGAGAACCCTCGCTCCTTCGCGCCCTCGAGCAGCGGGAGCACCTGCTCTGCGATCTGCGCGTGCTTCCCGGCCGCGACGGCTGCCGAGCCGACGTAGTCGATCTTCCCGTCGTCGTTGTAGAGGCCGAGCAGCAGCGTCGCGATCCGCGTCGGCTTCTCTTTCCAGCGGAGGCCGATGATGACGCAGTCGGCGGTCTTGTACGGCTTCACCTTCAGCACGGCGTCGCGCGAGCCCGGCAGATAGGCGGAGCCGAGCCGCTTCGCGATCACGCCGTCCAGCCCGGCCGCCTCGAACGACGAAAGCCACTCCTGCGCGCGGTCGCCGTCCTTGGTCGTGGGAGAGAGGCGGAAGCCCTTTGCCTTGCGCTCGAGCTCGCGCCTGCGCTCCTCGAGCGGGCGCTTCCAGATCTCCTCGCCGTCCCAGAGCAGGACGTCGAACGCGACGAAGTCGGCGGGGATCTCCGCCGAGAGCTTGCGCACGCGCGACTCCGCCGGGTGGAGCCGCGTCTGCATCGAGTCGAAGTCGATGATGCCGTCGCGCGCGATCACGATCTCGCCGTCCACGGCGGAGTGCGGCGGCAGCAGGTCGCCGAGCGGCCGCAGCTCGGGGAAGTAGCGGAGCAGGGGCCGGCCGTTGCGCGACCAGAGCGCGAGCTCGCCGCCGTCGTTCTCCAGGACGCCGCGGAACCCGTCCCACTTCGGCTCGAACTGCCAGTCGGCGCCCTGCGGGAGCTCCGACACGAGCTCCGCCTCCATGGGCGGGAAC
>Ga0207693_10001431_pt1 | contig 21143 bp, 24 predicted proteins | sample LARL81metaG_FD_184347 | JGI IMG/M metagenome (GOLD analysis project Ga0207693, IMG submission 184347) | Corn, switchgrass and miscanthus rhizosphere microbial communities from Kellogg Biological Station, Michigan, USA - LAR L8-1 metaG... | ecosystem: Host-associated > Plants > Roots >... | reverse complement strand
CAGCAATCACAATGAAGAGGCAATCCCCAGCGCCCTACTTCCCGGGAGTAATCCAGTGGCCAAGAAAGTCTTGAGTTCCGCCGCGCCGAAAGCCGACGCTAACGGTCAGACGCAGCAGGACGGATCCGCCTCGCGCGGCGCTCTCGTCGCCGACATCATCATTGCGAACGCGCCCGACCCGGTCTTCGTCTCCGACCTCGAGGGGAAGATCCTGCAGGCAAACGACGCCGTCTCGGAGCTGCTCGGCTTCCGCAAGGACGAGGTCGTCGAGCAGTCGCTCTCGCGCTTCATCAGCGCGGAGGAGACTCAGGAGTTCACGGCCGCCCTGCGGGAGGTCGTCGAGCGCGGCGTCACCCGTGACGCAGTGTTGAACCCGCGCTCGGCCGCCGGCGAGGTGATTCCGACCACTCTGAACGCATCCGCCCTCCGCGACGCGGACGGCAACGTGATCGGCGCGATCGGAATCCTCCGCGACATGCGTGAGCTCGACAAGGCCCGCGCGTACGCCCAGCGCCTGATCGACGACGCCCCTGACCCGGTCTTCGTCTCCGACCTCGAGGGCAAGATCATCCAGGCCAACGAAGCGGTATCCGAGTTGCTCGGCTTCCGCCAGGACGAGGTCGTCGAGCAATCGCTCTCGCGCTTCATCAGTCCCGAGGAGACGCGCGAGTTCATGGCCGCGCTGGACGAGGTCGTCGAGCGAGGCGTCACGCGTAACGCGGTGCTGAACCCGCGCTCGGCGGCCGGCGAGGTGATTCCGACCAGCCTGAATGCCTCCGCGCTCCGCGACGCAGACGGCAAGGTGATCGGCGCTATCGGCGTTCTCCGCGACATGCGCGAGCTCGACAAGGCCCGCGCCTACGCCCAGCGCCTGATCGACGACGCTCCGGACCCCGTGTTCGTCTCCGACCTCGAGGGCAAGATCCTCCAGGCCAACGAGGCCGTCTCCCAGCTGCTCGGCTTTCGCCAGGACGAGGTCGTCGAGCAGTCACTCTCGCGCTTCATCAGCCCGGAAGAGACGCGCGAGTTCACGGCTGCCCTGCGCGAGGTGGTCGAGCGAGGCGTGACGCGTAACGCGGTGCTGAACCCACGCTCGGCGGCCGGCGAGGTGATTCCGACCAGCCTGAACGCCTCCGCGCTCCGCGACGCGGACGGCAAGGTGATCGGCGCGATCGGAATCCTCCGCGACATGCGTGAGCTCGACAAGGCCCGCGCGTACGCCCAGCGCCTGATCGACGACGCCCCGGACCCGGTCTTCGTCTCGGACCTGGAGGGGAAAATCATCCAGGCCAACGACGCCGTTTCCCAGTTGCTCGGCTTCCGCCAGGACGAGGTCGTCGAGCAGTCGCTGTCCCGCTTCATCAGCCCGGAAGAGACGCGCGAGTTCACGGCTGCCCTTCGCGAAGTCGTCGAGCACGGCGTCACCCGAAACGCGCGGCTCAATCCGCGCAGCGCCTCGGGCGAGATCATCCCGACGACGCTGAACGCCTCCGCCCTCCGCGACTCGGACGGGAAAGTAATTGGCGCGATCGGCATCCTCCGTGACATGCGCGCATATGAAGAGGTCGTGCAGGACCTCGAGCAGTCGAAGACCGAGCTGCAGGAGAAGATCCTCGACCTCGAGAAGTTCGAGGAGGTCGTCGTCGGCCGCGAGCTGAAGATGATCGCGCTCGAGAAAGAGCTCGAGAGCCTCCAGCGAGAGAACGAGAAGCTCAAGGCGGCCCGCGCCTCGGCCTGATGAGCGAAGAAACCGGGGGGTTCGACGCCGGTAAGGCCGGCAACGGCGGGGCCGAGCTCGACGCGGCCGCGCTGCGCAAGCAGGTCGAGCAGCTGCGTGCCCACGTCGAGCGCGCCGAGGAACGGCGGCGAGCGCTCGTCCACATCATGGGCGACCTCAACGAGTCGAACCAGAAGCTCGCCGACCAGCGTAAGGCGATGCTGCACATCCTCGGCGACTACGAGAACGACCGCAGCCGGCTCGCCCGCCAGACCGAGCGGCTCGACAACTCGCGGCGCGCGCTCCTCCACATCCTCAAGGACTCCCACGAGTCAAACCTCCGGCTCGGCGACAGCCGCAAGGCGATGATCCACATCATGGGCGACCTGCGTGAGACGACGCAGGAGATGGAGCGCCGCGAGCACGAGCTGCGCGACAAGCAGGAGCAGCTCGTCCAAGCAGGGAAACTGGCAACCCTCGGCGAGCTGACGACAGGTGTGGCCCACGAGCTGAACAATCCGCTCAACAACATCGGCCTCTACGTCGGCAACGTGATCGACCGAATCAGGCTTGGAGAGGACGACGCCGAGCCACTCGTCGCCGACCTGGAGAAGGCGATGGAGCAGGTCCGGAAGGCCACCGAGATCATCTCCCACCTGCGCACCTTCGGCCGCGCCGCGCGGGTCAGCATCGAGCAGGTCGACATCGACGACGTGATCGAGCGCTCCCTGCTGCTGGTGCACGAGCAGCTCCGGCTGCGCGGAATCGAGGTCGAGCTCGAGCTCTGCCCCGACGAGCTGCTCGTGGTCGCCAACCCGATTCAGCTCGAGCAGGTCTTCATCAACCTGCTCACGAACGCCCGAGACGCGCTCACCGACTCGAAGCTGAAGACGATCCGAATCGCCTCGAGCCGCGACGAAGAGCGGATCAGGATCGCCTTCTCGGACACGGGGCCCGGAATCCCAGCGGAGCTCCAGCAACGCATCTTTGACCCGTTCTTCACGACGAAGGAGGTCGGGACGGGAACCGGTCTCGGCCTCTCGATCACCTACAGCATCCTCAAGGAGTACGGCGGGGACATCTCAGTCGAGAGCCGCCCGGGCAAGGGCGCGACGTTCATGGTCGAGCTGCCCTTCGCGGAAGAAGAACCGCCCGAGGAGCCTCTGCTGTGACCAACGCGAGGATCCTTCTCGTCGACGACGACAAGGCGTTGCTCGACGCGCTGCCCGAGGCGCTGAGGCTGCGGCTGAACGGGATCGAGATCGATACGTCTGAAACCGCGCTCGACGCACTCGAGCGGATCCGGACCACGGACTACGACGCGATCGTCAGCGACATCAAGATGCCGGGCATGGACGGGCTCGCCCTCCTGCAGGAGATCCGCGAGCTCCGCCCGGCGACGCCGACCCTGATGATCACCGGGCACGGCGAACGCGACCTCGCTGTCCAGGCACTGCGGGGCGGCGCCTATGACTTCGTCCAGAAGCCGATCGACCGCGACTACTTCGTCGCCTCGCTCGAGCGCGCGATCCAGCTGCGTCGGCTCGACCAAGAGGTCGAGCAGCAGCGGCGCGCACTCGAGCGCCATGCGCGCGTGCTCGAAAACGTCGACGACGGCGTCTTTCTCCTCGACGACGCGGGCGTGATCCGCCACTGGAATCCCGCCGCACGTGCTATCACCGGCGTCTCAGCCGACCAGGCGCTCGATCGGCCGGCAGCCGAGGCGCTCCCCGGCTGGGAGATCGTCGCTCCGCTGATTCCGGTCGCGAGCGTGCCGGGCCCCGGCAGCCTCGAGGCCAAGGTCCTGCCGCTCGAGCTCGACGGGCGCGAAGTCTGGCTCTCGGTCTCCGGCGTCGCCTTCAGCGACGGGATCGTCTACGCCTTCCGCAGCCTGACCGCGGAACGCGCCTTGGACGAGCTGAAGCGCGAATTCATCGCCACGGTTTCGCACGAGCTGCGGACACCGCTGGCTGCGATCTACGGCTCGGCCCAGACGCTGCTGCGGGAGGATGTCGAGTTCGATGAGTCCGACAAGAAGCGCCTCCTCGACGTGATCGCGCACGAGGCCGAGCGCCTGAGCAGGATCGCCGACGACATTCTCTTCGCGAACAAGCTCGATTCCGGCCAGCTGGCCCTGGGCGCGAGCGGAATCGACCTCCGCACGGTCGCGCGGGACGTGGTCGAGGAGATGCGCGCGTGCTTTGCAGCCCGGGAGGACATCTCCTTCGAGCTGACGGTCCCGGAGGCGCTCGATTCGGTCGCCGGCGATCCCGACCGGCTTCGCCAGGTGTTGATCAACCTGATCGACAACGCGGTCAAGTACTCGCCCAACGGCGGCCGCGTCGAGGTCGCGGTTGAGGCGCGCGACGGCGGTGTTCGCATTGCCGTCCGCGACGAGGGGATCGGCATTCCGGCGCTCGAGCAACGGCGGATCTTCGGCAAGTTCTACCGGGTCGACCCCGGGCTGGCACGCGGCGTCGGCGGCACCGGTCTGGGCCTCTACATCTGCCGCGAGCTCGTCCGCCGCATGGACGGCCGCCTGTCGGTCAGCTCCGAGGAAGGCAAGGGATCCACGTTCGCCGTTGACCTGCCGGTCGCCGCCGCGGCCGGTAAGGACGGGCCCGCCGTCGCGCAACCGGCGTAGTCGCAGGGACTGTCCCGTCAGGGACTGTCCCGTCAGGGACTGTCCCACCAACCGGACCGTAACCCCCGAAGTCTTTCGGGACAGTCCCCGTCCGGGGACAGTCCCTGGGTCAGCGCGTCCTTTCGCCCACGACGCCTCGCTCGTAGCATCGGGTGGGTGGAGGATTCGATCCGGGTCGGAGTCTGCTCGTGGGCGGATGAAACGCTGACGAAGGTCTGGTATCCAAAGGGCGTCAAGTCCGGCGAGGAGCGGCTGCGCTACTACGCCGAGCGCTTCGACGTCGTCGAGGCGAACTCGACCTACTATCGCCTGCCCGAGCTCGGGATGGTCGAGAACTGGGCCGAACGGACCCCGCCTGGCTTCACGATGCACGTGAAGGCGTTCGGCGTGATGACACGCCATCCGGTCAAGGTCGACCAGCTGCCGCCCGACCTCCGGGACGTCCCGACGGATACCCGCGGCCGCGTCGACCGGCCGCCGCGCGAGTACCGCGCCGAGGTGTTCCGCCGCTTTCGCGACGCACTCGAGCCTCTGCGAGCGGCGGGCAAGCTTGGAGGGATCCTGATGCAGTTCCCTCCGTACGTCGTCTACAGGCCGCCGTCGCTCGAATATCTCGAGTGGTCGCAGGCGCAGCTTCCGGGCGAGGAGCTGCTGGTCGAGTTTCGCCACGCAAGCTGGCTCGATGAGGAGAACCGCGCCGACACGTTTCGCTTTCTCGAGGAGCACGGGATGACGTACGTGGTCGTCGACGCGCCGCAGACCGGCGGCAAGAATGTCCTCCCCACCGTCGTCGCCGCCACGAGCGAAACCGCCTACGTCCGCTTCCACGGCCGCAACGCCGAGACCTGGAACAAGCGGACCGGAAGCGCGGCGGAGCGCTTCGACTACCTGTATTCCGAGGACGAGCTGCGCCAGTGGGTGCCCCGGCTGAAGGAGCTCGCGGAGGAGACGCAGACCGTCTACGCGATGTTCAACAACAACGGCCGCTCCGCGATGCCGTCGCCGCCGCTGCCCGAGGCGGCCGAAAACGAGAAGGACGGCTTCGTCGCGCAGGCGCCGACGAATGCGCTGGTGCTGAAGCGGCTGTTGGCGTAGGAGGGCTTGGTGGCACGCCGCTCGTCGTCGGGGCGCGATGGTCGTTCGGAGGCAAGGACGCAGGGAGCGTCAATAGCCAAAGCTATTGGCGCGACTGAGGACACGGCCTCCGGGCGAGCAGCGCGGTCCGACGGCACAGACTGTGTTCCGCCAAGCCCTCCTCATAGCAGGGCTACCATCGTTTGACGCAACCCCGCTTCGAGGAAAAAGGGAGACATGCCCGAGCGCGCATTGATGAGACTCCCCCAGGGCGTCGTGCTCGTCGATTCGACGTTGCTGGTCGACTATGCGAACCCGGCGGCAGAGCGGCTGCTCGGCGTCGGGTCGCCCGGCGGTCCGCTCCCGGATCCGTGGCCGGAGTTCTCGCTGAGAGACCTGGCCGCGAGCCTGTTCAGGCCGGAGCCGCCATCCGGCGGCACGCTCGTCGAGACCAACCACCACTTCTTCTGGGTCGAGGGTGTTCCGCCCGGGACGGCCGAGACCGCAATCGTGATCGTCGACGACGTCACCGAGCGCGAACGCGCACGGCAGAGCGAACGCGAGTTCGTCGAGAACGCAGCGCACGAGCTGCGGACGCCGCTGGCGGCGATCGTCAGCGTCATGGATGTGCTGGATTCCGGGGCGAAGGACATCCCGGAAACGCGGGACCGTTTTCTCAAGCACATCCGGGTCCAGAGCGAACGGCTCTCGCGGCTCGCAACGTCGCTGCTGGTGCTCGCCAGGCTCCAGACCGGAGTCGAGCAGCCTCGTCTGACGGTCGTTCCGGTGCTGCCGTTGCTGGAGGAGATCGCTGGCCGCCTCGATCCCGCCGAGGGCGTCGAGATCTCGGTTCGCGGGTCGGAGCGCACCGGAGCCCTCGCCGACCGCGATCTCCTGCATCGGGCCGTTGCGAACGTGGCGGAGAACTCTGCCAAACACACGAAGACAGGGGAAATCGTCCTCGAAGCCGTCGCCAACGGGACGACGATTCAGATCGAGATCCGAGACACCGGCCCCGGGATGAGCGAGGAAGAGCAGGAGCGCGCTTTCCACCGCTTCTACCGTTCCTCGAACGGGACCGACGGCTTCGGCCTCGGCCTCGCGATCGCCGAAGAAGCCGTGCTCGGGCTCGGAGGCACGATCGAGCTCGAGTCCGAGCCGGGGTCAGGGACCCGAGTTTGCGTCGTAGTGCCGAGCGCGAAGATCATCAGCTGATGGCCGAGCGGATCCTGATCGTCGAGGACGAGCCGGCGATCGCCGAGGCGGTCGAATACGCCTTGAAGGCGGAGGGCTTCGAGGTCGAGGCCGTCGACGACGGAAACGACGCGCTCGAGCAGGCTCGTACGCAGCCCTACGATCTGCTCGTCCTCGACCTGATGTTGCCCGGCCTTTCCGGAACCGAGGTCTGTCGGCGGCTGCGGGAGGACAACACAGTCCCGATCCTGATGCTGACCGCGAAGGACGGCGAGGTGGAGCGAGTCCTCGGGCTCGAGGTCGGGGCCGACGACTACGTGACAAAGCCGTTCTCGATGCCCGAGCTCGTGGCGCGCGTCCGGGCGCTGCTTCGCCGGCGAAAGCTCGACACTCACAAGCCGTCTACGAAGCTGAAGGTGGGCGAGCTCGAACTCGATCTCGCAACGCACGAAGCCCGTCTCGCAGACGAGCAAGTGCCGCTGACGGCGTTCGAATTGAAGCTGCTGACGCTCCTCGCAGGCGAGCCCGGACGCGTCTTCTCCCGGGCGGAGATCATGCGCCACCTCTGGAACAGCTCCTACGTCGGCGACGAACGGGCCTGCGACCTGCACGTCTCGAATATCCGTCGGAAGATCGAGCTCGACCCGGCCCGGCCGGAACGCCTCGTCACGGTCCGCGGCAGCGGCTACAAGCTCCAGCCTCTGTAGGCAAACGCCCACAAAAGACGGACGCGCGGCTTGCGGAGCGCACCCTACGCTCGCAGGGTGTACCTGGATGAATTCCATGCGGCGGTGGCCAGCCTCACACGCGAGGTGGCACTCGTCTCGGCGTCGGGCGAGCTCGACCTGCACACGGCCGGGTGTCTCGAAGCTCGAATCGAAGAAGCTGGCAGCGTGGGGCGGGACACGGTCGTGGTCGACCTGTCCGAGACCAGCTTCATCGACTCCACCGCCCTTTCCGTTCTCGTTCACGAAACCAAGCGTTTGGAGGGTCGCGGCCAAGCCCTGATCGTCGTGACGAACGATCCGCGCACACGGCGAATCGTCGAGGTGGCCGGCCTCAGCCAGCGCCTTCGGACCTACGCGACGCTCAAGGACGCGCTCGGTGAGGTCGCGGGACAAGAGCCGCAGCCAACAGCCGCCACCGATTAAGGAGCCTGGATGACAACGCGCACGAGCGAGCCCATAGCGACGAAGCCAAGCCTGGTCTTCTTCCACTCCGCCGCGTCGGGGCGCAGCCGTCGAGTCGAGGGATTCCTTGCGCAGGTTCTCCAACGGCGGGCGAATCACGACACATTCGACGTCCTGCGCATCGACGCCGACGAGCACGCCGCGCTCGTCGAGCAGTTCAAGATCGAGACGATCCCGACGCTTGTCGTCGTCAAGGACAAGCAGGCCCAGGGCCGGCTGCCGAACCCGCGCGGGTGTCGAGACATCGAGCGGTTTCTCGCACCCTGGCTCCGCTGAACCACCGCTACTCCGGATAGCGTCTCGGGCGTGCTGCCCTGGTCGATCGACTTCGCCGGCCGTCTCGAGGAACATTCTTTCGAGAGCGCGGTCCTCGAGGACAACGCGCTTGGCGATCCGCATGTACGACCGCTCTGGGTCTATGTACCGCCCGGGTACGACGACGAGCCGGAGGGCCGGTACCCGTCGATCTACCTGATCCAAGGCCTCACCGGACAGCTCGACATGTGGCGCAACCGCGCGGCGTTCCGCAAGAACCCGCCCGAGCTGATGGACGAGCTCTTTGCATCGGGAGAAGCGCCGCCCGCTCTTCTGGTCTGGGTCGATGCCTGGACGTCGCTCGGCGGCAGCCAGTTTCTCGACTCTCCCGGGACGGGCCGGTACCACACCTACCTCTGCGACGAGATCGTCCCGTGGGTTGACGAGCGCTACAGGACGCTCGCCGAAGCCGGGCACCGAGGGATTGCCGGCAAGTCGAGTGGCGGCTTCGGCGCGATGGTGACGCCGATGCTGCGTCCCGATCTCTTCGGCGGTTTCGCGACCCATGCCGGCGACGCGTTGTTCGAGACTTGCTACCTACCGGAGTTCCGGATCTCGGCCCGCGCGCTGCGCGACGAGTACGAAGGCTCATTCGACCGTTTCTGGGAGGACTTCCGGTCTCGGCCGCCGTTCTCGAGGAAGGCCGACCACGTGCTTCTGAACGACTGGTGCATGGCCGCGTGCTACTCGACCGACGACGACGGAACCGTCCACATTCCGTACGAGCCGCTGACGGGAGAGCTGAAGCCCGATGTCTGGGAGCGCTGGCTCGCCTGGGACCCCGTGCGGATGGCGCCGCGGTACGCAGACGCACTGCGTTCCCAGAAGGCGATCTATATCGACGCCGGCAACCGCGACGACGCCTACCTCGATCTCGGCGCCGAGGCATTTCGGCGCCGGCTCGACGCGCTTGGGATCACCGACTACTTCTTCGAGCTCTTCGACGGCACGCACGCCGCGATCGAGTACCGCTACCCGCTCGGGGTCAAGTACCTGGCCGAGAAGCTCGCGCCTTGATCCTTGCTTCGCCGCCGCCCCTGATCTGCATCGATCCGGGCCATGGCACGCCTCCCGCGATCGGACGCCAGACCGAGCAGATCGGGCCGGGCTCGGGCGTGCTGAAGATCAAGGACGGCGGCGGGGCAGCGGGCGAGGCGGTCGTCAACCTCGCGATCGCGAAAAGGACGCGAACGCTTCTGCTTCGGCGCGGCTACCGCGTCGCGATGACTCGGACCGGCGCGGTGTTCAGGTACGGCAACGGCGGCAACATCGCCCGCGCGCAGTTCTGCAATCGCCGCCGCGCCGCGCTGATGCTGCGGATCCACGCCGACGGCTCGCCGAACCCGTCCTTGCATGGCTTCCAGACTCTCTATCCCGCGTGGCACAAGGGCTGGACGGACGACATCTACGCCCGCAGCTTGAAGGCGGCGCGCCTCGTCCAGGCAGCGGCCGTACAGGCGACGGGGGCCGCCAGCCTTGGGCTCCTCAAGCGCACCGATCTCACCGGCTTCAACTGGGCCAACGTGCCGGCGATCCTGGTCGAGTGCGGCTTCCTGTCGAACCCGCCCGAGCGGCGCCTGCTGCAGTCGAGCGCCTACGAGTGGAAGGTGGCCCGCGGCCTGACCGCGGGCGTCGCGGCGTTCACTCCCCTGCGCTAGGTCCGCGCATCTGACGCGCCGCTTCGTGGCCGCGCTCGTGGACGCCCGCGCGCTTGTCCTCGAGCGTCGCCGCGTCGACCTCGTCGACCGCCGTCTCGCCCGACTCGAACTGCTCGCGCTCCTCGACGAGCTGCTTGGAATCGTCGAGCTTCCGCCGCAGCTCGTCGGCGCGCGGGTCCGAAGTCTCGTGATCCAGACTTCCTCGCCGACGGAGCGCTCGGTAGGCGACGCCGAGTGCGCCAACGGCTCCGGCGATCCAGGCGGCCCGGTGTCTCACGGACGCGATGCTACTCTTCCGCGGCTTCCTGCCTCGCCGACGCGCCGTACGCCCCGAAGCGGCGCCCGCAGACGAGGCCGACTCAGACCGTGGGAAGGAGTGATTCGGGACGATGATCGGTTACGAAATCATGCTCATGCTCGATCCCGAGCTGCCGGATGATCGGCAGGAGGAGATCGTTACGCGTGTGCGCGAAGGCATCGAGGGTTCGGGCGGAAGCTGGGGCGCTCACGACGTCTGGGGCCGCCGCCACCTCGCCTACGAGATCGACCACAAGGCGGAAGGCGTGTACCACCTGCTGACGTTCGACGCGGAGCCCGAGGCACTGGCCGAGGTATCCCGGGTGCTGAAGATCACGGACGGCGTCATGCGCCACCTCGCGGTCAAGCGTACGGCCGCGACAGGTCCGGCGCGGCCGCTAGAAAGTAGCCCCGAGCACAGGCAGGATTCCGAAGAGCAAGCAACACCCGTTGGGTGAGGAGGTTTCGATGGCTGCCAACATCAACAGAGTCGTTCTCGTCGGCAATCTGACGAAGGACCCGGAGCTGCGACATACGCCGAGCGGAACCGCGGTCTGCAGCCTGCGGCTCGCTGTCAACACGCGCCGCAAGGACGGAGCGACCGGCGAGTGGACCGAGAAGCCGAACTACTTCGACATCACCGTCTGGGGCAATCAGGGCGAGAGCTGCGCGCAGTATCTCTCCAAGGGCCGCCCGGTGGCCGTCGACGGCCGGCTCGAGTGGCGCGAATGGGACGCCCAGGACGGCACGAAGCGCCAGGCGGTCGAGATCATCGCCGACAGCGTCCAGTTCCTCGGCAGCCGCGGTGACGCAGAGGGCGGCCAGAATCAGTTCGTGCCCGCCGGCGCGGCTGCGCAGACCGAGAGCGCCGATTTCGCCGCCGGCGCCGACGACGACATCCCGTTCTAATGGCGCAGACGAAGGACCGACAGCAGCAGCGCCGCCGTGGCGGACCGTCCACCGGGCCGATCCGCAAGAAGAACTGCTGGTTCTGCCGGAACAAAATCGAAGAGGTCGACTGGAAGGACGTCAACCAGCTGCGCCGCTACATCTCCGAGAAGGGGAAGATCCGCTCCCGGCGGATCACCGGCGCGTGCCGGCGTCACCAGCGACAGGTCGCCGTCGCCGTGAAGCGCGCGCGCGAGATGGCCTTGTTGCCGTACGTGGCTGAGGGCCGTGAGGAGCGCCCGGACGGTCGTCGCGACCGCGGCGACCGCGGAGACCGCGACCGAGAGCGTTAAGCCTGATGCAGGTCATCCTCCGACAGGACGTCGAGAAGGTCGGCCTCCGCGGCGAGGTCGTCGACGTCGCCGCCGGCTTCGCCCGCAACTACCTGCTGCCGCGCCGCCTCGCAGAGCCGGCGGCACCCGGCCGGGTCGCCGAGCTCGAAAAGCTCGCCGCGGGCCGCGCCCGTCACGAGGCGCAGAGCTTCGAGCAGGCGCAGGAGCTCGTCCAGAAGCTGGACGGGGCGGAGCTCCGCTTCGACGTCCAGGCCGGCGATACCGGCACTCTCTTCGGCTCGGTCACGGCGACAGACATCGCCGACCGTATCTGGGAGACCCAGCGGATCCGGATCGACCGGCGCAAGCTCGACCTCCCGGAATCGATCAAGCGAATCGGCCGCTACGAGGTTCCGGTCGAGCTCTTTCAGGACGTAACCGCCACGCTTCGACTCGCGGTCGTGCCCGAAGGCGGCGAGCTGCCCCCCGAGGAGGAGCTGGAAGCACTCGACCAGGCCGCGGCCGCCGAAGAAGCCGCAGCCGCAGCCGAGGCCGAGGAGGCGCGCGCCGCGGCCGAGGCGGCGACCGAGGCGGCGGTCGCAGAGGTCGAGGCCCACGAAGAGCCCTCCGGCGAGACAGTCGCGAGCGAGGAGCCCGGCGAGCCGACTCCCGAGTCGGACCCCGAAGCCGGGCCCCAGGGCGGGTAGCTGCTCGACCGTTTCGACTGGCGGCGTCCGGGGAAAGTCGTCGGCATGCGCCTCCAGCTCGTTTCCGTCGCGCTCGCCGTCTTCCTCCTCGCCTCGGGGCTTGCGTTCGCGTCGACAAGAACGACCGAGGCCGCGAGACCGGATCTGGTCGTCAGCTCGATCTCGAATCCTCCGGGCGTCGCGTTTCCGGGCCGCGTCTTCTCGGTCACAGACCGAACCCGCAACATCGGGGGCGCCGCCGCCGGCAAGACGGTGACGCGGTACTACCTCAGCGCGAGCGGCAAACGTACGGCGATCGGCTTGCGCTCGGTCAGTCGGCTGAGCCCCAAGCGCTCCTCGCATGGCTCGGCCAACGCGAGGGTGCCGGAGACGGTCGCGTTCGGGGTCTACTCCCTGGTCGCCTGCGCCGACGCCTCCAACGCCTTTCGGGAAGCGAACGAGCGCAACAACTGCCGCAAGGCGGCGACCACGATCGTGGTCAAGAAGCCGCCGCCGCCCGTCTAGCGGGATCTTTCCCCAGCGGTTTCCACCGCCTGGGGATTGATCGACGAAATTCCCGCAAGCAGCGACGAATCTTCCCACAGATCTGTCCGGTCGATTTGCGAACATATGTTCTATAGTGGCTGCAGATCAAGGGAACCTGTCTAGTAGGAAGGAGCCTGTTATGCACAGGTCTTCACTTCCGGCCACGTCCGCTGTTGACTACGCCGCGATGGCTCAGGTCGCCCGGCTCGCCCAGCCACCGCAACCCTCGCAGACCGCCCCGGTCCCGCCTCAAAATCTCGACGCGGAGGAGTCCGTCCTCGGCGCGATGATGATCTCCCCCGGGGCGATCGGGGCGGTCAGCGAGGTTCTCGACGCCTCCGACTTCTACCGCGAGAGCCACGCGAAGATCTACCGCGCCGCCCTCGCTCTCTACGCCAAGGGCGAGCCCGTCGACGCGATCACGCTCGTCGACGCACTCGAGGAACGCGGCGACCTCGACGACGTCGGGGGGAGGGTCCGCGTCCACGAGCTGGCAGCCCTCGTCCCGGCGAGCGGAAACGCCGGGCACTACGCCCGGATCGTGCGCGAGATGGCCACCCTGCGCGGGCTGATCAACGCGGGCAGCGAGATCTCGCGCCTGGGCTGGGAACGCCCGGGCGAGGCCGGCGACCTGGTCGACAAGGCAGAGCAGGTCGTCTTCGATCTCTCGCAGGCGCGAGTCACAGGCGAGTTCACCCACATCGACGAGCTTCTGAAGGAGGGCTTCGAACGCATCACAGCCCTCTACGAGGCCGGCGCCGACATTACCGGTGTCCCTTCCGGGTTCCGCGATCTCGATCGGTTGACCTCGGGCTTCCAGCCCGGCAACCTGATCATCGCGGCAGCCCGCCCCTCCATGGGTAAGTCGGCGCTAGGCCTCTGTATGGCCGCGAACCTCGCGGTCCGGAATGAAACGCCGGTCGCGATCTTCACGCTCGAGATGTCGAAGTCCGAGGTGACGCAGCGGCTGATGTGCAGCGAGGCGAAGGTCGAGTCGAACCGGCTGCGGACCGGGAAGCTCGGCCCTGACGACTGGCCCCGCCTGACGGCGGCGTGCGACAAGCTCGCGAAGGCGCCGATCTACGTCGACGACACCGGCTCGATCACGATGATGGAGATCCGCTCGAAGGCCCGGCGCCTGAAGACGCGCGAGCCGAACCTCGGCCTGATCGTCGTCGACTACCTGCAGCTGATGACCTCGGGAGCGACGGTCGAGAACCGCGTCCAGGAAGTCTCGCAGATCTCACGGAACCTGAAGGTACTCGCGCGCGACCTCGACGTCCCCATCCTGGCGATGTCCCAGCTCTCGCGCGCGGTCGAGCAGCGACACGACAAGCGGCCGATCCTTTCCGATTTGCGTGAATCGGGATCCATCGAGCAGGATGCCGACCTCGTCATGTTCATCTATCGCGACGAGTACTACAACGACGAGTCTGATCAACAGGGCCTGGCCGAGGTGATCCTGGCCAAGCACAGGAACGGGCCGACCGACGCGGTCAAGCTCTCGTTCCTCAAGCGGTACGCGAAGTTCGCGGACCTGGCAGCGGCGGCGTAACCGATCGGGAGGTGACTGAAGTTGTTCGAGCAGACAATCGTCCTCCTTGGCTCGGCAACTGATTTCGCCGTCGTCTGCCAGGCCTGCGAGAGGCGCGGCCTCGGCTTCGGCGATGAACAGCCCTCGCTCGTGCGCGGCAAGCTGGGCGGCGGGCACGACCTCGGCTGGACGGAGTGTCCGCGGGGCCACCGAATCCGCGCCATCCGCGCAGGCCGCGACGTGCACGTCGAGATGACCTCTTCGCTCTGGTAATCGCAGCGATCACCGAGGAAGAGCGCTCGGTCGCGGTCGAGGCGATCACCTGCGCCATGACCGGCAACACCGTCCGCATCGCACCGAATCGCCTCCGACGCACCTACGAGATCCTGGAGATCGTCGAGGTGGTCGCCGCCGAGCTCGGCGCGGAGGTGAGGGTGTTCGCGGCATCCGACAAGGTCGAGGTCCTCCCGCCCGTCCGTTAGGGCGACGTCGACGACGGCGCCGGCTGGCAAGAACGCGAGCCCAAATGCTGGGCGGCCGCCGGTTCGGGCAGACTTCCTCGACGTGCCAGCGACCGTAATCGTAGGCGCCCAGTGGGGAGACGAAGGCAAGGGCAAGATCGTCGACCTGCTCGCCGAGCACTCCGACCTCGTCTGCCGCTACAACGGCGGCCCGAACGCCGGCCACACGATCGTCGCCGACGGGGAGACCTACAAGGTCCGCCACATCCCCTCTGGGATCCTGCGCGGTAAGGAGTGCGTGATCGGCGCGGGCTGCGTCGTCGATCCAGAAGTGCTGGTCGAAGAGCTCGACGAGCTCGCCGCCCGCGGGATCCCGATCGACCGACTGCATCTTTCGGCGAACGCGCACGTGATCATGCCGTGGCACGTCGCAATCGACCAGGGCGGAGAGCGGCGGCTCGGCAAGCTCAAGATCGGCACGACGAAACGGGGGATCGGGCCGACCTACGCGGACAAAGCCTTCCGGCTCGGAATCCGCGTGCAAGATCTGCTCGACCCGAAGATTCTGCGCCAGAAGCTCGAGGTCGCACTCGCGGAGAAGAACGTCTGGCTGGAGCGCGTCTACGGCGTCGCGCCGCTGGAGCTCGAGGACCTCGCCGCCCGCTACGAGCAGCTCGCCCAGCGGCTGCGTCCATTCATCACCGACACGTCGCTGCTCGTCGACCACGCGCTCCGCGATGGCAAAACGGTTCTGCTCGAGGGAGCGCACGCGACGCTACTCGATCTCGACCACGGGACCTATCCCTTCGTCACTTCTTCCAGCACCGTCGCCGGCGGGGCGGCACCGGGAATCGGGATCGGGCCGACACGGATCGACGAGGTGATCGGCGTCGCCAAGGCCTACGTGACCCGCGTGGGCGAGGGGCCATTCCCGACCGAGATCGAAGGCCCGGATCAGGAGCGCCTGCGTGAGCTCGGCGGCGAGTTCGGAACGGTCACCGGCCGCGAGCGGCGGTGCGGGTGGCTGGACCTCGTCGCATTGCGCTACGCCGTTCGCCTGAACGGGATCACCTCTCTGGCGCTGACCAAGCTCGACGTGCTTTCGGCATTCGCCGAGCTGCCCGTTTGTGTCCGTTACCGGCTACGGGACGGCAGCGAGACGGACGAGTTCCCCCCGTACCAGTCCGACTTCCACCACTGCGAGCCCGTCTACGAGACGCTTCCGGGGTGGGAGGAGACGCTCGACGAGGTGGCCGAGGTCTCCGGGCTTCCGCCTGCGGCACGCCGGTACATCGAGTTCGTCGAGGAGCACCTCGGCGTCGAGGTCTCGCTGATCGGCACCGGGCGCGAGCGCGAGCGCGTGCTCGCCCAGCGCGGGCCCGCGGTGGTCGCGGACTAGCGCGGCTCGATCCCCGGCGCCACCGGTCCCGCTCCCAGAGCCGCGACCTCCAGCCTCAGCACGCGCTGGCCCGGGAAGCGCGCGGTGAGCTCGGCCTCACACGAGAGGGCCTCCTCGTCTCGGGCCCAGACGATCACCGAGGGGCCGGAGCCCGAAAGGGTCGCGCCGAGGGCGCCGGCGGGCAGGATCTCCCGCACCGCTTCCAGCAACGGCGCGTCCGCTGCCCGGTGGGGCTCATGCAGGCGGTCGGCGAGCGCTTCGGCGAAGAGCTCCGCCGAGCCGCCGGCCAGCGCAGCGCCGAGAAGAGTGGCGCGTCCGGCGCTAAAGGCGGCGTCGGCGTGGGAGACCGAGGAAGGGAGCGCCGCCCGGGAGGCGGCCGTCGAAACCCTCCCTTCAGGAATCAGAGCGATCGGAACGGCCGGTGGGCGATCTGCGACCCGCACGAGGTGTTTGTCCCAGCTCAGGCTGACGCCGCCGAGGAGCGCGGCGGCGAGGTTGTCGCCGTGGCCCTCGAGCTCGAGCCCTTCGGCGAACAGCTCGGCCGGATCCGCCTGGCCGCGTTCCAGGAGCGCCGCGGCGACGAGCCCGAGCGCCACCACGGCCGCGCTCGAACCGAGCCCGCGGGCGCTCGGAATCTCGCTCGTCCAGGTGAAGCGCCGCCCCTTCGGATCAGCGAGCCGAGCGAACGCGCGGACGCCGATGTGATCGTGGTCGGGCGGCTCGTCGCCGGAGCTCACCTCGACCTCGTTCCAGAGGTCGAGCGCGACTGCGGCACAGTCGAAGCCCGGGCCGAGGTTCGCGGTCGTCGCGGGCGCGCGGACGCGGAGGGCCTCAGTCAAGCAACCGCCGCGATCGCATCGGGATCGGGGTCGACCCTGAGCGGAGGCGGCGTCAACCGTTCCACAGCCTCAGGGTCCTTGAGCCCATGGCCGGTGATGACGCAGACCACGCGTGTGCCCGGCGCGAGGCCGGCCTGGGCGAGGCCGGCGACCCCGGCCGCCGAGGCCGGCTCGCAGAAAACTCCCTCCTCCTGCGCGAGCGCCCGCCAGGCCTCGAGCAGGGCATCGTCGGAGACCTTCATGATCGTGCCGCTGGCGCGCTCGAGCGCCTGTTCCACCTCGCTTGCGTGGGCCGGGGCGGCGATGCGAATCGCCGATGCCGCCGTTTCCGCCCGCTGCGAGGACTCCACTGCGAGAACGCGCGGCACGCCTGCGCCGGCTTCCTCGAACCCGAGCACGTAGGCGCGGGTATTGCCCCCGCCGCCGTATGGGAGCGCGAGCACAGCCGGCGGCCCGCCGAGCTCCTCGACGAGCTCGAAGGCCGCCGTCTTCTGACCCTGGAGCCGGTAGGGGTTGAGCGAGTTGACGAGCACGTGAGTCCCACGTTCGGTCAACCGGCGAGCCGCGTCGAGCGCCTGGTCGAACGAGCCCCGCACCTCCAGGACGCGGGCGCCGTGCGCGCGCGCCTGAGCGAGCTTCCCCAGCGCAACGGCGCCGGCTGGCTGCAATACGAGCGCGGGGAGGCCGGCACGGGCCGCATAGGCGGCGGCCGAGGCGGCCGTATTTCCGGTCGAGGCGCAGACAACGGCGAGCGCTCCTTCCTCGACCGCCTTCGAGACCGCGACCGTCATCCCGCGGTCCTTGAAGGAGCCGGTGGGGTTCGCTCCCTCCCATTTGAGCCAGACGTCGAGATCGAACCGAGCGGAGAGGCGCGGCGCCGGCAGCAAGGGTGTGTCGCCTTCGCCGAGGGTGACGATCGGCGTTTCGGGGCCGAGCTGCAGGCGGTCGCGGAAGCGCTCCGCCAGGGGCGCGCGGCTAGACACCGCGCTCCGAGATCACCCGCATCTGCGTCGGAGTGCCGCGGACCTCCGGGAGCTCGGCGACCGTTGCCAGCGCCGCCTCCACGTGACCGCTCGGGGCCTCGTGTGTCACGAGGTCGAGCGAGGCACCGTCGGCGAGCTGGCGCTGGGCCAGTCGGGCAACCGAGACTCCCTGGGCCGCCAACTGCTCGGCTACGTGTGCAAGCACTCCGGGCCGGTCGTCGACCTCGATCCGAACGTAGAAGCGGGAGCGCAGATCGCCAGCAGGTAGGCGAGGCAGCGTGCGCCAGGCAGCGTCGTTGTGGAGGAAGCCTGTCGCCGCCGTGCCGACGACGCTGACGATGTCTGCGACCACGGCCGAAGCGGTCTCGAGACCGCCGGCGCCGGGCCCCTCGAGCGTGATCTCGCGGATCGCGTCGCCCTGGAGCATGACCGCGTTGAATGCCCCGTCGACGGCCGCCAGCGGATGGTGCCGGTCGACGAACGCCGGCTGCACCCGGACGTCGAAGCCCCCGTCGACGAGGGTGGCGGCGCCGACGAGGCGGACGGTCATGTCGAGCTCGCGCGCGGCCTCGACGTGCTCCGGCCTCACGTGCTCGATCCCCTCGTAGAGGACGTCATCGAGGCCGACGCGGACGCCGAAAGCAACGGTGGCCAGGATCGCCATTTTCGCCGCGGCGTCCGCCCCCGAGACGTCGTCGGTCGGGTCGGCCTCCGCGTAGCCGAGCTGCTGCGCCTCGGCGAGCGCCGAGCCGTAGTCGGCGCCCGCCTCCATGCGGGTGAGGATGAAGTTCGTCGTGCCGTTGACGATCCCGAGCACCCGGTGGACGTTCGTCGCGACGAGCGCCTCGCGGAGAACCTTGATCAAGGGGATCGCGGCGCAGACGCTCGCCTCGAAGCGAAGCTGGACGCCCTCCTCCGATGCGACGCGGAAGATCTCCGGCCCGCGGCGCGCGATCAGCTGCTTGTTCGCCGAGACCACCGGCTTGCCGGCGCGAAGCAGCTGGAGCACGTAGTCCGCCGTCGGCTCGATGCCGCCCATCACCTCGGCGACGAGCGCGATCGAGGGGTCGTTGCGGATCGCCTCGAAGTCGGTCGTCAGGAGGTCGTCACCCGCGGGAAAGGAGCGCTCGCGGCCCTGGTCGCGCACGAGCGCGCGAACGACCCGGATCCGATGGCCTGTCGCCCGCTCGATCTCGTCGCCGTTCTCGATCAGCAGCCGGTTGACCGCGGCGCCGACCGTCCCGTAGCCGAGCAGCGCGACCGGGACGTCAACCGCGGCCATCGGCACGGTGCTGGCCGGGGGGATGCGTCTCGAGCGAGAGCGCCTCCTGAGAGAGATCGAACCGGTCGTGGAGCACGCGCACCGCGCGCTCGACCTCGGACGCCCGGACAACACAGGAGATCCGGATCGACGAGGTCGAGATGATCTCGATGTTGATCCCCGCCTCGGCAAGAGCGTCGAACATGTCGGCGGCGACGCCCGGATCCGATTTCATCCCGGCGCCGATCAACGAGATCTTCGCCACGTCGGCGTCGAGCGTGACGCCGTTACCCCCTACCTCGCGAGCGACCCGCTCGAGTGCCGGCTCGACGAGGCGCAGGTCGTCCTTCGGCAGCGTGAACGAGACGTCGGTGCGGCCCTCGGCGGAGACGTTCTGGACGATCATGTCGATGTTCGCTCCCTCCTCTGCGAGCGGACGGAAGATGCGAGCGGCCACCCCGGGGTGATCGGGGACGCCGAGGATCGTCACCTTTGCCTGCGAGGCGTCATGTGCCACTCCCGAGACGATCGCCTGGTCCATCTGCTCACCCTCCTTGCCGATCCACGTCCCTTCGTTGTCGGCGAACGTCGAGCGGACGTGAAGCGGCAGTCGGTGGTTGCGAGCGTATTCGACGGACCGGAGCGCAAGCACCTTCGCGCCTGAGGCGGCGAGCTCGAGCATCTCCTCGAAGGAAAGCCGGTGCAGCTTGCGTGCACCCGGGACGACCCGCGGGTCGGCCGTGAAGACGCCCTCGACGTCGGTGTAGATCTCGCACGCGTCGGCCTCGAGCGCGGCCGCCAGTGCGACTGCCGTCGTGTCGGAGCCGCCCCGGCCGAGCGTCGTCGGCTCGAGCTCCGAGGAGACGCCCTGGAAGCCTGCGACGATCGCGACCTTGCCCTCGTCGAGAGCCTGAAGAACGCGGCTCGAGCGCACGTCCAGGATGCGTGCCTTGCCGTGCGCCGCGTCGGTGACGATCCCCGCCTGGGACGCGGTAAACGAGATCGCGCTACGGCCGAGATCCATGATCGCCATCGAGAGGAGCGCGATCGAGATGCGCTCGCCTGCGGTCAGGAGCATGTCGAGCTCGCGCGGCGGGGGCAGCGGCGTGACCTCGGCGGCGAGCCCGAGCAGCTCGTCGGTGGTGTCGCCCATCGCCGACGCGACGACGCAGACACGGCGGCCCGCGGCGGCATCGACGACTCGACGGGCCACGACCTTGATCTGCTCGGCGCTTCCGAGCGAGCTGCCGCCGTACTTCTGGACGATGAGGGTTACAGGATCCGCAGTCGTCTCATCATCATGCGTCAGGACGACCGACCGGTCTACGGCCTGGGCTCCGCGAGCAGAAACTCGTAGAGATTGCGATAGCCCGTGATCGCCGCGCTCACCGCGGCCGGGTCTTCGGTCTCACCGGTCGCGATCAGGTTCGTCAGCCGCCGCGCCTCCAGGAACTCGGCGACGAGCTCGGGATCGGCTGCCTCGCGAGCTGCTTCCTCGGTCGTCGGATGGCCGCGTTGACGCAGCAGCCGCTCGATCAGCCGATCGACCTCGGGCAGCGCTTCCGCCGGCGAATCGATCAGCAGGGGCTCGAGCGCCCGCCATTCGCTCTCCCATTCGTGAAGATCAGGACCGGATTCGGCCACAAAAACACGATGCGCGCGACCGACCCCTTTGAAACACTGGTCGGGTGAAAGTTCTCGTCGTGGGGTCGGGCGGGCGCGAGCACGCGCTCGCCTGGAAACTGGCCCAAAGCGAGCACTGCGACGAGCTGCATGCCGCGCCGGGCAATCCCGGGATCGCCAAGATCGGCGATTGCCATCCGGTCAGGGCGGAGGACGGCGAGGGGCTGCTCGGCTTCTGCGGCGAGCATGACATCGACCTCGTCGTCGTCGGGCCGGAGGCCCCGCTCGTGGCCGGCGTCGCCGACCAGCTTCGGCATGCCGGCGTCGCAGTCTTCGGACCCAGTGCCGCCGCCGCTCGCATCGAAGGCTCGAAGAGCTTCGCCAAGGACGTCATGGTTGCGGCCGGGGTGCCGACGGCGGAACGGCTCGCCGTGGCACGGCCGCCCTGCGTCGTCAAGGTCGACGGGCTCGCCGCCGGAAAGGGCGTCTTCGTCTGCCGGAC
>Ga0207693_10001430_pt1 | contig 21147 bp, 20 predicted proteins | sample LARL81metaG_FD_184347 | JGI IMG/M metagenome (GOLD analysis project Ga0207693, IMG submission 184347) | Corn, switchgrass and miscanthus rhizosphere microbial communities from Kellogg Biological Station, Michigan, USA - LAR L8-1 metaG... | ecosystem: Host-associated > Plants > Roots >... | reverse complement strand
CTCGGCCACGTAGGCAGCCTCCTCGGCGGCCGTCCGGAGCACAGCGACGACGACAGCGCCTGGTGGTAAGCCCGCCGCGGCGGAAATTTCCCGCTGTCGGACCGGGCCGGGAAGCCGCGCCGCGATCCGGCGGGTGGCCGCCACGAGGGCCGAGCCCGAACGGCGGCAGGTCGGCAACATCACCACAGGTACCTCGCGCTCACCGCTGAACCGGCCAGGCATGTCACGTACTGCGGAGGCATCTGCTCCGCGGAAGGCGTAGATCGACTGGTCCGGATCGCCGACGACGACGATTTCGTCGGCGCCCTCCCCAATCAGGCCGAGCAGGTCGGCCTGAGCGGGATCGGTGTCCTGATACTCGTCGACGAAAATCCGCCGGCGCCTGCGGCGCTCGTCCGAGAGCAACGTCGGATCCGTACGCAACACATCCACGGCCGCCTGGATGAGCTCAGCCGGATCCCAGGCCCCGGGACGGGCGAGCGCGGTCACGTCCAGGTACTGCTGCAGGAACGATCCGGCGGCGACCCAGTCCGGACGACGCTGCCGGCGACCGAGCTCGGCCAGCTGCGGCCCGGTCAGCCCCCGCTCGACCGCGCGGAGCAGGAGGTCACGCAACTCCGCCGCGAAGCCGCGAGTGCGCAACGCCGGCCGGAGCTCAACCGGCCAGGCGTGGCTGCCGCGTTCCAGGTCACCATCGATTAGCTCGCGCAGTACGAGGTCCTGCTCGGGGCCGGACAGCAGTCGTGGCGGGGGCGCTCCGCCATCCACTGCGGCCATCCGGAGGATCCCGAAGGCGTAGGAATGGAACGTGCGAGCGATCGGCTCCCGGACGGTGCCGCCCAACCGCGCGGTGACCCGAGCTCGCAGCTCGGCCGCAGCCCGCCGGCTGAAGGTCAACATCAGCAACTGCTCGATGGGCACCCCGCCTCGAACCCGGACGACCGCTGCCTCGACGAGCGTGGTCGTCTTGCCCGTGCCCGGCCCAGCGAGCACGAGCAGCGGACCACCCGGGTGCTCGACAACCAGCCGCTGGCCCGTATCGAGCTCGGGCGGCCGCCGCAGCGGCGCAGGCAGCGACCGGACCAGCCGGTAGCGGGGGACATCCACGCCCGACATCCCAGCATGTCGCCACGACAGTTTCTGCACCCGGTCGCAAGGGCCGGTGGACAACCCTCGCTGGGCTACGATCTCGACCCGGTAGCGTCTCGCCATGCAGCCGATCGAGGTCATGCGCAGCTACCTTTCCGCGATGCGCGCGGGTGACCGGGAGGCGGCGTTCGAGCACTTCGCCGACGACATCGTGGGCTACGTGCCGGGTCGGTCGGCCCTCGCCGGACCACGGCGGGGTCGGGCCGCCGTCGAGGCCTACATCCGCGCAGCGGTCGTGCGCGCCGGAGGCGCAACGTCGCTCGACCTGATCGACACCCTCGTCGGGCAAGACCATGTCGCGCTGCTCGTGCACGAGCGGCTCGGTACCGGCGAGGACGTCCTCGACATCCGACGCGCCAACGTCTACCGGATCCAGGACGACAAGATCGTGGAGATCCGCATCTTCGAGGCCGACCAGTACGCCATCGACACCTGGTTCTCCTCGGCTCAGCCCGATGCCGAGCCGCCGGTGGAGTGACCAAGGACGGAGCACTCGGGCAAGGTACGCGTTACCGCCCGTCCCATCGGCAACGCGCCAGGTCGACTCGATCCCCGACGAAACGCACGCCCTCGCTGAGCAGCCGCTGGCGCTGTTCGGTGTAAAGGTGCTCCGCACAGCTACCGTCCGCGCGGACGACCCGGTGCCAGGGCACCGTTCCGCCGTCGAACGAGAGCACCCGACCGACCTGCCGCGGCGCGCGGGATCCGACGTACTCGGCGACATCGCCGTAGGTCATGACTCGACCGGTCGGGATCGATTCGACGCAGCGCAGGATGCGCAAGGCGAGCGGGTCCGGTGGTGCCGGGTCGCTCAGCGCGGCCGCCGTCCGGTGAGCGCGACGAGCTTGGCCTCGGGGCTGGCACCGTCATCGACCGGCACCGGCGGGGCGAAGGCGCCGGTCGCGGCGAGGTCACCGAACGCCTCCACGATCCCGAGGACGTAGCCCACCTGATCTTCGGGCAGCGGGTCCAGAACGCCGACCGCCGTGCCGAGATCCCACGAGTGCACGGTCACGTCGACCAACATCTCGTCGAGATACGCAGGAACCGGAGTGGGACCCCGAGACAGCGCGACCATGCGGTCCATCGCCCCCGGTTCCGTCCAGGCCGTGGCTGCGTTCGTCGAGGCGGTTCTCCACAGAGAGATCCGATCGCCGCGCGCACTCGCCTTGGCGCCTTCGACGATCTCGTTCGCCGCCTCGAGCCCATGACCAGCGAGCAACGGTGCCACCCAGAGGCTCTCGTCGATCACATGATCGGCGAGTGCCGTCACGCTCCACTCCGTGCACGGCGTCGGGGCGCCCCACTGTTCGTTCGGGGCCCGATCGAGCCGGTCGCCGAACTCACGCAGGCCTTGCAACATCAACGCGACAGGATCAGCCATTTCGCAGTCATACCCCCCGAAGGGCTGCGCCGGTAGCCCTATCAGTACGAGGGCAGGCTCGGATCGATCTGATTCACCCAGGCGATGACCCCGCCCTGTACGTGCACTGCATCACGGAAGCCGGCCGACTTCACTGCTGCCAAAGTCTCAGCTGAGCGCACCCCGGTCTTGCAGTACATCACGATCTGTTTGTCCTGCGGCAGCATGGCGAGGGCATCGCCACGCAAGATCTCATCCTTGGGGACGAGTGTCGCGCCTGGAATCCGCACGATCTCCCACTCCGCCGGCTCGCGCACATCAACCAGGAAGATCGGCTTGTCGGCGTCGATGAGATCCTTCAGTTCCGACGCGGTGATAGTAGATCCGACGGCGGCCTGCTGCGCCTCCTCGCTCACGACGCCGCAGAACTCCTCGTAGTCGATGAGCTCCGTCACCGTCGGGTGGTCCCCGCATACCGCGCAGTTCGGGTCCTTGCGGACGGTGATCTTGCGGTATTCCATTTCGAGCGCGTCGTACACCATGAGCGAGCCGACCAGAGGCTCGCCGATCCCGGTGATCAGCTTGATTGCCTCGTTGACCTGGATGGAGCCGATCGACGCGCACAGCACACCGAGGACACCACCCTCGGCGCACGACGGCACCATGCCGGGCGGCGGCGGCTCCGGGTACAGGCAGCGATAACACGGGCCCTCATCGGCCCAGAACACGGCCGCTTGACCGTCGAAGCGGTAGATCGACCCCCACACGTAAGGCTTGTGGAGCAGGACGCAGGCGTCGTTCACCAAGTAGCGCGTAGCGAAGTTGTCGGTTCCGTCGATGATCAGGTCGTACTGGGCGAACAGCTCCATGACGTTCGAGGAGTCGAGGCGTTCTTCGTAGAGGTTGACGGTCACGAACGGGTTGATTTCGCGCACCGAATCCCGGGCCGACTCGGCCTTCGACCGGCCGACATCACTTTGACCGTGGATGATCTGCCGCTGCAGATTCGACTCGTCGACCACATCGAATTCGACGATGCCCAAGGTGCCGACACCGGCGGCGGCCAGGTACATCAGCGCGGGCGACCCGAGCCCGCCGGCGCCGACGCACAGCACCTTGGCGTTCTTGAGCCGCTTCTGCCCGGCCATGGCAACGTCCGGAATGATCAAGTGGCGGCTGTATCGGCGAACCTCGTCCACAGATAGGGACTCGGCCGGCTCCACGAGCGGTGGCAACGACACGACGTGGGTTTCCTTTCGGCGGGTACTCAACCCTGGATAACCCCGATCATCCCAGCGTCATTCCGGACGGGCCACCGCGCGCGGCGATCGATCAGGTGCCGGGCTGCTCAACGCCAGGGGCGTCCGAGGCGCCCGGCGGGTAGGGCCACGGATTGGCTTGGCAGGTCTTGCCGTTCGCCGCTTTGAGGCTGATCGTCTGCTGCATCATGACCGGCGCGAACCCGTTCTTGAGGCAGGCGTGGGCGTGACTATGGCCAAGCGCATGCCCGGACTCGTGGTTGACCATGTACAGGTGGTAAGTGGCGAGATCGCCCACGTAGGCCATATCGCCGCGAATCCAGCGGGCGACGTTCAGCACGACCCGCTGGTCATGTGCCGCTGCATAGCAGGACGTCTCGATCTTCAGCTCGTAGCCGCACAGGGCCCGCACAGTCATGGCCGACGTCAGCGTGATGTGAAAATCCACCGGACCACTGTCGACCCGCTGCAATGCCACCCCGCTGCCGTGACCGGTCCAGCTCTGCGGGTTGTCCAACGCTGCCTGCACGGTCGTCGCGAAGGTGGCTGGATTGATACCGGTCACGCCGTCTTCGATGTCGATCGTGTAACGGTGCAGGGCGCCGGTCCCAACGACCGGACCCGTGCCTGGGACTACGTGGAAGGTGCCCTTACCCCGCTGGGTGTAAGGCCCGCCCGGGGGCAGAGCGTCGGAGGCCAGCACTTCGCGTTGCACGGCCGAGCCGGCCTTGTCCGGCATCATCGGGGTATCGGTCGGTGCTGCCCGCGGCGGCCCGGCACCGGCTAGCGAGGCACCTGAGGCCCCGGCGGCGGAAGCGGGACGGGGCGGCCCGCCCGGCTCGTTCATCCTCATGAGGGCGACGATCGTGATGACGATCAGCAGCGGTAGCGCGTAGGCGCGCCATCCGTACTCGCGCACGAAACGGCGCAGACGACCCGGCGAGCGTGCGCCGGACGGGCCGGCATCGTGGGAGCTGCTCGAACGGCCCGCATCGTACGAGCTGGCGGACTGCCGGATGGCACGACCAGCGTCGGGGACGTCCACCCAATCCTCGCGGGGCAGCGTCGCCAAGCGTGGTCGGGTCGGTTCCGGCACCGACAAAGCCTCCCACAGCGGGTCGAGCCTGGCGTCATGGTGTGAGCGGGCGCGCCGCCATGTCACGGCCGAGTGCTGAGCACTTCGGGCGTGTCGTCGAGAAGGGCGAGCACCGCGCGAGCCACCGTCCCCGGCCGTTCCATCTGGGCGACATGTCCGACGTCGCGGATCACCAGCAGCCGCGCACCCGGAATGGCCTTCGCGGTGCGGGCGGCGCGAGTGACATTCACCAACCGATCCCGATCACCCCAGACCACGAGCGTCGGCGCCCTGATCGCGCCCATGCGCGCCCACATGCGGCTGGCACCCGGCGCGAGATACGAGGCCACCAGGCCGCGCAAGGACCGGATGACAGCGTCGCTTGCCCATCCCAACCGAGCGCGGTAACGAATCTCGGCTACCGCTTCGGTCAGCCGTTCGGGCGGCACGGACGTCGGATCGGCGAAACACAACTGAAGCATCCGGCGCACTCTGATCTCGGGACTCGCCTGTTCGAGCCGCCGAAGCAGAGCAGTGCCCAAACCGGGCAGCATCATGAGGGGCAACACGGGATCTTGGCGTCGCCAGCGCGGCCGAAGATCCGGCACCGCTGGCGAAACGAGAGTCAAGGTCCGCACCAGGTCAGGGCGGCTTGCCGCGACGACGATCGCGATGGCGCCACCCATCGAGTTGCCGAATAGGTGCACCGGGCCGCGCTTGACGTATTCCAGGTACTCGATCACCGCCCGGACATGCGAGCGCAGTGAATAGTCGTCGTCCGGTGGTGGGAACGACCGGCCGAAGCCGGGCAAGTCCAGCGCCTCACCCGCGAGCCAGGGCGACAACAACCCGGCTAGATCGGTCCAGTTCGTCGACGACCCTCCGAGGCCGTGGATGTAGAGGGCGGGCGCAGCGTCAGGCCCGCCCGGAGTTGCCCGCACGAATAGGTGGTATCGGCCGACCGAAACCGTCGCACCCGGCCACGGCGGAAGGATTCGATCCTGGGCTGCAAACGGCGTATCGGCCAGGCGGGCGGTCCGCAGCGGCGCCTCGGCGAGGCGGACTCTGGACGCACGGTTCGGACCGAGCATGACAATCGACTTTACGGCGAATCACTCCGCGAAATCGCCGCACGATCTCGCGGAGATCGGATCGTTGTGTGACTGTCGCGGGACGGTCGGCTCATGACGCCGTTAGGCGCGGGCTCCGGCGCTACGCGGAGCGGCGCCTCGCCGTCGCCTTGCGCGCGCCGGTTCCTGATTTCGCCGTGGCCTTGGCCGCGGCCTTCTTGGCTGGTGCCTTCTTGGCCGCAGTCTTGCTTGCCGGCGCCTTCTTGGCCGGCGCCTTCTTCGCGGGCGCGGACTTGGTCGAGGCTTTGGCCGCCTCGGTGGTCTTCGTAGGCTCTGTCTTGGCCGGGGCTGTCGCGGTCTCGCCGCGACTGCGCTTCGCCGCCTCGACCGAGGCGCGCAAGGCCGCCATCAGATCGACGACATTTCCGGCTGTGGGCTCGGCCTGGGGTGTCTCGACCACCTCACGCCCCTCGATCTTGGCGTCGATGACTTGCTGCAGCGCTTCCCGGTAGTCGTCGCTGTAGGCGTCGGGATCGAAGTCGCCCGCCATGCTTGCGACGAGGGACTCCGCCATCCCGAGCTCTTGCGGTCGCAGGTCGACATGCTCGTCCAAGAACGGAAATGCGGCTTCCCGGACCTCGTCCGGCCAGATCATCGTCTCGAGCACGATCACTCCGTCGCGCACCCGCAGTGTCGCCAGCTGCTCCCGGTTTCGGATGGCCACCTTGACCAATCCGTACATGCCACTTTCCTCGAGCGCATCGCGCAACAGCAGATACGGCTTTACTGCCTGGTTTTCCGGTTCCAGGTAGTAGCTTCGCGCGAAGTAGATCGGATCCACCTGCTCCGCAGGCACGAATTGCAGGACGTCGACGACCCGCGTCGTAGCCAGTGGGAGGTCAGCGAGATCCTCGTCGGTGAGGACAATCGTTTCCCCGCTAGGCAGCGAATAGCCTTTAGCGATATCGCTGTAGGCGACTTCCTCGCCATCGGCCTCGGCCACCCGGCGGTACCGAATGCGGGACCCGTCGCTGCGCCGCACCTGATGGAAGCTGATGTCACGCTCCTCGGTGGCGCTGTACATCTTGACCCCGATGCTCACCAGGCCGAAGGAAACCGCGCCCTTCCAGATCGCTCGCATTGCCTCACCGTCCTGTCAACGCGGCCACGGACCCTCATCATCGCCTGTTTCGGCGTAATTTGCCGCTCATTAGCAGCGAACGGGGCAGGATTGGGCCCGTGGAACCGATGCTCGCAACGCCGGTCGAGGCCTTGCCGAGGGGGTCGGGATGGCGCTACGAGTTCAAGTGGGACGGCGTGCGGGCGCTCGTCGAGGTCAATGCAGGCGTCGTACGCATCCGCAGCCGCCGGGGCAACGAGGTCACGATCGCCTATCCGGAACTCGCCGGCTTGGGCGCCGGAATCGACGATGCGCTCGTTGATGGCGAGATCGTCGCGTTCGATGGCGGCCGACCGTCGTTCGGTCTTCTGCAAACCCGCATGCATGTCCGGGTCCGAGCCCAGGCGATGAGGTTGGCGGCGACGACCCCGGTGACCTTCATCGCTTTCGACCTGCTGCGGCTTTACGGCGTCAACCTCGCCGAGCGCCCGCTGTCGGAACGGCGGGCGACGCTCGAGCGCATGGTGGCCGACCACCCGCAATGGACACTGAGCCCGCTGTTCGACGACGGTCCCGCCACCGAAGTGGCGGCAAGAGAGCACGGTTTGGAAGGAGTGGTGGCCAAGCGCGACGCGAGCAAGTACCGAGCCGGGGCTCGCGGATCCGACTGGCTTAAGATCCGCTTCCTGCACCGCGAAGAGTTCGTTGTCGTCGGCTGGGAGGCCGACCGCGACCGCCCCGACACCTTGAGCTCGCTGCTCGTCGGCTACTACGACGATGCCGAGCTGGCATTCGCCGGCAAGGTCGGCAGCGGCCTGACCCAAGGCACGGCCAGCCAGCTGCACAACACGCTGATTCGTGCACCCAGCAGCCGACTCGCGAGACTGCCGGAGGCGTCGCCCGGGCGGATCGTCACCTGGGTTGAGCCGACCGTCGTCGTTGAGGTCAGCTATACGGAGTGGGCGCCAGACGGCCGGTTGCGGCAGCCCGTGTTCGCCGGTTTACGACCTGACAAACAACCTTCGGAGGTGCACCGCGATGGCTGAGCGGGTTTCGGTAAAGATCGAGAATCGCCAGCTATCTCTGTCGAATCTCGACAAGGTCCTCTACCCGGTGACCGGCTTCACCAAGGGTGAGGTCATCGATTACTACACCCGGATCGCACCCGTGCTCTTGCCGCATCTCGCCGACCGCCCGCTGACGATCAAGCGATATCCGAACGGCGTGGACAAGCCGTTCTTCTTCGAGAAGAACGCCGCACGTGGCACGCCGGACTGGGTGCGCACGGAGTCCCTTCCCGTGCCAGGTTCGACCATGGACCGCGAGCGGATTGACTTCATCATCGTCGAGGAGTTAGCGACGCTGGTGTGGTTGGCCAACTTAGCCGCGATTGAACTGCATGTGCCGCAGTGGCGCTTGCCCAAGCGTGGGAAGGGGCCGCGTACGGACATCATCGTGTTCGACCTCGACCCGGGACCGCCGGCCGACATCACCCAATGCTGCGAGGTTGCCCTGTTGCTCCGGGACATTCTCACGTCCGACGGGCTGGATCCAGTCACGAAAACCTCGGGCAACAAAGGGCTGCAAGTCAGCGCGGCCGTGTCGGTGCGCGACCCGGAACGCACGTCGGCCTATGCGCAGGCCGTGGCCCGGACGTTGGAGCAATCTCACCCCAAGCTCGTCGTCTCTCGGATGGCGAAGAACCTGCGCTCCCGCAAGGTGTTCGTCGATTGGAGCCAGAACAATCCGGCCAAGACGACGGTGTCGCCCTACTCGCTGCGAGCTCGCGAACACCCGACAGTGTCGACGCCACTCGGTTGGGAGGAAGTCGAGGCTGGACCCCCCTTGTCCTTCACCGCCGGCGACGTGCTCCATCGTGTCGAGGACGATGGCGATCTGTTCGCGCCGACCCTCGACGACACCGCCCGTAGTGTGCTCCCGAAGCGAGAGGTTACCGGTGAGTAGGCTTCACGGATAGCAGTGGCACGACCAACGGAGGACCGTCGGGATGACGACAGCTGTCGAGGCCGGCCGAGGAGGCCGGTTGCCGCGCGTCGCGCGGCGCAGACAGTTGCTCGCAGCTGCCCAAGAGGTCTTCGTCGCCCAGGGGTACCACGGTGCCGCGATGGACGACATCGCCGAACGGGCCGGCGTATCGAAACCCGTGCTGTACCAGCATTTCCCGGGCAAGCTCGAGCTGTACCTGGCGCTGATCGACGCTCACACCGACGCACTGGTCGGGACGATTCGGAATGCGCTGGCCGCCACTGACGACAACCAAGAGCGGGTGCACGCAGTCCTCGCCGCGTACTTCGCCTTCATCGATGGCGCGACGGGCAGTGGCCCGGGCGCGTTCCGACTTATTTTCGAGACCGATCTCGGCAACGAGCCGGCGGTGCGCGAGCGAGTCGAACGGGCCGATCGGGCGATCGTGCGCGCCGTGTCCGACACGGTCTCCGCGGACACCGGGCTCTCCCGACCGCAGGCGGAACTCCTGGCGATTGCGCTGACCGGGGCCGCACAAGTGGCGGCCCGGTGGTGGCTCGACAACGACCGCCCGGTGCCCCGCGATGTTGCCGTGAGCCTGATCGCATCCCTGCAATGGCGCGGCATTTCGAATTTCCCGCTTCATGGAGGCGGGGATGGCGGCTGACCCGCTCCGCCATCTCGTTCGCCTTGAGACAACCCCCGTTCGCTCACGGCGCAGCCACCGGCCGCCAGATCGGCGCGTGACCTCGGCTAGCGTGGAAAATGTTTCCGTCGAGTGCCCAGCTGGAGGTCGTCGGGTGGAGGTCAAGATCGGCGTGCTGCACACGCCGCGCGAGATCGTGCTGGAGACCACGCTGACGCCCGAAGAGGTCGAATCGACGGTGTCGGCGGCGCTCAAGAGCGTCGACGGCGCGCTCAGCCTGACCGACGAGCGGGGTCGGAAGGTCATTGTTCCGGCGAATCTCGTGGCCTACGTCGAGATCGCGCAGGCCGACGCCCGCCGCGTCGGATTCGTCGCCGGTTAGTGTTCTGCGGCGGGACCCTAGCCCGACAGTCCCAGTTGACGCATTCGGTCGGCGTGCCGGTCGGTGATCCGTGAGATCAACGCGGCGACGCCGAGCAAATCGCCCGTCCCGGCGACGAGCAACTCGGTGAGGGCATCGCGCTCGGCCAGCACGTGCTGAGTCTGACTGATGGCCTCCCCAACGAGCCGACGACCCCACAACGACAGCCGGTCCGCGAGGGCAGGCTCGCTGGCGATCGCCGCCCGTACCTCGCGGACCGCAAACGCTGAACTGCCAGAGTCCGCCAACACCTCGAGAATCAGCTCGCGGGTAGAAGGATCCACGAACTCGGCGATCTCCCGATAGAAATCCGCCGCGAGGCCATCGCCGACGTACGCCTTGACCAGCCCCTCGAGCCAGGTCGACGGTGACGTCATCTCATGGAAGCCGTCGAGCGCCGCCACGAAGGGCGCCATCGCCTCTTCAGGAATCGCGCCAAGGTCGATGATCCGGTTGGCGAGCAGCCGGTAGTGGCCGATCTCGACGGCGGCCATCTCACAGAGCGCCGCCCGGCCGGAAAGCGTTGGCGCCATCCGCGCGTCGTCGGCGAGCCGGTCGAACGCCGTGAGCTCGCCGTAGGCGAGCGCCCCCAGCAGATCGATCAGCGCAGTGTCGTCGGGCACGGCGGCAGAGTATCCCGTGCTCATCGTTAGACTGGGTCCAAGTCGCCGTAGCCCCGGCGCGCCGGCGGTTGTCGCGTTGGCCGCGTCTCGTCGCGGCCCGGCGGCGCAAGCCGATACACAGTCATGTCAGCTCGGCCACCCGGGTACCGGCGGATCCGAGCGGGCCGGCGCACCGGCCGAAACGGATTCTGGGGACCCGATGAACGAGAGCACCGGCCAAGGGCCGGCCCCGCCTGAACCCGACGCCGACGCGCCCCCTGAGCCGCTGGCTCCGCGGGCACCGGTACGTCCAGACAGTCCGGCGTTCGCGGACTTTGCCATCCGACCTGACATCGTCGCGGCCCTTGCCGCCGCCGGCATCGTGCGAACCTTCGCGATCCAGGAGATGTCGCTCCCCATCGCATTGGCCGGATCCGATCTGATCGGGCAGGCCCGAACCGGCACCGGAAAGACGCTCGGGTTCGGGGTCCCGCTACTCAACCGGCTTGATCTGCCGAGTCCGCCCGGCGCTAGCCCGCAGGCACTAGTCATCACCCCGACTCGAGAACTGGCGATCCAGGTATCCGGTGATCTCGCTACGGCCGGCGCCGGTCTCGGTGCCCGGGTCGCCACCATTTACGGTGGCCGGGCGTATGAACCGCAGATACAAGCCCTCGATCGAGGCGTCGATGTCGTCGTCGGCACTCCAGGTCGGCTCCTGGATCTCGTCGAGCAACATCACCTGGCCTTGGCTGGCGTGCGCATCCTGGTCCTGGATGAAGCCGACGAGATGCTCGACCTCGGTTTCTTGCCTGACATCGAGAAGCTGCTGACGATGTTGCCGGCCCGCCGGCAGACGATGCTGTTCTCGGCCACCATGCCCGGTCCGATCGTGGTGCTCGCTCGCACCTTCATGGATCAGCCTGTGCAGATCCGGGCCGAGCAAGACACCATCGCCCCGGCAACCGAACACGTCGACCAATTCGCCTACCGTGCCCATGCGCTGGACAAGCCCGAGCTGCTCGCTCGCATCCTGCAAGCCCGCGGTCGCGGGCTGACGATGATTTTCACCCGCACCAAGCGACAGGCCGCAAAGGTCGCCGACGACCTGCTCGCCCGAGGGTTTGCCGCGGCCGCCGTCCACGGCGACCTCGGCCAAGGCGCCCGGGAGCAAGCGCTGCGCGCGTTCCGATCCGGCAAGGTCGATGTACTGGTAGCGACGGATGTCGCCGCTCGTGGCCTCGACGTCGACGGCGTCTCGCACGTCATCAACTACCAGGCGCCGGAAGACGAGAAGATCTATATCCACCGGATCGGGCGCACTGCGCGCGCGGGGGCGTCCGGCACCGCCATCACGTTGATCGACTGGGAGGACATCGGGCGTTGGCAGGTTATCTGCGACGCGTTGGGCCTCCCGTTCCACGAGCCGCCCGAAACCTACTCGACGTCCAGACACCTGTACCTGGAGCTGGACATCCCGGCGGACGCCGGCCCGATCCTGCCCAGGGCCGACCGCACTCGAGCCGGCCTGTCGGCTGAACAGGTGGAGGACCTCGGTGGCCCCGATGCCAGACGCCGTCGAGCTACCCGCCGGGAGCACGTGGAGCGGCCAGAGCGGTCGGCTCGGCCGACGCGGACCCGGGTGCGGCGGCGAACCCGTGCCGGTCAGCCGGTCGAGGTGTCCCGAGACAGCGCCGGGGCAACGGCGCCGCAACCGCCCGAATCCGCCGAATCGCAGCCCACGAATGGCCAGCCCGACGGACGTCCCGCTTCGGACACAGCGGAGTAGACAACAATCGGGCCGGTGAGCGTCGATCAACAGCAGTCTGCGGGAGCTTCGGAGCCCGCCGGGCCCGGGGAGCCCTCGGGGTCTGAGCCTGCGACCGACTCGCCGCTGACCCAGTACGTCACCGCCATGCGCCGACAGCGGCGCTGGTATCTCCTCATCGTCGGCGGCATAGTCGCCGTCGCCGTGGTAGTCGTCGCCGTTGTCATGGCGACGGGCGAGATCAGCCATGTTCAGCTGCACCCGGCCACGTCGCCGGCGCCGCAGATTCGGCCGGCCCAGCTCAACCCCACACCGAAGTTGGCTTGGCAGTCGAGCGATGCAACCGCCATCGGCGAACCGTTCTATCAGGGAACAGTCGTCACCTACTCGACTCACGCGGCCGTAGGGCGGAACGCGCTCACCGGAGCCATCAGGTGGTCATATACACGCACTGACCGCGTCGTCTGCACCGTCACCCAGCAGCAGGGCAAGGTGTTGGCGATCTTCGCGAAGGACGGTAATTGCGACGAGGTGACAACGCTCGACGCCGCGACGGGTAAGCGGCTCGGCGTTCGCACCCTGGTCGACAACGGACACCCGGTCTTTACTGCGCTGCCTGACACATTGGTCATTACGACACCGGAGGCAGTGCATGCGATCGATCCAGATTCCGGATACGACCGGTGGCTGTACCAGCAGCCCGACGGTTGTCGCACGGCTGGAGTCGCACTCGGCGCAGGCGGTGCGCTGATCGGACAGCAGTGCGCAGACGGCGGTCACCTGCTGTTGCGCGATCGATACGCAAGCGCCGATGACAAGAACACGCAAGTCAAATGGCGCCTGTCCGGCGTGGACTCAATCCCGCTCGCGGCGGAGAACATGGCGCTCGCGCTCGATCCGTCGACCGGCGGTTTGGTGAGTTACGACCTCGCCCGTGGTGCGGTGAAATCCCGAACCCCGTTGTCTCCGCGGCCGGTTTCCTCGGCGTCGGTCTCGCAGCTGGCGACCACGACGGCAGAACTCATCCAGATCGAGGAAACGACCTATACCGTGACGCCGACCGGGGCTGCAGTGCTTTGGACCGCCAGCACCCGTGGCCTGCCTACCGTGAACCCCGGAGGGGAGTTAGCGCAGCCACCGCCACTCGTGGGTGCGACCGTGCTCGCCGCGTCCGCGAGCGGTGTCGTCAGCCTTGACGGCAGCACCGGATCGGTGCAGCGCACGTTCTCCGTTCCGGCTGCGCCCAGTGGCAGCCGCGTCTTTCCCGTGGGCACCGGGTTCCTCGTGGCCGGGTCCAGGACGCAGGTCTACCAATGAGCCGGACCAGCGAGCGCACATCGCGGGCGGCGCGGGTCGCGGTCGAGCTGCCGGGTTTTACGCTGGCCGCGCTTCGGACCGGCGGCGAGACGAATCCGCCGGTCCTGCTGGTGCCGGGCTGGACGGGCAGCAAGGAGGACTTCGGCCCGATTCTCGAGCCGCTCGGTGAGGCCGGTTACTTGGTCACCGCGGTCGACCTGCGGGGCCAGTTCCGCTCCTCGTTCCGTCCGGACGGCGACTACTCAGCCATTGCCCTCGGAAACGACCTCCGGCTGGCCGCAGCCGCACTGGGCGGGGGTGTCCATCTGCTCGGGCACTCGTTCGGGGGCCTGGTCGCGCGAGCTGCAGTGCTTGCTAATCCGGATCAGTTCCGCTCCCTCGTGCTGCTGGATTCCGGTCCCGCGGGCATCGACGACGGCCGCAGGGAGCGCCTCGACCTGATGCGGCCGGTGCTCGCACAACATGGGCTGGCGGCGGTTTACCAGGCCTTGGTTCAGCTCGACGCCAGCGAGCCCGGGTACAAGCCACCGTCCGAGGAGGAGGCGCGCTTCATGCGGGAAAGATTCCTGGCGAGCGACCCCCAGGCCCTTATCGGCATGGCAGAGGCACTAATCGACGAGCCGGACCTGGTCGCTGACTTGGCTGCCGCCGATCTGCCGATTCTCGTCGCCTGCGGCGCGGGCGACGACGTCTGGTCGCCCCAGATCCAGGCCGGCATGGCCCGACGACTGGGTGCGCCATATACGGTCATCGCCGGCGCGGCGCATTCGCCCGCGGTAGAGAATCCGACCGCTACCGTCGCCACGCTCGTCGAATTCTGGCGTTCCGCCGAAAACCACGGATGATCGAAGCGTGAATCCCGACCTCGGATACTTCGGTCCGGACAGCGTGACCTGGCGGGTGCACGCGGAGCCCGTGACCATGATCGGCGGCGGCCTGCGCGCCCTGCTCCTGCAGGCATTGCACCCCGAGGCGATGGCGTTGATCAGCTCACGCTCCCGCTTCCGGGAAGAACCGTGGTCCCGGCTGCAGCGGACGGCCGAGTACGTCGCTACCGTGAGTTTCGGTACCACGGCTGAGGCGGACGCCGCGATGGGTCGGGTACGCGGCGTGCACGCCCGGTTCGGAGTGAGCGACCCTGACCAGCTTGCCTGGGTACATGCCTGTGAAGTCGACTCGTTCCTGGCCGCCGCCGGCTACGCCGGCCTCTCACTGTCCGAGCAGGACACTGACCGATACCTCGCCGAGCAGGGCCGGGTAGCCGCAGGCGTCGGGGTGCCCGACGAGCTGATTCCGACGACAGCTCGTGACCTCGTCGCGTTCATCGACCGGATGCGCCCGCACCTCGCGCTGACCCGGCCGGCCATCGCGGCGGCGCGGGTGATCATGGTTCCGCCCCTTCCGGTGCCGCCGCGGTACGTGGTGCCCGCGCGGATCGGCTGGACGACCGCATCGTCCATTGCTGTCGGCATGCTGCCGGACTGGGCCCGGCGAATGTATCGCCTGCCACCGCTACCGGGGCGACGCATGGCAACGACGGTGGCCTTGCGCAGCGCCCGCGCCGGGATGACTCTCTTGCCGGAGGAGTGGCAGCACGGACCGCATTACCGGGCGGCGCGGGAGCGAGCCGCGCTCGCTTCCTAGCGTTCAGGCAAATAACTTACCCGCCACTTACTTGTCGTAGCCGCCACACAGGCGTCTCATGGAAGTATGCGCACAGCGCAGTGGGGCGTGGTCGGGGTGATGGCCGTCGCAGTGCTGGCACTTGGAGCCCAGCCGGCTCAGTCGGCGCCGGCCCTGCACGTGTCGTTTACCGAGGCGACGTATGGCCAGCTCGCGCCGAGCACAACCCTGCTCGCCACCGGACGGCCGGACCAGCAGGTGACCACCCGAGTGCATATCGATGAGTGGTCGCCCGGACCCACATCGGTTCTGGTGCTTATCGGCCGGCCCGGCACAACCGACGACGCCGAGCAAGATGCCGATCTGCCCCCCAACGCCGTGCTGCGCCCAGGGAACGAGCTCGTCGCCGACGTCATCACGACCGACGCTGTGACGTCCCGGTTCTCGGCCTCGGCCGACGGCCAGTACCCGGTCTTCCTCTTGCTTTCCGGGCTAGAGGACGCCTGTGGCTCGGCCAACATGGTTGACCCGCCGGTTCAGCGCTCGGTGACGCAGATCGGCGTGATCAACATCCGAAGCTGAGCCACGCCGGCACCTCGTATCAACCCGCAATCCTCAGTTCTCTATTGGACATACGCGTCCCAGCGTCGTGACCGCAACACTCATCGAATAGGGCCGCCATGACCACAACTACGACCGGTCCGGCCGACACCACTCACAACCGCTCGGCCCAGATCGCCCGAGCCGAGACCGCACGACGGCTTTACGAAGCCGAGTGGGCCCTGCACTGCGCGCATCAGACCGGCATCGATGCCTGGATCGCCGCCGCCAGCGACCACCTGCATGAGGCCGTCCGCGATTACCTACTGGCCCGCCGGGGGAACGACGCTGGCGGCGCGGGGAACGTGCGGATCGCGCGGACCTAGCTGACGCCCATCGGTGATCCGCGGGCACCAGCCACGGTGTCGGTGGACTCAGGCAGACCCGCCCACGGCTCGCGGTCAGGCGCGGCTGCTCGCCCCTCCGGGCAGTGCTTACGGAAGTCACACCACGAGCACCCTGGTCCGGGCGCGGGCGGAAAGATGTCATCCGGGTGAGCGCCGCCGTGCCAGGTGTCGGTCGCGACGACGATGTCCTCGGCTGTCGCCTCGGCGCGGGTCACCTGCCGGGCAAGCGACTCAGCACTGTGCTCCGCCACCGCGACCCGGCCGGTGGGCACATGATGTAGCTCGACCCGGCGACACGGCCGCCGTAGCGTTCGCGCAGCGGCGAGGGCGTAGAGGGCCAGCGCCTGAGATGACCGCGCTTCGTCGGCGTCGGGCACGTGGCGACCAGTCTTGTAGTCAACGATCACGAGTTCGCCGCCGCGATTGTCGATGCGATCGACCCGCCCACTCAGTGCGAGCCGCTCAGTGACCGTTGCTACTGTCCGCTCGACCCCGGCCGGCTCGTCGTCGGGATCGATGTCGCCGAGATAACGCTCGACCCACTGACCTGCCCGAGCGCGCCACTCGCGAGAGTGCGCCTCGTCGCGAAAGCCATCCGACTGCCAATTCCGGGCGACGAGCACGGCGCCCATCGCCGCCGTCCGCTTCGCTCGAGGCGACATCCACCAGCGATGAAGCGCGAGATGTACGACCGCGCCGAGGGTGTTGTGCGCCCATGGCGCGCCCCGGCTCGGAGTGGGGCGATCGAGATAAGTCATGCGGTAGCGGCGCGGACAATCAAACGCCGCCAGCCGGGAAGGCGTCGCCGCGAACAGCCGACGCGGCATCGATCCCAGCGTCAGCTGTTCGGGCTCGGCCACCGCGGGCTTACCAGCCTCCTCCGCCGCCATCGCCGCCGCCCCAGTCACCGCCGCCGCCGCCCCAGTCGCCGCCGCCGCCCCAACCGCCGCCGCCGCCACCCCAATCGCTGCCGCCGCCCCAGTCGGAGCCGTTGCCTGAGTCCTGCGCGGAGTCACGTCCGGCCTCAAATCCGCTGTCGTACCCGGCGCCGTATCCGCCACCACCCCAGCCGCCGAATCCGCCGGTCAGGACGCTGCCGATGAGCAGCGTCTCCCAGAACGGGAACGAGTACCAGCCGCCGGGTACTCCGCGTCCGCCGCCGTAGTAGTACGGCGCGCCCGGGGTGTAGTCCGGGTAGCCCTGATAGGTCTGGCCCTGGACGGTGACATCCTGAGCCTTGGTCAGCTGATCGCCACGAGGCTCTTCGATGGGTGGCAGCTCCGGCCCGGGATCCAGGCCGAGGGCCTTGCGAGCCGTCACCGCCGCGTACAGGCCCTCCAAAGTGGTTCGTCGGGCAGCTGCGTATTTCTCGACCGAGTCGGCGGTGGCCAGTTGCGAGCCGGCGGAGGTGAATCGCTCGGCCGCGTCCGCGACAGCCTGCCGCGCCGTCGCATCGTCCTTCGGATCCAAGGTGTTGACTTCGTTCGCGAGGCGGTCGTAATAGGGCATCACGTTCGCCTTTGCCGCCTCCAACTGCCTCTTGAGCTTGCGCTTGCGGTAGAACACGACTCCTCCTACGCCGCCCGCGATCAGGACGCCTAGGCCGACCAACCATGGCCACACCGTCGCCCCGCCACCGGATTCGCCGCTCGCGGTGTCGGTGTTGCCGGTGCCGCTGCCGTTCGCGCAGACCGGTCCGCCCTTGAGGTTGTTGGCGAACTCCACCAACGTGTTGGTCAGGTCACCGTTCGTCGACTGCAGGTTGGCGCGGGTATCGGCGTAGGCCTTGTCCATCTGCGTCTGGGCGAACCCTTGGCAATACACGCCGGACTTCGCTTGGTATCGAGTACCGACGAAGACAGCCAGCGTCTGCTGCGGGCTGATCGCCGCGTGCAGCTGGTTCACCGCGCTCGGCCCGTTCACGGAAGCGGGAAAGATCGCAGCTTTGACCGACGAGCCGAAGGCGTCTTGCACCTCGGACCGGTTGTCGACCCGTCCCTGGGCTCCCGGAGCGACATAGAGAGATGAGTTCTTCAATGCATTGACCGCGTCGTTAACCGGGTCGGCCGACGCAGCCGGAGCAACCAGGACAAGCACGGCAAACGCGACGAACGCCGCTAGCGAAGCCGCAATTCCGCCCAATGCCACGCGAAATCGCGACATGCCGCCAGGGTAACGCCTCATGTTGTAAAGACGATCGGGGAGGACGCTGTGTTCCGGGCGAGCAGGTCGGCGTAGGCCTCGGGAGACGTCGTGCAAGCGGCCAGCCGGACGGCCTTGTTTCGGCCGTGATAGTCCGACGATCCCAGCGGAATCAGGCCGAGGTTGGCCGCGACATCCGAGAGGTGGGCCCGGTCGGCGAAGGAGTGGTCGGGGTGGTCGACCTCTATCCCGTCCAGTCCCGCCGCTGCCATGTCGGCGATGACCTCATCGCCGACAACGGTCCCTCGACGGCGGGCGAGTGGATGGGCGAAGGCCGTGACGCCTCCGGCCGTGTTGATCAGGCGAAGGGCGACGAACACGTCCATGTCAGCCTTGCGGACGTAGTACTTGCTCCGTGATGACAACAGGTCGGCGAAAGCCTCGTCGAGCGAACCCACCACGCCGGCCTCAACGAGCGCCTGGCCAATATGCGGCCGGCCCACCGTGCCGTCCCCGGCCAGCTCGGCCACCCGCTCCCACGTCACCGGGATGCCGTCTGCGCGCAGGTTGTTCACGATGGCTTGACCTCGACCACGACGGCTCTCGCGCAACCGACGGCGTTCAGCCTGCAGTTCCTCATCGTCCGGGTCGTACAGGTAGCCCAGCAGATGTAACCCGATTCGGACGCCATTGGGACCAAACCACGCGCACGAGAACTCGGTGCCGGGAACCAGTGTGAGGCCGGCCGGCAGCGCAGCCACCGCCTCGGCCCAGCCAGCCGCCGTGTCGTGATCGGTGAGTGCGACCACATCGAGGCCGGCTGCCTTGGCTTGCCGGACCAGTTCCGCCGGCGTGTCCGTGCCGTCAGACGCGGTGGAGTGGGTATGCAGGTCGATCCGCACATGGCGAGCGTACGGACCAGGACCGACCGCACCGCCTGAGGCCGTACATCCCCCGGGCTGAAACCGGCCCGAACCGCACCGCCGTCGGGGCTCGCACCGCCGTCGGACCCGCACCGCCGTCGGGCGCGCACAGCGCGAGACCGCAATCCAAGGCGGCTGCGAGCGGGACCACGGTGCTTACTGCGGCCATCGTGTCTCCGCACGATGTGGTGGAGCGTGGCTGCCATCAGATATCGGGGCGCGGCTCCCGAGCACTAGCTAGATCCGTGGTTGGCGCCCGGTGATCAGTCCCTTAGAGGTAAGTAGTTCGCTTTGCGCAAAAAAACCGCTATGCGCCGTCGTTGCGGGCACCCGCCCGATACCCCGCTCGGCTCGACACGGCGTGGTGTATCCGGGCGGATATGCGATCTCAAGCCACGGTAATGAGGGGATCAGGGTTCAGGAGGAATCCTCGGCAACGGCGATGTCGTGCGGCTCGATTCGGCGTCATACCCGCTGGGCCTGGTCGGGCTCGCGGGCGCGATGGGCCACAAGCCTCCCGTGCCATCGTCCTGCGTCTGTACGGCATACCGCCCGAACAGCAACTCCGACACCTGGTGATAGCGCAAATTGGGGTCTGGCAGGTAATCGATCCGGCTTAGCGCCTGCTCCTGCCCCGCCGACTCAATGATGAACGAACCGTAATCGAGCAAGCGGCCGAACGCGGTCTGTTCGTACGTCAGGTCGGTCACCTTGACGAGCGGCATGATCGCGACTTTGCGCGTCAGGATGCCAGTCACCAGAAGCACTCGCTTGTTGGTGACCACGAACCGTTCCACGTACCAGTCGGCGACGATCCAGGCGAACCAGGCGAGGGTGACAACGAAGAAGACGACCAGCAAGCCCCGCAGCAGGGCGATGCTGTTGACCAGCCACAGGATGAGTAGTCCGGCGAACCACAGCAGCGCCAACCGGCCGCCGGCCGACGCCAGCGAGACCCAGTGCCGTCGGACCGAGAAAACCTGGTCCTCGCTCCGCAACAGATAGCGATCAAGTTTGGCCATGCACCGGTACCTCAGAGGCTCTTAACGAAGTTCGAGAACCCGTTGAACACAAACAAGATGGCGTTCCACAGATTGTTTGCGATGGCCGCAGCGGTCTGCGGTGCCGTGACGATGAAGAACAACAAGAAGATGACGAGTACGATCCACAGGAACCTGCCCAATGTCACGCCGACTCCGATCCCAATTAGCGCACACGTCGTCGGTTTTTCATACCTCATGCGCACGCCGTCGCGAGGACGCCGCGCCGACACCAGAATATCGCTATGCAGCCTGATCGGCAGCCTTGTGCCGGCGGAATCGTCTTCGACGACCAACGCCGGTTGCTCCTGATTCGCCGGGGCCAGCAGCCGGCGCTCGGCCTCTGGTCCATTCCGGGCGGGCGCTGCCGTCCGGACGAATCTCCCGCAGAGACCTGCGTGCGCGAGGTCCTGGAGGAGACCGGCCTTCTTGTCCAGGTCATCCGACACGTGGGACGTGTCGATCGCGACGGACCACCGGGACTGACATACGTGATCGACGACTACCTCTGCGATGTCGTGTCCGGCGTCCTGCAGGCCCACGACGATGCTTCGGACGCGCGCTGGGTCAGCCGGGCAGAGCTGGACACCGTCGAGCTGTCGGCTGGCCTCCTCGACGCGCTCGTCGCCTGGGGCACCGTGCCCGACTGACCTCATCCGCGACCGCAGGCACGTCATCCACGCGGTTCCGGGCGAC
>Ga0207693_10001429_pt1 | contig 21153 bp, 14 predicted proteins | sample LARL81metaG_FD_184347 | JGI IMG/M metagenome (GOLD analysis project Ga0207693, IMG submission 184347) | Corn, switchgrass and miscanthus rhizosphere microbial communities from Kellogg Biological Station, Michigan, USA - LAR L8-1 metaG... | ecosystem: Host-associated > Plants > Roots >... | reverse complement strand
GATCGGCCGAGGAAGACGGATGCAGCGACGGTTTTTCTTTCTCGGAATACTGCAGCACGAGTTCCGACGGATTCGAATCAAGGTAGCCGCCCAGGATCATCCGCAAGATTGCTCGCGTCGCAGTGAAGAACTGGCGATCCTGGGCAAAATGAAAACGTGCTGCTCGCGATCGTTCGTCAGCTGAAAGAATCTGCTCCCATCGTCGTTCCGCGGGGGCTACCGAGGCGAGATCAATCTGCCAGAGTTGGACCTCATCTTCGGGAAGCGCGATCCGCGTCTCCAGTTGAAACGTCGTATCGGAGATATTCATCGAGTCAGTCGCCCTGCAAAAACTATGACAGTGTAAAGGAAAAAAGATTGACCCGCGGTCTGGTTTGAGTACCGCCTCTAACAAAAAATTCCCTTATAAAAAGGTTATTTCATAACCGGGCGCGCCAATTCTGACTTAGCAGTCTCAATGACGGCGTGTAATTTGTGCCGGGGACTCGCTCGGGTTGTGAAGTTTCGACTAAGGCGTTTACCCGATGCTCTGATTTTTTGCCACCTTATTCACGGTCGTTTCATCGCGTGGTTTCGATTTCCTGCGAGGGGTCCCTGAACGGAAAATGCCGCTTTCTATTTGGCTTACGCCGGAGCGACCATCCATTGAGCGTCTCTTTACGCACTTCGCTGACGAAAATAACCCTTCAAAGTGCTGCAAACCGTTTTTGGAAGGAATTTTGCACTTTCCCAGATGGGTTCCCGGGCGCCTGCAAGTGCCTGTGGAAATTACTGTTCGATCATCACAGACAAGAAATGTCTCAAAGTGGCATTGTGGATGCTATGAGAAATAGAAAGACCACTGCCCCACGCCCCTTGTGGCGAAGGCGATGCAAAAAGTAAAAGAAAAAAGGGGAGGGATGGAAATGATGGAGCAGACTGTTCGGCTGGGTCCCCGCGAACAGCAGATCGTGGAACTGCTTTTGCAGGGTTGTGATAACGCCGAGATTGCCACTCAACTGAAAATGGCGCGTCGCACCGTGAAAGCCCATTTCAACCGTTTATTTCTTCGTTTCGGAATTACCGGCGGTATCAAGCGAGTCAAACTCGCGACCCTGTTGTACCGGAGGCAAGCATGTCAGCAAATGGACGCTATGGGACCCGTGTCCCAAGTGAACGTGAACACCGAGTCATCCAACTTGTTGCCGAAGGCCTGAAAAACCGCGAAGTAGCGGAGGCCATCGGGACTACCGAACACGTCGTGAAGAACTATCTGCGGGTCATTTACGACAAGCTTGGGCTTTGGAATCGAGTCGAACTCGCCCTATGGTACGAGTCACGGCGGAGCCCTGTAATGCTCGCAACTCAGTAGATTTCTGCTATCGTGGACGCCGCCCGGAAAGTTTGAGCGGCGTCCGCGAAGCGAAAATGCTATTTGCCTGAATTATTCGCAACCAAACGCCTGAAGGTACCGAAGCCTTTCGCCAGCCTGTTTCATTCCTGCTCGTGCCGCTGTGTCGAGCAAGACCCGCGCCTGATCGCAGTTCTTCGAAACTCCCTCCCCTTTAAGGTACAGATCCGCAAGTAAGAGAGTTGCAGCGCCATTGTGTTTGGCCATCGCTTTCCATAGCCATTTCGCGGCTTCCGCCTTGTTGATCGTTTCACCTTCTACGCCATTCAAATACCTCAGAGCCATGGCGAGTTCTTGACTACCGTTTCCCGCTTGGGTGTTGAGCTGCGTCCACTTTTCGGCATCGGAAGAGGCATCTGGTTTTTCTACGGGAGATGTCTTTTCTGCGCTTCGAGGCTTCGGGGCCGAGCTTCTGTCAGCCGCGCCGGGCGCAGCAGGGCCTGGTTCTTTGTCTGCAGTCGCCTTTCGATCGGCCGCCTCAGGTTGCGATGTACTTGGCTGCGCTTCTGGCGCCGGCGGGGCGGCCTGCGTAGCCACCGGTGGCGGAGCCTGAGGCTCCACGTGTCCGGTTTGAGACGTCGCTTGCGCGCTACGCCATGCCATGTAGCCCAGAGCCAGAATCACGATCGCCAGAACGATCCCAATATAGACGCGATACGAACGAGATGGAGCGGCATAACTGAAGATCTCGTCATCCCCGTCATCGTGATAGTCAGCTGTATCGGCGGTTTGAAATAGCGAAAATTCGTTGCGAGGCAACCTCGGCTCGTATGAATCGCGTGCGGCAGCGCTGGGCTGTGATTCCCGCCAATCTTGCGGCGCAGGCTGCGTCTGCCGGTCCTCAACAACCGGCTGAAAGCTGGCAACCTCTAACGGCGCGATGGTCTCCGCTACCGCTTGTCGGGCGCCGCACATGCCGCAATATTTCTGGGATGCCGGCAGTTCTCGGCCGCACGTGCGACAACGAACCTTTATCGGCATTGGTTGAATGTTCTCAGGCTGCATAGATGTGGTTACGGGCTTTGCCAGGCTCTCCTGTGGCCATGAAGGCGTAGCGCCGGATTCATCGTCCTGAGCAGGTTCCTTCGCTTCCAGTTCACGCAATAGTTCCAGCACCGCCTGCTCACGCTTCTCGGGGGGATTGGTAAAGTAGACCTCGGCCCAGCGACCCATGTTTTGCCCTAAGACTGGATTCAGCAAGGGATTCAGTTCCGGGGCAGGCAATGTTCCAGGCTCTTTAGAATGTTCGGTGGAATGTTCGGTTTGATTGGGCAAATAGGTTCTCCGACTCATGGGAAATTGACCAGATCAAGATTAAACCGATAGGTATGATTGCACTCCGCTGGCGCGAGGTTGTCAAATTAAACCATGTAGAAGGGCCCAGGAAAAGGCGAATGTGACTTAATCGCAGGTTTTCCGGGAGGCGGGTTCGAACTGGTCCAGTTGGGCGTTTCTTTGAGACGTAAACTGGCCCTTGGGCGTTTTCCCGTACAAATCAGCGCCCGGGCAGTAGTAGAGCGCCGTGTGGAGATCAACCCAAACCTGAACGTCCGGATTGCCTTTGTATTCCGGCACTGGGGGCGCTTCGGCGAGGCCCATGCGGATGAGCATTCGATCAAACATCGACAGATCAGCGTCCGGTGAGGACTTGCGATGGCCCGCTACTGCGTTCGGGTTTCCCCCCGTCGCCTTCACAGATCGCTCCGACAGAATTCCCCAGCGCAGGACGGCGGCGACGAGAAGCACCGCGACTGCCAGGTAAATGTCGCCGCGACGGGAACTCCAAAAACGAGACAGTGTACCGGCGCGTTGCGCGGGAGCCAACTGTTCGAGAAAATCGCGAGCGCTCGCAGCCGAACTCCATGCCGTGCCGCGGTCCGATTTTATGAGAGCAGTCGATGTTTGCGTTTCGTTTTCTTCTTCCGCTTGTTCCAGTTTTGTTTCGACAGGCGCTTCAAGGTCCAGAAGAACGGAGTCTTCAAACTCCGCACGAATGGGAACCTTGTCGGATTCGCTGGATTCTTCGGTACTCTCCCCGTGCACCTCAGCCGACTCAAACAGCTCAGGCATCTGCTCTTCGAGGGAATCGGCAAAAGACTTCTCCAAGTCCGCGAGATCCATGGCGGGGACTGCCTCGCCCGCAGGAGATTTTCTGTCGCCCGTTTCGGCGGCATTGTCCTGTTTCCTTGCCTCCTGCATGTGCCACAATGAGGCCACTTTGCTCTGCAGGTTGGGCGCTTCGTAGTCGCTGCTCCGCGGGGTCCCACAATTTCCGCAGAACTGCTCTCCCGCGACAAGATTATGGCCGCACCTTCGGCAGGTATCGGCCGAAGACGATGCCACCGGCGAAGCTGCGCCGCCTCTGCCGAGGGAGTCCTTTGCTGCCGTCTTCTCCATGAGAGCCGCGAGGTTGGGTTTCAATTTTTCCAGGGCTTCCAGCATGGCCGCACGCTCAGTCGCGTGCGATTTCTTCAATGTGACTTCTTCGTCCCGCGCCAGCGCTTCCGTCACCAATCCCGCCATCAGTTGACAAGTATGTACATCCTGATCGGTGAAGGCATGCGCAATGGGGTAATAGACTTCCAAGGCCCCCACGACCGTGCCGTCGTGAAAGATTGGAACCGCAATCAGGGACTGGATGCCCCGGCGGTGGCATTCTTCGGCATCGAGAAGAAATTCCGGATTTACGTCTTCACAGCGAAAAGCCTGTCCCGTCCGGATGCAAGCGACACAGAGCGCTTTTTCCAGGGGAACGACTGTGCCGGGGGGAAGCGTCAGCAACCCCGTTGCCGCACGGTAGCGAAGTTTCTTGCCCTCCAGAATGCCTACCGCCGCACCACTTGCACTCGCAATCTCGGTTAGACGCTCGGTCACCAATGAGATTGCGTTGCCCAATTCCAGTTGACGCAACTGAATCTGGCGCTGCAGCTCAACAATTTTTGCGAGGGTTAGCGTGTAATCGGTTGCGGGCTCGCTGGCTACGGTTTGTGACGGCGCGCTCGGAGGCGAGACTGTGGCCGATCGATCCTCGGCCTCTAGCTGATCTCTCTTGAGCGAGAGTCCCAACTCCATCTCTTGCAGTTCGCGATTGTGCTCTTGCAGGACGTAGGCCGCTTCCAGCAGCTTTGCGAGCGTTTCCTCGTCGAGAACTGGTTTGGGTTTGTCTTCGGACACGATTTCTTTTTCCACCGCTGGAAACCGCCCCATTGCAGCCCGGCCATTCGCCGGAATGCTTTAATTCTAGTGCATGTGTCACGCCAACACAGACGTCTAACGTTAGCTCTACAGGGGATGAAGCTCAGGGGGATCGAATACCTTGGGTCTCCTCGCGTGCAGGGCCAAGTCTGCCATTAGTTTACCGCCAGTCGTTCCGTCTTGCGAGGGTTCTTATGGATTGAGAATAGCCACGTTCGCGGATGGTAACCACCCGTTAGTAACCACCGTATTCTGCAGAACTTTGCACGGCGATCTCTTGATTTTTCACTTATACAGAAGCCGCCGCCGATTCCCCCTCAAGGCTGTCATCCTTGCCGCTGAGGTAGAAATGAACAGCGGGAGTGATGATCAGCGAGAGCACCATGGAAATCAGAACGCCGCCAATGACCGCGATTGCCAGGGGTTGCAGCATCTGAGATCCGGCGCCGATGGCGAAGGCTAATGGTAGCATCCCCGCGACCGTCGCCAGCGCGGTCATCACGATCGGACGCAAGCGCCGGCGTGCCGCTTGGAGCATCGCCTTTTCGGAAGACAGGCCCAAGGCCCGCATCTTCTGATCGGCGTCGAGCAGCAGAATGCCGTTCTTGGCCACGATACCGATGACCATGATCATTCCCATGAACGACGAGATGTTGAAGGTAGTCCGCGTAACCAACAGAGCAATGAACACGCCGGAAGTCGAGAGCAGAGCCGACGAGAGAATCGCAATCGGTGCGGCGAATGCTCCGAACTCAAACAGCAGCACGATGAACAGCAGCAGGATCGCCAAAATCAGAACGATCACCAGGTCGTGAAACGAGCGTTGCTGCTCTTGGTAAGTTCCGCCGTACTCCACGCGAATGCTGGAAGGAATGTGCAAGCCGGCAACGACCTTTTGCACGTCGGCCATGCCGCTGCCCAAACTTCGGCCTTCCAGTCGAGCCGTAACGGCGACATCCCGCTGCAAGTTTTCGCGGCGAACTTCTGTCTGTCCCGGATTTTCCACCACCGACGATAGCGCGCCCAGGGTGGCCGTGTGACCGCTGCTGCTCACGAGCAAGGTATCGCGCATGGCTTCGAGTGACGCCCGATTTGCCGCCGGAAAGCGCACCCGCAGGGTATAAGCGCGATCGTTCGCGACGACCGGCGTAGGTGCTGGTTCGCCTTCTAGAATTGCCGAGGCATCCAGAGCGACTTCTTCGGCGGTGAATCCGGCTCGGGCCGCCACGCTCGGATCCACCTGAAAGGTAACCGCCGGTCCGCTGATCGTGTTATCGATTCCATTCAGAATGTCGACCACACCTTTGACCTTGGCGATTCCGTCGGCTACCTTCGGAGCCCACTCTTCGAGTTGTTTGGGGTTCTGAGAAAAGAGCTTGATCTGAATCGGTTCCGGAGCAGAAGTCAGGTCGCCAATCATGTCCTGCAGGACTTGGACAAACTCGATGTCAAGCGCGGGCTCTTTTTGTTTAATGTCGGCGCGTACGTCGGAAATAATGTCTTCAATGTCCCGCTTGCGCTTGGCTTTCAACTTCACCAGGATGTCGCCGGTATTGGCTTCCGTAACCGCCGCCAAGCCGAGTTGCAGGCCGGTACGCCTCGACGTGCTCTCCACCTCAGGGACTTCGCGCAGCATCTCTTCCACGTGACCGACAACGCGATTCGTTTCTGCTAGAGAACTACCCGCCGGCATGATGTAGTCGATGACAAATCCGCCCTCGTCCATCTCGGGCAGCAGGTCGGAACCGGAGAATGTGTAACACAAATACGAAGCAACGATCAGCGCAACGCTGAAGATGACGAGCAAGCGGGGACGTTCGAGAGCGCGACGCAACCAGCGTTCGTGAAAGTTCACCACGCGGAGGAAGAAGCCGCTGAGATGTTTCTCTTCGGCAGCAAGCAACTTCATGGCGTCGTCGTTTTCGTCGCGGAATTCTGAAGAAGAAGACGCCATTTCCGATTCACCAGACCGCGCTTCGCTGTTGTTATCCCGTCGCTTGATGAAGTACTGGCTCAGAGTCGGAGTCCATGTGACTGCCAGACCCAGCGAGGTCAGCAGTGATACCGTCATGGTCACCGCGAGCGCGCGGAAGAAGACTCCGGTAACGCCGGTGATCACGATCAGCGGAATGAAAACGACGACCGGCGTGATCGTTGATCCAATCAGTGGGACAGTGATTTCTTGCAACGCACTGCGGATGGCTTCGAGGCGTCCTTGACCGGTGTCGCGATGCAGCACGATGTTCTCCACCACCACAATCGCGTCATCGATGACCAAACCGACCGCCGCGGCCAGGCCGCCCAGGGTCATCAGATTGAATGTCTCTCCCATCACTTTCAAGGCGATGAATGTGACCATTACCGTCACAGGAATTACCAGTCCGGCGACGAGCGAGGTTCCCCAGTCGCGGAGGAAGACCACCAGAATGATCGATGCCAGGATCAATCCCAGCAGAATTGCGTCGCGCACGCTTTTGATGGACTCGCCGACAATGATCGACTGATCGTAGAAAGGCTGGATCTGAACGCCGGGTGGCAGCGTTTTGCGCAGACGTTCGATTTCGTCGTGAACTTCTTGCGCCACCTGCACCGTGTTCCCGTCGGGTTGACGATTGATGTTGATCAGGACCGCCGGCTTGCCGTTTGCTGTGACAACCGTGTAGACAGGCTTTACTCCTGGCGCCACGGTCGAAACATCGCCGATGCGGACCGGAATTCCCGCCGGAGTATTTTTGATCACAGCATTCGCGATGTCTTCGGGCGTCTTTACCTGGCCGTTGACGAGGCCGAGATAAAGCTGATGATTGCGCTCGAGCAATCCGGGAGAGTCGATCAGATTGGTGCGCCGCACCGCGTCCAGAATGTCCGACACGGTGACACCCGCGGTCAGCAACTTGGCGGGATCGGGCGTGATGTGAAACTCCGGTTCCTGTCCGCCCTGCACGATCACGGTAGAGACGCCTTCCAGTCGATTCAGCCGCGGCTTCATCTCATAGGTCGCCATCTCCCAAAGCTTCGTTTGAGGCATGCTGTCAGAGGTCAGGCTATAGCCGATGATCGGGAAAGCCGCGAACGTCAGCCGGTGAGCCTCGATTTTCGCGGTGGCGGGAAGTTCCGGCTGCACTCGTGAAATTGCCGCGTTCACGTATTGCAGCGTCTGGAACATGTCCACGTCCCAGCGGAAGTAGAGATCCACCTCCGCGGATCCACGACTGGTGGTGGAGCGCACAGTAATCAGTCCGGGCACGCTGTTGACCGCCTCTTCAATCGGGCGAGTCACGGTAACCGTCATCTGATCGATCGGCATGACGCCGTTATCCACCCCGATCAGCACGCGAGGGAAATCAGTCGAGGGAAACACCGACACCGGAATGGTGAACGCCAGATACGCGCCGAGCAAACCCAGGGTCAGTATGAGAAAGATTACCGGCCGGGAGTGCCGGGCAATCCAGTGTTCTTCATTGGGAGGCTGGCCCGTCGAGCGTTGCTTGCTCGTAAGATCGGTCGTGGGTGAGTTCACGCAGATGCTCCGCAGTGGCTATTTTTCATCGGATCCTTCACCGGGAGCTTTGGATCCTTCCTTGGGGGCCTTCAACGTATCAGAAGACCCCTCCGCGGGAGCTTCAGCAGCTTCCACTTTGATCTTGGTCTTGTCGGGCAATCCGTAAGCGCCCGTCGCCACTATCTTGTCGCTAGCAGTCACGCCGTCAAGGATCTGCACATCGTCGCCGTTGCGAATTCCCAGCCTGACGGCTTTCTGATGGGCGCGTCCGTCAGGTCCTGCGAGCATTACCGCTGTCGTGCCATCGGGAGTGGTGATAACCGAGTTTGCAGGCACGACCAGCGCATCTTTCACCGTCTGTGCCGTCAAGGAGAGTTGGACGCTTGTTCCCGGCTTTAAAACAAGCTTTGGATTTTTCGCCTCCAGCCAGACTTCGACGGTGGTGCTATTCGGATCGAGAGCTGGACTCACCACCGTGACCTTGCCTTCGATCGGCTCTTCGATCCCGGCCACAGTCATCGAACCCTTGTCTCCAACTTTCAGGGCAGCTGCATCGCTTTGCGGGATATGAGCCTTGGCGATCACCGACGAGATATCCATTACCGTCAGCAGGGGAGTTCCTGCTGCGGCCATTTCTCCCGGATAGAGTGGCCGGTCGGTAATGACGCCATTGATCGGGCTGCGAATCTCTGAGTACCCGAGTTGCGCCTGCGCTCCCAAATACTTGCCCTTGGCCGATTCCAGTTGCCCGGCTGCGGACTTCAGCGCCTGCTGCTCACCGATCGCCCTGAGCGCGTCCAGATGCTTCTTGCTGATCGCGTACTGGTTACGAGCCGCCGTTACATCGACCCGTGATTGGTCGAGTTCCTTGCGTGGCAGCGCACCCTGATCGAAGAGCTGCTGGCGGCTCTGGAATACTTTTTCCTGCGCATCCAGCGCCTGTTGCGCCTGTTGCGCATCGGCCTCGGCTTTCTGGATCTCTTCCGGCAGACCTGTCTTGGTGGTGGTTTCGTAAGAGGCCTGCGCCTGATCGTACGAACCCTTCGTGTCCTGAGCGGCAGCGCTCAGATCGCGATTCTCCAGGACGGCGAGAAGTTCTCCCTCGTGCACCGCACTGCCGCGTTTTACCAGGAACTTCTGCACCGGAGCGCTGATCTTGGGCACAATCGCCGCTTGTTGGTGTGGGAACAGGACCGCTTGCGCTTTGATGGTGCGCTGGATCGTAGTCTTTTCCACGGGAGCGACCTGCACCGTGACGACCGGCTCGGTATCTCCCTTGTCAGACGAGCAACCCGCCGTCATGAGTGTACCGGCGGCACATACCAGACAGGCGAGTGCGAGCGTGAAGGAACGCAAGCGATTGAACTCGCGATGACTCTGTGGATTCGTTGCGGTTTGGATGCAGTTCATTCGGCTAGAAGGTTCCTGTCAGAGTCCGTAAGTTTGCCACCGCGAGTCGGAAGCGCGCCTGCCCATCATCGTAAGCGTTGCGGGCGAGAGTCAGTGTGTTCTGCGCATCGACCACTTCCAGCACTGTCGATTCCCCTGCCTGGTAGCGCAAGGTCGTGAGCCGCATACTATCGGCAGCCAGTTCCGCCGAACTGGCCAGCGATTCCATTTCCAATCGCGCCGTTTCAGCCTCCTGATAGAACTGACGCAGGTGGCTCAGGAGTTGCCGCTGTGCGAAGGTCAACGCAACGTGCGCCTGATCGCGTCGCAGTTCTGCTTGTTTCAGTTTGCTGCGATCGGAGCCCCAACTGAAAATCGGAATCTGAAGAGTGGCCACCGCGGCATAACCCAGGTTGCGGAAACCATCGGTGTGGATGGCGAATTGATTCGAATCGATGCCGTAGAAATAATCGACACTCAAAGCCGGCAGCAGCCCTCCCCAGGCCGCAGTAACCTCGTGATTCGCGGCTTCGAATGCCGCCAGAGCCGCACGCAGGTCGGGATTATTTCTCTTGCCCGACGCTTCGACTTCGGCGAAAGAGGGAAGCGGCTCCGGTGTTTGCAAGTCATCAATGACTGCGAAGTCCTGATTAAAATCGGGAAACAGCAACACAGCCAAGTCGAGACGGCTGCGCTCCATAGCGAGTTGAGCCTCTTGCAGGTCGCGCTGCTGCTGCTGCGCCTGAATCCGCGCCTTGATGACGTCGGCGTGCGCGACCTCACCTCCATTCTCCAACTTCTGGCTGATGTCGAGGAAGTGCGCAGCCTCAGCGGCAGCGCGTTGTGAGGTTGAATATTTTCGCTGGGCAACAACCAACCCGTAGTAAGCCTGCGTCACCGTAACCACCAATCCCCGCGTGGCAATTTCGGCTTTGGCTCGGGCTTGCGCCAGCGCCGCGGATGAGCGCCGGTAGTCCGCAACATTGGTGAGCGACAAAACTTCATGAACTTGCCCCTGGCTGATGTACTCGTGGACTCCGTTGTTCGCAATGAACCTCGATGTCGGACATCCCGTCGTACTCGTCGCGCAGTTTGCCGGCAGGGCCCCTGTTCCCTGCGTGTAGATGAACGAATTGTTGTAGTCCACACTCGGCAGCAAACTGGCGCGCGCCTGAACTCTGTCCTCACGAGCCAGCCCGAGATCCGTAATCGCAGACCGATACTCCGGATCGTTCAAGCGAGCCCGCTGCAGCGCGTCCTGCAATGTGATGGTGAGGGGGGCACCTGATGTAGAAGTGCCGTTGTCACCCTGAGTCTGTAGCGACGATGTGACCTGTGCAAAAGTCACTCCCGCAAGGCTGACCAGGACCAAAATGAGAGTCCAAGGAGTCGGTCCTGAGCCAATTTGGAATGACGTTTTCTTCACGACAACCCTGTCGATCGAATGTGTTTTCACGCCGTTACCTCGGAATCAATATCGTTCGTCCGTTTTGATCAAAGTGCCAGAGCCCAAAGGGATTCGTTAAGCAGTGACTTGAGGCGGAGCCCGCTCCTTGGATGCCGTGACGAAGGTGCGGAACGAAGGGCTGCGAATGAAAACTTGCGTCGCAAGCGTTTCTCATAGGTCGCGTCTAGGACCAATTTGGAACTCGCTAGCCTACCACGTACTTCCTGAAAACGACATGAAACTAAAGGCTTGTCGTTAAAAGTGCTACGCCCCAAAGTACTTACGTTTTTCTTTGTCGCGTTGCGAAGAATTGGCGAAAGTCGTGCTAAGGGAGAATCGAGTCTGATCCACCAGCACAATGGAGGGTAATAATGATCGACCAGGGACAATTCAAAGTAACGCCGCGCGACCAGCAAGTCCTGAACCTGCTCGTGCAGGGCTGCAGCAATAAAGAGATTGCGGGCCAACTCAACATCAGTCCACGCACCGTCAAGCAACATCTGCGCACCCTGTTCTTGCGAGCGGGAATCCGCGAGGGCCGCAAACGGGTAAAGCTTGCCATCGCCATGTTCACCAAGGAAGGGGCGCAATCATGACCCCACGCGAACGCCTCACCCCGAAAGAGATCCAGATCGCAATTTTGGTTTGGCAAGGCCTCACCAATCGCGAAATCGGCAAGATTGTAGGAACCAGCGAGCAAGTCATCAAGAATCACTTGCGTAGCGCATTCGACAAAATTGGGGTTTGGAGTCGGCTGGAACTGGCTATGTACGTTGCGAGCCGCGGCGGAAAGGATTGGCCTTCGGAGTCCGAACATCCCGTTCCCTACTCTCAAGCCGTTGGGGCCGATTAGTGGCGCCATCGCGGCCAACCCGCATAAGTCCGGTGCGCCTCAATCGCCTTTATCGCACTCATTATGCCTTCACACCCCGGGCAGAAGCCGCGCCGACTTCTGCCATTCTGGTAAGTTGTGGAGTGCAAGCCTAAACTCTGCAAAACGTTTCACGATTGTGCTTTGCCGTTCAGGCCGCGAAGACTATAACTCCTTGTCCCACAGTCGATTACGAAGGCCGCCCCAACGGCACACGAATTGCCCTAAGGAGTTGGTTCGAACACAAGCGGGCTCAAAAGCAGCCACGAGCCGGCTTCGCAACCCAAGGGCGAAACCGCGATGGCGTACAAAGAGATCTTCTGGATGGCATGCGACTCCACCGAACAATTGCGGGCGGAGTACGGTCCTTTTCACACTCGGCCGGAGGCCGAGGCTGAGGCCAAGAAACTCGGTTTCGGATACTTGCTGCGCTACGAACATCTTCTGGGAGAGGACGAAGAGATTCAGGAAGTCCGCTGCATCTTCGTGGAGCTGCCGGGGGCCCCTCCGGTGGGAGTCGAGTCAGCCCCCATTACCTTGCACACTCGTTGCGCCACTTGTGGCGAGTCTGCCGCCCATGAAAAAGGCTGGCAGGCTGAGGTCTGGGCCGACATCCACGAGTTTGAACATTCCCGCCATCGCGTGCGCCTGTTTGAGCATGCGCGCGGCAAGGGTTTGAAGGAGATCGGCGACTGGCGGGGATAACACTCTTCGAACGCGGTTTCGTCCGATTCGTCAGGCCAAGGATTCGTCAGTCCAAGATTCGTCAGTCAAAGAAAGGCTCTTGCGTTTCACTTGGTGCTGGTCAGTTGGCTGGCGGCGGCCCGATCCACAAACCAAATCAGTCTGCCATTGCTCGGGCGCACCAACTTCGCCGGATACTGTTCGGGCGGCGCATCTTCTTCCAACACGGTGCGCAGCACCTGGGCTTTATCGGTACCGCTGGCCAAAAAAGACATCTCACGTGCCGAATTCAAAACCGGTAAAGTCATCGTGAGCCGGTTCGCTTTTAGTTTGTCGACCCAGTTCGCAATCACCAGACGCGTTTTCTCCTGTAACCCAGCAGTGTTGGGAAAGAGCGAAGCTGTATGTCCATCCGGGCCCATGCCGAGAAGTATGAGATCGAAGACTGGAACCTGTCCCGGCTGCAGCTGGAAGAACTTGCGGAGCGTCTGCTCGTAGGCTTCCGCAACGGCTGCTGCATCGGGATTCTCCGCGGCAATTCGGAACACATTTCCCGCATTGACCGGGATCTTTGAGAGCATGATTTCTTCCGCCATCCGGTAGTTGCTTTCAGGGTCAGTGGGAGGGACGTGCCGTTCATCGCTCCAGAAAAAATAAGTGCGATCCCACGGGAAAACTGTGCGTGCATTGGTGGCCAGCAGGTTGAAGAGATTCTTGGGAGTCGATCCGCCGGAGAGCGCAATCGTGAACTGTCCCCTTTGCGCCACCGCTTCGGTGGCGGCACGCACGACTTCTTCTGCCGCTACTTCGAACAGTTCCTGCGGTGTCGTCAGGATTCGAATTTCGACGTTAGAACTCACGCTGATTCTTCTAGGTCTTGATTCTAGCCTTTGCCCCGTATTGCCGCGCAGCGCGCCGCGCCCAGCAAACCTGCTTTTTCGTTCGTGACGACTTGCACCGGAATTTCTTCCAGCAGCGGCCGTAATCGCCCCTTTGCCACGAAAGCCTGCATGAACAATGGCTCCTTCAGTTTGGCAAGAACTTTGGGCGAGATGCCGCCGGCAAGAAACAGTCCTCCGGTCGCCATTACTTTCAGCGCCAGGTTTCCCGCTTCAGCGCCATAGACCGAAACCCACAGGTCCAGCGCTTTTTCTGCGAGAGGCTGCGTTCCGTCGAGCGCTGCTTTTGAAATGATTGCAGCTGGGTCTCCTTTGTGAAGTGCGTCCGCAAACTCGGCGGATTCCGTCCCGCAACCGCTCTGGCGGAGGAATTCGTAAACATTCACCAGACCCGGCCCCGAGAGAATACGCTCATAGCTCACGTGTCCAAAGCGCGCTTGCAGGTGACGCACTAGTTCAATCTGCAAATCTCCTTGTGGGCCAAAATCCGCGTGCCCGCCTTCGCAAGCGAAAACGTGGTGGTGGCTGCCATCCCAGAACAAACCCGCCTCTCCCAGACCCGTTCCCGGCGCGATCACTGCTTGATTGCCCACCGCGGGCCCAGTTACACGATTCAACGACACGAGGTCTTCATCGGCGAGGCCACCGATGCCCCAGGCACTGGCTTCAAGATCGTTGATCAGTAGAGTGGAAGGAAGATGAATCTGTTTCGCCAGCCGCGCCTGCTCGACCACCCAAGGCAGGTTTGACGTCTCCACGCGACCGTTGCGGACCGGACCGGCTATTCCGAAACATGCCGCCTCCGGTTGTGTACCCGAGTCATCCAGAAAGCGGGTGACAATCTCCCCAAGTTCACTATGTTCGCGGCTTGGGAAAATGCGCTCCGTAACGAGCCGCAAGTGCCCGTTCTGGGGTTGAAAATAAGCCAGCCGAGCATTGGTGCCACCAATATCTCCGGCCAGGATCATTTCTCGAAGTTCCTCCAGCGCCGGCCGTCTCGTTCCAGCAATTCATCGGCTTCTTTCGGACCCCACGTGCCAGACGCATAGTTGGGGAAATTCCGTGGTGGAAGCGCCTTCCATAAATCGAGCACCGGATTTACTACCGACCATCCCGCTTCCACCATGTCCGCGCGCTGAAATAAGGTTTGATCGCCAATCATGCAATCATGTAAGAGTCGCTCGTAGCCCGTGCTTGGTTGTTTGCCAAAATACTCCTGATATTCAAAATTCATGTCGACGGTTCCCAGTCGCATGACTGGCCCAGGGACTTTCGCTGCGAATTGCAAAGAAATTCCTTCCTCAGGCTGAATATGTAACACCAACTGGTTCGGCATGAGATGTTCGACGGGAGTGTCGCGGAAGAGCACGAAAGGAGCCCGTCGAAACTGTATCACGATATGAGTGTTCCTCACCGGCATCCGCTTACCGGTGCGAAGATAAAAAGGAACGTCCGCCCAGCGCCAGTTGTCGATCAGCAGTTTCATGGCGACAAAGGTCTCGGTCCGCGAATCCGGCGGAACGTCGGGCTCGGTGCGATAGGCTGCGACTCGCTTGCCGTCTTCGGTGCCGTCGCCATATTGCCCACGGACGCTGCGGCTCAGTACTTCTTCGTCGCTCATGGGCTGAATGGCGTGGAGAATCTTGGCCTGCTCATCGCGCACCGCATTGGCGTCGAAAGAAATCGGCGGTTCCATCGCGGTCAGGCTGATCAGTTGCATGATGTGGTTGGGCACCATGTCACGCAGCGATCCAGCATGGTCGAAGTAGCTGCCTCGCCCCTCAACGCCCACCGTCTCGGCGACGGAGATTTGTACGTGGTCAATGTAGCGCCGGTTCCAGACCGGCTCAAAAATTCCATTGGCAAAACGAAACGCCATTATGTTCTGCACCGTCTCTTTGCCAAGATAGTGATCGATGCGGTAGATCTGTGTTTCCTCGGCCTCTTTCAGCAGTTGCTGGTTCAGCGTCTTGGCAGATTCCAGATCGTGTCCGAAAGGCTTCTCAATGACTACCCGCCGCCAGTGGCCATTGTTCTGCTCCATTAATCCTGCTGCAGAGAGCTTTTGGACAATGGGACCAAAAAAACTGGGCGCCGTTGCCAGATAATAGAAAAAATTCTGATGGGTCGAGTGCTCTTGATCTACTGTGCCCAGGAAATCCTTCAACGCGGGGTACAGTTTGTCATCGGTGAAGTCTCCAGCAAAATAGTAAAAGCGCCGGGAGAACCATTCCCAGAGATCATTGTCGACGCACTCCCCGCAGTAGGCTTTGACGTCGTCATAAACTTTCTTGCGGAATTCGTCATTGGAATACGTCGTGCGGGCGACGCCGACGACCGCAAACTCTCGCGAAAGCAGTCCAGCCCGCGCCAGGTTGTAGAGCGCGGGAATTAGCATGCGCCCGGTCAAGTCGCCGGCAGCGCCGAAGATCACCATGACGCAGGGATCGCCGAGCTTGCCGATGCGCGGAGGAGGTGCCGTCGGTTTTTCCGCTAATTCAGCCATCACTAGGTCCTCTGGAGATGTAAAAAAAATCGCCGTTTACGCGGACTTCTTGGGTTTGCTGGCGCCTGCTTCCACATGTCCGCCAAATTTTTGCCGCATGGCAGAGAGCATTTTCTCCGCGAAGGTATGTTGCTGCCGCGAACGGAACCGCACATACAATGCTGCGGTCAACACATCCGCCGGCACCGCTTCTTCAAGCGCCGCCTGGATCGTCCACCGGCCTTCCCCCGAATCCTGTACGTATCCTTCATATTCGGAGAGGGTCGGGTTTTCCGTAAGGGCCATCGCCGTCAGATCGAGAAGCCACGAACTCACCACGCTTCCTCGCCGCCATACTTCCGCAATGTCCGGCAGGTTCAGGTCGTAGCGTATGCCCTCCGGCAAATCCTTGCTGGTCGCGTTCTTGAAGATGTCGAAGCCTTCCGCATAGGCCTGCATGATTCCGTACTCAATGCCGTTGTGCACCATCTTCACGAAGTGTCCCGCCCCCGACGGTCCACAGTGGATATAGCCATCTTCTGCTGTGCCGCGGAGCTTTTCCCTCCCCGGCGTGCGCGAAATGTCACCCTTGCCCGGCGCCAGCGTTTTGAAAATAGGATCTAGCCTTTGCACCGCTTCGTCCGGGCCACCGATCATCATGCAGTAACCGCGCTCGAGTCCCCAAACCCCACCGCTCGTCCCGACGTCGATGTAGTGAATCCCCTTGCTCTTCAGTTCGTTGGCCCGGCGCACGTCGTCTTTGAAGTAAGAATTGCCGCCATCGATAATCGCATCCCCGGCCTGCATCTTCTGTGCGAGTTTCTGAACGGTGGCCTCGGTCGGACCGCCCGCCGGCACCATGATCCATACGGCTCGCGGAGGAGTTAGCTTGGCGATCAGGTCTTCGAGGGAAGAAGAGCCGCCCGCACCTTCACTCGCCAATTGCTTCACAGCATCCGCGCTCAGATCGGAAACGACAAGCTGATGTCCGTCGCGCATCAGGCGACGAGTCATATTCGCGCCCATGCGCCCCAACCCCACCATTCCCAATTGCATTGTCCTTGCTCCTGAGTAATGCCGGTCCTGAGTAGCGCCGGCGTCCCGCCGGCTGTCGCGAGGGCTTCTCACCCTCGCAGTAGGAATCGCCGAACTCTACAGCGCTTTCCGAACAGCGGCCTCCAATGTAGCCAGCCCCGCCTTCAGATTGCTGCCCAAATGCACTCGCAACGCGCGTCTCCCGCGTTCTGCCAATACCTCGAAATCTCCGCGCGCCTGCGCTGCCTTCACAATTCCGAAAGTATATTTCTGTCCCGGCACCGGCAATTCCACGGAATCGTCACAGGTCACTTGCAGAAATACGCCGGAGTTTGGTCCGCCCTTGTAAGCCTGCCCCGTTGAATGCAGAAATCGCGGCCCGAAGCCCAGGCAGGTCGCTACGCGCTTGCTGTCACGCACCAGATGACGCACCACCTGCAAATTCTGCTCATGCTCGGCGTTCATCTGAATGTAGCCAAGCACGGCAAAGTAATCGCCGGCCTTGATGCGGGCCAGATGCGCCTTCAGATATCCCGCGAGCGTTCGGTCACTCCCTGCGCCTTTCGCCAGTTCGGCCGCATTCTTTTCGTCGGTGAAGAGTTTGACGCCTCCATCCTCAAGGATTGGTTTCTCCGCAGGGAGCGAACCAGTCTTCTCATACTCAGAAGTCAGATTTCGCGTAGCAATTTTGCTGGCTTCGACGTCGGGCTGGTTGAACGGGTTGATGCCTATAATCGAGCCCGCGACCGCCGTCGCAATCTCCCAGCGGAAAAATTCCGCGCCCAAATCATAGGTGTCGGCCATCGTGATGCGCACCACTGGATGACCCGCTTTCTCGATCGCCGCCACCTTCGCTTCCTGCTCCGCATTCGGGCCCGATTCCAGCCGAACATAAACGAAGACACGATCGCTGCTGTAAACCTCAGGCGTGGTAAGTGTTTCGCGGTCCACCGGGATAATTCCCTTGCCGACTTTTCCAGTCGATTCCGCGAGCAGTTGCTCCAGCCATGCCCCCAGATCCGAAATTCCAGGAGATGTGATAATCGTGACTTTGTCGCGGCCCGCATTTGCGGCGGCTCCGAGAATGATGCCCAGAACGGCTGCCGAATTCTCCTCGACCGCAGCGCTTGGCCCGCAAGCCCGTACCATCTCCGCTGCCCGCGACAGAAATTTCTTTGTATCCAGCCCCATCACGGCGGCTGGAACCATGCCGAAGTTCGAGAGAGCCGAATAACGCCCTCCGATGGAAGGGCGTCCGAAGAAGATATGCAGGAAATGATCTGACTGCGCCACCTGCTGCATCTTCGATCCAGGATCGGTGATCGCAATGAACTGGCTGCCGGCTTTTGTGGCTCCGACGGCCTGCTTGGTCCGCTCAAAGAAATATTGTTTGAAGATGTTCGGTTCGAGCGTGCTGCCCGACTTGCTCGAAACAATGAAGAGCGTCTTTGGGATGTCGATCTGGTGCTCGAACGCTTTCACCTGCGCCGGGTCGGTGGAATCGAGCACGTGCAGAGTGGGAAATAGCAGAGTCCTGCCGAAGGTCATGTGCAGGACTTCCGGACAAAGGCTGGAGCCGCCCATCCCCAGCAACAGCACATGCTCGAAGCCCCGGCTCTGGACTTCTTTCGCGACCTTCATCAGCTGATCGTGCTGCGCAATCTGTTCGTCGACAATGTCGAGCCAACCCAGCCATTTCGCCTCGTCGCTCCCGGTCCAGAGCGATGGGTCGCGTTGCCACAAACGCTCCATGTTTCCGCGCGATTGCCAGTCCGCGATCGTCGCCTTTACCGTCGTGGCAAGCGTTTCCGGCAGGGAAGTCTTCAGTCGGCTCACGGCTATCCTTTTGGCTGCGTATTCTTCGCGACCGCAGCCAGCAGTTTGTCAAATGCGTCGGCAAACAACTTGACGCCATCGTCGGTGAGTTTATCGGTTACGGCCTTGATCGAAATGCCCGCACGTACCAGGTCATCCATCACCTTCGCGGCACCCGGCACATCTTCGGTCAAACTGTTACGCACCACACCGTGGTCGCGGAAGGCATCGATGGTCGCGGGTGGCATCGTATTCACCGTGTCAGGTCCAACCAATTCCTCTACATAGATAACGTCGCGATAGGCGGGATTCTTTGTGCTCGTACTGGCCCAAAGCACCCGCTGTGTCTGCGCTCCCTTGGCTGCCAAGGCCTGCCAGCGAGATCCGCTGAAGATCTTTTGATAGCGTTGGTACGTGAGCTTCCCGTTCGCAATCGCCACCTTGCCCAGCAACCCTTTCAACAGCGCTTGCTGACTAGCATCCTGTGCGGTCTTGAGTTTGTCGCCCAGTTGCGAATCGATCAGGGTGTCGATACGGCTGATAAAGAAGCTAGCGACGCTCGCCATTTTTTTAAGATTGCCGCCGCGCGCTGCCAAGTCTTCCAGTCCGCCGATATAAGCCTCGGCAACCTTCTCGTACACTTCCTGCGCGAATAGTAGTGTGATGTTGATGTTGATGCCTTCGCCGATCAATTGCCGGATCGCCGGCAATCCCTCGGCAGTACCTGGCACTTTGATCATCACGTTCTCACGATTCACGGCCTTCCACAATCGACGCGCTTCGTCGATCGTCTCTTGTGTTCTGCGGGCTAAATACGGCGAAACTTCCAGGCTGACATAGCCATCGCGGAAATTTGTTTCCTCATAGACCGGGCGCAGCACATCGGCGGCGTCCTGAATGTCGCGAATGGCAATCTGCTCAAACTTGGCAGTGGTGTCGAGATCTTTCTTCTTGGCCAACGATGCCAGCATGTCGTCATACAGCGAGCTTTCACCGATGGCCTTCTCGAAGATCGAAGGATTCGACGTCATTCCCCGCAGGCCGTCTTCGTTAATCAGTTGCGTCAATTTGCCTGTCGTGAATAGATCGCGCCGGATGTAATCGAGCCACATCGACTGACCATAGTTGAGCAATTCCTTTAGCGGATTCTTCGTGGCTTTCGACTTTTCGAGAACTCCAGTTGGCTGCATAATGACCTCCGTTAATCTTTTGATGACTGGAGCAACGGAACTGTTGCGGATCTGTTCCGCTGCTTTTTCATCCTTGCGATGTTTATCCCCAGCCCGCGATTATTTGCTCGAGAGTGCCGCGTGTGCCTCAGCCACCACGGTCTCCACGGTAAATCCGAAATATTTCAGCAGATCTTTCAAAGGCGCCGACGCTCCAAAGCGATGCATGCCGATGTTCCGTCCTTTGAGGCCGGTGTAGCGCGCCCATCCAAAAGTGGCTGCCATTTCCACCGAAACCCGCGCCGTCACATCCGATGGCAGAACGCTCTCCTTGTAAGCCGCATCCTGTTTCTCAAAGATTTCCCAGGAAGGCATGCTGACCACGCGTGCCTTCACACCCTCGGCCTTCAACTTCTCGTACGCCTCGATGCAGAGCGAAACTTCGCTGCCAGTCGCCAACAAGATCACCTCGGGCTTTCCGCCTTGCGCATCGGCGAGCACATATGCGCCCTTGGCCGTGCCCGCTGCCGAAGCATACTTCGTGCGATCGAGCGTGGGCAGATTTTGACGCGTCAATACCAGCGCCGCCGGCGAACTCTGCAGGTGCGCGATGATCTTCCACGCCTCCACCACCTCGTTCCCGTCGCAGGGGCGAAGCACAATCAGATTTGGCATAGCCCGCAGCGACGCCAATTGCTCAATCGGCTGGTGCGTCGGTCCGTCTTCTCCCACCCCAATCGAGTCATGCGTAAAAATGAAAATTGACGGACACTCCATGAGAGCCGCCAACCGGATGCTGGCCCGCATGTAATCGCTAAAGTTAAAGAAGGTCGCGCCAAATGCGCGAATTCCTGACACGTTCAGGCCGTTGACGCTCGCCCCCATCACGTGCTCCCGCACGCCGAAATGCAGGTTGCGCCCCGCCGGAGTCGCGGCCTGAAAATCTCCCGCGCCCTCGAATTTCAGCGTCGTCTTGTTTGACGTCGCCAGGTCGGCCGATCCGCCGATCAACCACGGAATATTCTGCGCCAACACGTTCAGCACCTTGCCCGAACTCTCCCGAGTCGCAACGCCTTTCGCGTCCGCGGGAAAAGTCGGAAGATTCTTATCCCAGCCCGCCGGTAATTCGTGGTGCTGCATCTGGCTTAGACGCTCCGCCAAATCCGGAAATTTCTGCGAGTACGCGGCGAAGCGCTCGGACCACTGTGCTCTCAAATCGTGTCCGCGCTTGCCAATTCCTTCGCGGAAATGTTCCCGTACACCATCGGGCAC
>Ga0207693_10001428_pt1 | contig 21168 bp, 17 predicted proteins | sample LARL81metaG_FD_184347 | JGI IMG/M metagenome (GOLD analysis project Ga0207693, IMG submission 184347) | Corn, switchgrass and miscanthus rhizosphere microbial communities from Kellogg Biological Station, Michigan, USA - LAR L8-1 metaG... | ecosystem: Host-associated > Plants > Roots >... | reverse complement strand
CGCGACGCGGTGCAAGCGCTCGGCATCGAGGTTCGCGCCGGGTTGCACACCGGAGAGTGCGAGGTCCGCGGCGACGACATCGGCGGGATCGCCGTGCACATCGGTGCGCGCGTGAGCGCACTGGCAGGGCCGAGCGATGTGCTGGTGTCAAGCACGCTGCGCGACCTCGCGATCGGGTCAGGGCTCGAGTTCGAGGAACGCGGCACTCACGAGCTCAAGGGCGTGCCCGGCGAGTGGCGCCTCTTCGCCGTCGCCTCTACATAGGTTTCGCTGTTGCGCCGATTCGCTGTACTAGGGACTGCCGTCAAAACGGCGGCGGGTCGTCGTCCCCTGGGGGTCGCGGTCGGGATGGGAAATAGGCGTCGTCGCAATCATTTCCGGGATTCTCGCTTAGTTCCTGATTGTGAGCTCGTTCGGCGTCGATGCGTTGGCGCGGTCTTGTTCTCGGGGTTGTCTTGCGGCGCGGCATCTTCAGGCCACGGTTCGGCTGGGCGCGAGGTCCATTGGCGGCGCGCTGACCGGTGCGGTGGGTTTGCACAGGGTGGGAACAGTAGCCGGCTTCCCGGATAGGTGGTGTGGGTCTGCCCGCTGGGCGAGCGTCAGGGTCGGGGGCGATGACCATCCAGTCGACCAGTTCGGTGATCTTCTCGCGCGACAGCTTGTTCCTTGACGGCGCCTTGGCGGCCAGTTCCGCGTCGATTGTGGCCAGGGCCGCGGGTGCCGGTGATGAGATCTGTGCGATGTCGGCTACACCGCCCGGTTGGGTCGAGGGATTAGCCTTGACGAGTGACGCAACCTGGCAACCAGACGCAGGTAAAGCGTGCGACGTCGGCGTTGGCCGATGTCGACACGACCGGCTGGACCCAGCGTTTCGATCTCCTCTCAGATCCCAACCGGCTGGAGATACTGCTCGTTCTGCACCGCGCGCCCGGAATTTGCGTCGGTGACCTCGCGGCGGTGCTCGGCCGATCGGAGAACGCGGTCTCCCAGGCGTTGCGCGTGCTGAGGCAGCAGGGTTGGGTCACTTCGACGCGGGTGGGCCGGCTCGTGAGCTACCGGCTCGAAGACGAAATCGTGCACGACCTGCTGCACTGGATCGGCGCCCGGCACGGCTGAGGACTTTTCGCGGTGGTAGCCGCTTAAGCTCGCAGTGTGCGCGTCTTGACGATGGATGATCCGCTGCTGGTGGATCGTCCTGACCTGGCCGGCGCAGGAGATCAGCCCGCTCATATGCGCATCGGTAACTGGCTCGAGCAGTTGATCGTGTCCCGAACGTTGGCGCCTGGCGACAAGCTGCCGTCGGAAGTGGAGATCGCCAACGCGTTGGGGGTCAGCCGGATGACGTTGCGGCAGGCACTGAGCGCGATCGAGGCCAAAGGTCTCATTGATCGGCGGCGGGGCCGCTTCGGCGGCAACTTCGTCGCCGCACCGCGATTCGAGTTCGACCATGCCAGCCTGCCGGGGTTCACCGAGCAGATGCGCCGGATCCATGTGGAGGCGGGCGCGCAGGTGTTGCGTGCAACGACTCACCGCCCGGCCGCCGACGTCCGGCAGGCCCTTGGCCTCAGCCGCGGTGCCCAGGTCCATGAGATCCTGCGCGCCCGATCGGCCAACGGAGAGCCGATCGTGCTCGAGGAGGCCTACCTGCCTGCGGCGATGTTTCCGGGGCTGCTGTCCGCCGATCTCACCGGCTCGCTATATGCGGTGATGCGCGAATGCAACGCATCTCCGTTCTCGGCCGATGAAGAACTCGAGGCTACTCAGGCCAACGACCAGCAGGCCGAAATCCTCGGGATCGGACCCGGAAGCCCGTTGTTGTTGATCACCCGAACGTCGTTCACCGAGGAGGGCGTCGCGGTCGAATTCTCCCGGGATTACCACCGCTCCGACCGTGCGCGGATCCGCATCAAGTCGCGCGTCGAAACGGGTTCTCCGGTCCGTGACGCCAGCGGCTGAGCGGGTCCGCGACGAGGCTCGCCGACAACTCGGACACGATCGCCGGGGCTGCCGCGCTCAGCTCCCGCCCGGGATCGGCCGCGCAGACAGCGATGCAGTGCATACCCGCAGCCACTGCAGCCCGCACGCCGGGCACGGAATCTTCGAAGACCAGCACATCGCTGGGCCGGCGGTTCAATATGCGCGCTGCGGTGAGAAAGCCTTCCGGGTGCGGTTTACCGTTGCTGACGTCTTCTTCGGCGATCAGTACGCTCACCAATTCGCCCGTCGGGCTGCCGTCCAGGACCGCCAGCACGTCTTCTCGCTGCGCGCCGGTGACGATGCCGACGGGAATCTGGTTATCCGCCAACAGTTTCACCAACTGCGCGGCGGATGCCCCGATCGGATTGTGGTCGGCGACCTTCTGCTTGTAGGCGCCCTGGCGCAACCGCAGCAGCTCGGTCACCTCGTCCTCGGTCCCGCGGCCGTGGCGTGCCACCGCGCGCTCGATGATCTCGCGGTCGCTGCGACCCAGCAGCTCGTCGCGATAGTCCTCGGCGGTCATTGCCCAGCCGAGGTGGCCACGGAACAGCTCACTGAAGATGTCGAACAGGATGTGTTCGTCGTCGGAGAGGGTGCCGTTGAAGTCGAACACGACGGCGGGCTGGTCACTGTTTAACCACGTCTCGATCACATCGGTTTCGGGCCGGGTGGGCGGGCAAGGAGACGACGACGGCATGGCCAATAGTCTAGACCTTTAGCGTGGTGACGGTTTACAGTGAACCGATGCCGTTTCCGCTGACCGACGCCCAGCTCAACGCGCTGCTGGATGAGATTCCGGCCGTCGCCGGACGGCCGCGGCAACTGGAAGAATTGTCGGGCGGCCTGACGAATCGCAACGTCAAGGTCACCACCCCGGATGCGGTCTATGTCGCTCGTTGCACAGACACCTCCTGCAACTACCTGGCCATCGACCGCGACGACGAGTACTACAACTCCGTCGCCGCCGAGCGCGCGGGTGTGGCGGCACCGGTGATCGACTACCGGCCTGATCTCGGCATCCTGCTACTGGGCTTCCTTGATGGAACGACGCTGTGCAACGAGGACTTTCAGCGTCCGGGGGTGGTGGCCAAGGTGGCCGCGGGATGCCGCACATTGCACTCCGGGCCCCGGTTTCGCGGCCGGTTCGACATGTTCGAACGCCAGCCCCAGTACCTGAAAACCGTCGAGGACAACGGCTTCAAGATACCGAACGACTACCTGGACTACGCCGACGCGTTCGCTCAGATAAAACGGGCGCTGACCGTCACCGATCAGACCACCGTCCCATGCAACAACGATCTATTGGCGGGCAACTTCATCGAAGACGGCGATCGGGTGTGGATTATCGACTACGAGTACTCCGGTAACAACGACCCGTGCTTCGAACTCGGCAACATCTGGAGCGAGTGCGGCTTGTCCACGGAACAGCTAGACGAGCTCGTCACCTGCTACTACGGCCGCCGGCTGCGGCACAAGATCGCCCGCGCCCACCTGCAGGGCGTCGTCGCAAAGTACGGCTGGACACTGTGGGGCTGCATCCAAAGTGCCTCCAGCGCACTTGAATTCGACTTCTGGGGCTGGGGGATGGAGCGCTACGAAGCCGCCGTCGCCGAGTTCAAGGGTCCCCATTTCGCCCGACTCCTCGACGACGTACACGCCGCCGACTAACACTCAAGGGACCTATCTAGCCCATGGCCATCACATCGCTTCCGGACCGCGCCCATGTCGTCATCATCGGCGGCGGTGTCATCGGCACCAGTGTCGCGTATCACCTGACCAAGCTCGGGTTCACCGACATCCTGCTCGTTGAACAGGGCCAACTCTCCTGCGGCACAACCTGGCACGCCGCCGGGCTGGTCGGTCAGCTCCGGGCTTCGGAGAGCGCAACACGCCTGGTCCAGTACTCGACGCAGTTGTACGCCGAGCTCGAACGGGAAACCGGCCTGTCCGCCGGCTACAAGCAGTGCGGGGGAGTGACGGTCGCGCGCACCGAGGACCGCATGATTCAGCTGCGCCGCACCGCCGCCAACGCCGCGGCGTTCAATATGGAATGCGAACTGCTCACCGGCGAGCAGGCGCTCGAGCATTACCCGGTGATGCGCGTCGACGACCTTGTCGGTGCGATCTGGCTGCCCGGCGACGGCAAGGCCAACCCGACCGACCTGACGTTTGCCCTCGCAAAGGGGGCGAGGATGCGGGGTGCCCGGATCATCGAGAAGACCAGGGTGTTAGACGTTCTCGCGCAGGACGGACGGGTCAGTGGCGTCCGCACCGACGCAGGCGACATCGAGGCCGAGATCGTCGTCAACTGTGCGGGGCAGTGGGCCAAACAAATCGGCGCGATGGTAGGGGTGAACGTGCCGCTGCACTCGGCCGAGCACTTCTACGTCGTCAGCGAGCACATCGATGGCGTGCATCCGAATCTGCCGATTCTGCGCGACCCCGATGGCTACACCTACTTCAAGGAAGAGGTCGGCGGCCTGGTCATCGGCGGCTTCGAGCCCGAAGCCAAACCCTGGGTGGCGCCCGACGCGATTCCCTACCCGTTCGAATTCCAGCTCCTGGAAGAGGATTGGGATCATTTCGAGGTCCTGATGAACAGCGCGCTGCTGCGCATCCCAGCGCTCGAGGTGACGGGCATCAAGAAGTTCTACAACGGCCCCGAGAGCTTCACACCCGACAACCAGTTCATCCTCGGTGAAGCGCCCGAAGTCGCCAATTTCTATGTCGGCGCCGGGTTCAACTCGGTCGGGATCGCGACCGCCGGGGGTGCAGGCCGCGCGCTTGCCGAGTGGATTGTCAACGGAGCGGCGACCAGCGACCTGACGGGAGTCGATATCCGCCGGTTCGCACCGTTCAACGGCAACAACCGGTGGCTGCGGGACCGGGTTGCGGAAGTTCTCGGCATCCACTACGAAATCCCATGGCCCAACCGGGAAATGACGACCGCCCGGCCGTTCCGCCGCTCACCGGTGCACCACCTGCTGGAGGCCGCGGGTGCGAACTTCGGCAGCAAGATGGGCTGGGAGCGAGCCAACTTCTTCGCGCGCGAGGGTGCAGAACCGACGATCGAATACACCTGGGGCAAGCCGAACTGGCTTGGGTGGTCGGCAGCAGAGCAGACGAGCACGCGGAAGAACGTCACGGTGTTCGACCAAACCTCGTTCTCGAAGTATCTAGTCGTCGGTCGCGACGCAGAGGCGGCGCTGCAATGGCTGTGCACCGCCGACGTCGGTGTCGAGGTCGGTTCGTCGGTCTATACCGGAATGCTCAACGAGCGAGGCACTTACGAGTCCGATGTGACGGTCACCCGCACCGGACCCGAGGAATTCCTGATCATCAGCAGCGCGGCCACCACCGAACGCGACAAGGACCACATCCGAAAGAACCTGCCCGAGGGAACCGGCGCAACACTCGTCGATGTGACGTCGGCGTACGCGGTGTTCGGTGTGATGGGGCCCAAGTCTCGCGACGTGTTGTCCGCTCTGACGTCGGCCGACCTGTCCGACGAGGCGTTCGCGTTCGCCACGAGCCGGCAGATCTCTTTGGGTTACGCCACTGTGCGCGCCACCCGGATTACATATGTCGGCGAATTGGGCTGGGAACTCTACGTCCCCGCCGAATTTGCGGTCGGCGTCTACGAGGACCTGATGCAAGCCGGTGCTAGGTTCGGCGTGGGTCGCGGCGGCTATTACACGATCGAATCCCTGCGGTTGGAGAAGGGCTACCGTGCATTCGGCCGGGAACTGACGCCGAGCGAGAATCCCGTCGAAGCCGGGCTTCTATTCGCGTGCAAGCTGAGAACCGATATCGCGTTCCTTGGCCGCGAAGCCGTCGAGAAGGCCAAAGCTGAGGGACCACGCAAGAAGCTCGTCGGATTCACGGTCGATTCGCCCGATGCGATGCTGTGGGGCGGGGAGCTGATCATGCGCGACGGTGCGGTCGCCGGGCAGGTGACCTCGGCGGCGTGGGGCGAGACGACCGGCTCATGCGTCGGGCTCGCATACGTGCGTGCGTCCGACAACTCCGTCATCAATGCCGACTGGGTCAAAGCCGGAAGCTACCAGGTCAACGTCGGCGGACAGCTGTCCCCGGTGTCGGTGTCGCTGAAGCCGCTCTACGACCCGACGAACGAGCGAATACGCCCGTAGCTCGTCGGCCTGGGAGACGCTGTACGGGATGGCTACGGAATTCCGGTTGCTCGGCCACGTCGAGGCTCTGCTTGATGGGCGTCGCCTCGACATCGGGCACGCACGCCAGCGATGCGTCCTCGTGGCGCTGCTGGTCGACGTCAACGATCCGGTCCCGGCCGACCAATTGATCGATCGGGTCTGGGCCGACCACCTTCCGCACCGGGCGCGCAACGCCCTCGCGGCATACATATCGCGATTGCGTCAGGTGTTGGACGGCGCCGACGTGCGGATCGTCCGCGAGCGCGGCAGCTACATGCTGATGGCCGATGCATTGTCGGTGGACATCCACCGGTTCCGCAATATCGCATCGCAGGCCCGAGCGACCGCCGATGCTGCCGAGGCCGCGGCCCTCTTCGACAGCGCGCTCGGGTTGTGGCGCGGCGAGCCGTTCGCATCGCTTGACACACCGTGGATCAACGACGTGCGCAATGCCATTGAAGCGGAACGGGTTTCGGTCACATTGGATCGCAACGACGCCGCGTTGCAGGCGGGGCGGCACGCGGACCTACTCGGTGAGCTCGTGATGGCAGCGCAAGCGTACCCACTGGACGAACGCCTGGCGGGACAGCTGATGCTCGCCCAATACCGCTGCGGCAGGCAGGCAGGGGCGCTCGAGACCTATCGGCTGATGCGTGAGCGGCTTGTCGAGGAGCTGGGCGTTGATCCCAGCCCCACGCTGCGCGAGGTGCACCAGCGGATCCTCGATGGTGACAAGGGGGCACCCCATCCCAAGGGTCCCGAGCCGTCACCGGATCGGTCTGCAGTCATCGCCTTGCCGCGACGCGCGACGAGCTTCGTCGGGCGTACGCAAGAACTTTCGCGCCTTGCGGATGCTCTGCATCAGGGCCCACTGCTGACTCTGACCGGGGTGGGCGGTGTCGGCAAGACCCGGCTCGGGCTCGAGGTGGCGGGGCGCGAAAGGGAGCGCTTCCCAGACGGCGTATGGCTGTGCGAGCTTGCGCCGCTCGACGATGGCGCGGCTGTGGGCCATGCGGTTGCGGCTGCCCTGCGGTTACAACAGCGGCAAGGGCTGGACATCGAGGCGACGGTTATCGAATACCTGGCGACACGCGAACTGCTGCTCATCCTCGACAACTGTGAGCACCTACTTGACCCCAGCGCGCGGTTGGTCGACCGGATCGTCCAGCACTGTCCCGGCGTGACAGTGCTGTCTACCAGCCGCGAAGCGTTGGGCGTCGAAGGCGAGCAGATTTTCGCCGTTCCCCCACTTGCGGCTGAGGAGGCCACCGAGTTGTTCGCCGACCGCGCCAGAGCCGGCCGCCCGGACTTCGACCTCGAGTATGAGCCTGTGGGCGCGGTGGCCGAGATCTGTCGGCAACTCGACGGCCTGCCGCTGGCGATCGAGTTGGCCGCCGCCCGAATGCGCGTGATGAGCAGCCTCGACGTCGCCCGACGCTTAGACACTCTGCGTCTGCTGAGCGGCGGTTCGCGCGGGGCGCCGCCGAGGCAGCAGAGCGTCACCGCGACGATTGACTGGTCCTACCGGCTGCTGGCCGAGCCCGAGCGGTCCTTGTTCGCACGGCTTTCAGTGTTCGCCGGTGGATTTGACCTAGACGCGGCGCACGGCGTGTGCGGTGAGGACGGTGCGGACCAGCACGACACACTCGATCTGCTGACCGGGCTTGTCGACAAGTCGATGGTGACCATGCGCAGCGAAGCTGGTAGGACGCGATACGGCGTCTTGGAGACGCTGCGTGCGTACGGCCGAGAGCGCTTGTGTGACAACGGTGTCGACGACAAATACGCTCGGCGCCACACGACATATTTCGCGGAACTCGCACAGCGCGCCGCGGCGGGCATGCATGGCCCCGACGAACAGGGGTGGGTTGAGCGGATGGTGCCCGACTACGACAACCTGCGCGTGGCCTTCGAGCATGCCATGACCGCCAGTGATATCGACTTGGCGCTTCGGTTGATCACATCCCTGTCGGAGTTTGTGCACTTGCGTATCGGCTTCGAGGCGTCCGGTTGGGCGGAACGCGCACTCGAGGTCGTCGATCCTGAGCATCCGTTGTTCGCCGCTGCGGTCGGTTTTGCCGCGCGGGGCGCCTGGAACCGCGGCGATCAAGCGAGGGCGCGGGAGCTGGCCTCCGTCGCACACGGCCGCCTTCCAGGTCGCGGCAACGGCCGGGTGGCATACCCCGGCGACGTGCTCGCCGACGTGGGCCTCTACGAGGGCGATTCGGCCGCCGCGCTGGCGCATTACGAAGGGGAGATGGCGCGAGCCCGTCGCGATGACGACCCAATCCGTCTGGTGTGGACGCTGTTCTATGTGGCGATCTGTCAGGCCGCACTTCGTACACCGGAGGCGGGTCTTGCCGCAGCGGAGGAGGCAGTGCAGGTTGCCGATGTCACGGCCAACCCGACGGCGCGGTCGATGGGACGCTACGCGCTGGGCCTTGTCCTCAAGAAATCCGACCCGGGCAGGTCGTTGGCGCTATTCGACGAAGCGGCGGAGTTGGCCGCCTCGGTCCAGAATTTCTGGTGGCATGGCATCGCGTTGATGGAAGCGGCGTCGACTCGCGGCGTGCACAGCGATCCAGCAAGAGCGGCAAGTGATTTTATCGAAGTGCTCGATCACTGGGACCGAGTGGGCGATTGGAGCCAGCAGTGGCTGAACCTTCGCTACGTGACCCGGTTCCTGAATCGGGTTGGCGCCGAGGACGATGCGGTTACGCTACACCGTGCACTTCTCCGTGCGGGCAAACAGTCACCGTTGAGTGCCGCACAGGCTGCGACTCTTGGCGACATGCAGGCCTACGGATTGAGTGGTGCGGACCTGATCGTCCGCGCACGTTCGGCCTTGGCCCGGTATCTCTGAATTCGCCGCAACGAAGCGGTGCTGCTGACGCGAAACGGGTCCGGCGCCAGTCCAGCGGTCATCCCCACGGCGGCCATGAATGACCCGATCTTCTTGCGTGCGTTCATTCTGTTCTCCTGTGGTTGGGTTCGGTCGTGTGGCCCGATTGGTAGACCGTCAGACTGTGCGGGGCGACGTTTTCGCGGCCCTTACGGATTTGTGAAATGGGCAACTCAACGGCTGTTCGCCGGGTCTTGATACGCGTACGACCGATCCTGCAGCCTGACGCCAAGAGCACGTCTGACCAGCTGATTTCACGAGTACCAAACGTCTGCCGAACCCCGCGGAAGCAACCTTGGAGACATCGATTAACCCGTTAAGGAGGGCGAAATGACCACTGTTGAAGCCGACCGCGAACTGAAGGCGAAGCACCGGGCGCTGTGGGCGTCTGGTGACTATCCCGCCGTTGCAGCGGAGCTGATCCCCGCGCTCGGACCCGAACTCGTGCGCGCCTTGGGCGTCAAGTCAGGGGACCGCGTCCTAGACGTGGCCGCCGGCTCGGGCAACGCCGCCATCCCCGCCGCCGCCGCGGGCGCGATTGTCACCGCGAGCGATCTTGCGCCGGAGCTGTTCGACGCCGGCCGCCGGATCGCCGCCGATCGTGGCGTCGAGCTGGAATGGGTGGAGGCCGATGCGGAGGCGATGCCCTTCGCGGACAACAGTTTCGACGTGGTGATGTCCTGCGTCGGCGCGATGTTCGCGCCACACCACCAGTCCACCGCCGACGAGGTGGTGCGAGTGGTCCGGCCCGGCGGCACCATCGGGATGATCAACTGGACGCCCGAGGGATTCATCGGCAACCTCTTCGCGACGATGAAGCCGTACGCGCCGCCCCCTCCGCCCGGGGCCAGCCCGGCGCCACTATGGGGCGACGAGGATCACGTTCGGAGGTTGTTCGGTGATCGTGTCACCGATCTGACGACGCGTCGCCAGACAGTGCGCATGGACCACTGCGCGAATCCGACGGAGTTCCGCGAGTACTGGAAGCGCAACTACGGCCCGACCATCGCGACCTACCGGTTTAATAAGGAGCAGCCCGAGCGGGTCGAGGCCTTGGATCGAGACTTCCTGAGCTTCCTCACCAAGTGGAATCAGGCAACCGAGCCTGGCCAGACCGCTTACGACGCAGAGTATCTCCTGCTCGTCGCCACGAAACGCTAGCGATTGGCATGGCTGGAATTCGAGTAGGGATCTTCGCTCCGGTTGGTCCGTTCACAAGTGCGGTTGAGCCGCACAGCGTAACCCTCGGCCGGATCGCCGATTCGGGCGTCGATCACGCGTGCGTCGGCGACCACGTCAGTTTCTACGTTGGCGCCGGGTCAGACGCGCTGATCGATGCGACATCGATGCTGACCTATTTCCCGGAGTTGCCGTGTTACGTGGCGCTATACCTTCTTCCGTTGCGTCACCCCGTGCTGGTAGCACGGCAGCTTGCCACCATCGCCGAGCTGGCCCCGGGCAGGCTGACGCTTGGCGTGGGAATCGGCGGTGAGGACCGGCACGAGCTCGAAATCTGCGGTGTGGATCCGCGGACGGTCGGGCGTCGAATGGACGAGTCCCTTCAGATCCTGCGCGGGCTCGCCGACGGCAAGCCGGTCAGCTTTGACGGCGAGTTCTTCTCGGTCCGCGACGCGCTCATCGTCCCCGCGCCCGAACCTGGAATTCCGCTCATCGTCGGAGGCCGGTCCGACGCAGCCGTGCGGCGTGCCGGACGGTTCGGTGATGGCTGGTTAGGAATCTGGGTATCGCCCCGCCGATTCAGCTCGGTCGTCGAACAGATCGGCGAGCATGCCGGTCACGCTGACAGGGACGCCAGCAGCTTCGAGCATGCGATCAATGTCTGGTGCGGTTTCGGCCCCACCCGCGAAGCCGCGCGTGCGCCGCTCGCTGCTGGGATGCAGACCTTCTATCAGATGCCGTTCGAGCCGTTCGAGCGCTATTCGCCCTATGGGACGCCCGAGGAGGTCGCGGAATTTCTTCACTCCTACATCGAGGCCGGTTGCACGGTGTTCAACGTGATTCCGTGCGCCAGCGACCACGAAACCGCTGTCAATGCAGTCGCCGAACTACGACAACTGCTGACCGCCGACTGAGGCGGGCCTACCTCTACCCACATGAACATCTGTTCATCTAGACAGATGAGAGCTGCGCGCATAGGGTCGACCCATGAGCGTCGTCGAGCAGCCCGAAACGGCAGTTTCCACCCGACTCGACCGAGCCGACTGGACGACGATCGTCACGATGGGCGGCATCGTGCTGGCGCTGCACCTATTCGGCTGGGGTGTGTTGGTGCTCGGCGTGGCGCCGCGGCACATCACGCTCGGATCGGCAGGCGTCTTCGGCGTAGGACTGGGCGTCACCGCCTACCTGCTCGGAGTGCGGCACGCGTTCGACGCGGACCACATCGCCGTGATAGACAACACCACCCGCAAGCTGGTCGGGGAGGGTAAACGCTCGCTGTCCGCCGGTTTCTGGTTCTCGCTGGGCCATTCCAGCGTCGTGTTCGGACTGGCGTTCCTGTTGGCGATCGGCGTACGGGCGATCGTGGGACCGGTGCAGGACGAGGGCTCGCCGCTGTTGCAGACGCTGGGCCTGGTGGGCTCCCTCGTCGCGGGCACATTCCTCATTCTGATCGGGCTGACGAACCTCTTCGCCGTGGTGGGCATCGCCAAGGTGTTCCGCCGGATGCGCAGCGGCGACTTCGACGAGGCCGAACTGGAACGGCAACTCGAGAACCGCGGCTTCCTGGCGCGACTACTCGCCAGGGTCATGCGGCGGGTGAGCAAGTCATGGCACCTTTACCCGGTGGGGCTACTCATGGGCCTGGGCTTCGACACGGCCACGCAGGTGGCACTGCTGGTGCTGGCTGCGGGAACGGCGGCGTTCACGCTGCCCTGGTACGCCATCCTGGTGCTGCCCGTGTTGTTCGCGGCGGGGATGAGCCTGTTCGATGCGCTCGACGGCATCTTCATGTCACGGGCCTACGGGTGGGCGTTCCTCAATCCCGTTCGCAAGGTGTACTACAACCTGACCGTGACGGTGTTGTCAGTGGTTGTCGCGCTGGTGATCGGCGTGATCCTGCTCACCGGCCTCGTTGCCGACCGCCTCGGCATCGAGTCGGGCCCGGTGGCTGCGATCGGATCAGTGAACCTGGAGTTCGTCGGCTTCATGATCGTCGGGCTGTTCGTCGCGGCCTGGTTGATCGCTTTGGCGGTCTGGCGCTTCGGGCAGGTCGAGGAGCGTTGGGTCCCGGCGGTCGAGTGAAGTCAGTGGCGCTTGGACGGCGGCCACGGGGGCTCACCGCACAATGCCAACAACGCGTTCTCCACCACTTCGGGCAGCGCCGGGTGGATCCAGTATTGGCCGCGCGCCATGTCCTGTGCCGGCAGATCGAAGGCCATCGCCTGGATCAGCGGCTGAATCAGCGACGAGGCCTGGTGGCCCATGATGTGCGCGCCGAGAATCAGCCCGGTGTCGTCGTCGACGATGATCTTCGCGATGCCGGTGGTGTCCTCCATCGCCCATCCGTAGGCGACGTCGCCGAAGTCCTGGATCTTGACCTTTATGTTCAAACCCTTTGCCCGGGCCTGATTTTCGGTGAGTCCGACACTGGCGATCTGCGGATCGGTGAACACCGCAAACGGCACATGTCGGTGATTGGACGGCATCAGCGCGTCGGTGTCGTCCCAGTCCTGCAATAGGTTGTGCTTCACGACACGGGCCTCGTGGTTGGCGACGTGCTTGAGCTGGTAGTCCGATGACACATCACCCAGCGCGAAAATGCCACGTGCCGAGGTGCGTTGGTATTCGTCGACGACCACCTGGCCGCTCGCATTGACTTTCACGCCGGCCTGTTCGCCGTCGAGCAGGTCACCGTTGGGCACTCGGCCCGTCGCAACCAGCAGCGCATCGCCGCGCACCGTCGACCCGTCGTTGCAACGGATCTCGACGCCTCCGCCGACAGCACGCGCGTCGGTCACCTCGTGATGGCTGCGGATCTCCCACTTCTTGCTTGCGCTGTCGGTGAAGCGCATGGTGATGTCGTCGTCGTGGCCGCGCAACAGCGTGCTGCCCCGGATCAGTAGGGTGACGCGGCTGCCAAGTGACGAAAAGATATGGGCGAACTCGCATGCCACGAATCCGCCGCCGACGATGATCAGGTGATCGGGCGCATCGGCGATGCGCATGATGCTGTCGCTGGTGTGGTAGGGCACGCCGCATTCGGCGATCGCGTCGGGGACCACGGCCCGGGAACCGGCGGCGATCACCACCTGATCGGCCGTGAACTCGTCGCCGTCATCGGTGCGCAACCGGTACCGGCCGTCGGGGAGCGGCGGCCTGAAACGCGTGTGGCTGGCGAACACCTCGACGTTCGGAGACGAGCGCCGATAGTTCTCCCCGCCCAGCGCGATCGGATCGATCCGACCGAACACCCGGGAGACGATGTCACTCCACCGCACGCCGTCGACGTGGGCGTCGACGCCGTATCGCGCTGAATCGCGCGCGGTTTGGGCGACATCGGCGGAGTAGACGAACATCTTCGTCGGTATGCAGCCGACGTTGAGGCACGTCCCACCGAACACGCCCTGCTCGCAGATCGCGACGCGCTTGTCGGCGTAGCGTTCATCGAGGATCGAGTTGCCCGAACCGGTGCCGATGATCGCGATGTCGAAGTGGGCCATGGTGATCACCCTCGTTCGGATTGAGTTGCTGTACTGGTGGTTTCGGCCACATACCACTCCAACCACTGGTCCAGTTCGCGGTACGCCGCCTGGCGCGCCTCGGGCACCGACAGGAACACGTCGTGCTTGGCGTCGACGATCGGCACGATCGTGGAGCGGTTGCCGATGCAGCCGGCCCAGCGGGCGATCTGCTTGACGTCGAGCACAGCGTCGCCTCGCTGGATCTCGTCGGTCTTGGTGGGGTCGGTGACCTCTCGCACGCTTCGGTCCGACCGCAGGATCAGGTTCGGCACACCGACATCCAGTCCGAGGTGCAGCTTGGCCTGCGCGCGGCGGATGGCGTGCAGCCAGCCGAACGTCACGGGGAAGCCCCCGATCGGCTTCCAGGCCAAGTTGTAGTCGAATTCGCCGCCGTACTCCTTGTGCAGCGTCGCGCCGTATCCGCCCTCTGTCGGCGGGCGCAGCACCCGCTTCTTGCGGATGCGGGAGATCGCGCCGATCGCCGCCCTCGTCGGGGCGGTGCGCAGAATCGCCGGTCCTTGCAGATCGAGCCACGGGCTGTTGAGCACCAGGCCGGTGATGCGACGCCTCGCGATCTCGCCGCGGCGCCTCATTCGGTCCAGCCATAGCGCGACGATCAGTCCTCCGGTGGAATGCCCGTAGATGAGCACGTCGGCTGGCGGAGCCGCGTGCGCGGCGACATCAAAGGTCGGAGCCGCGTGCGCGGCGACATCAAAGGTCGGAGCCGCGTGCGCGGCGACATCAACTCCAGCGTCGCCTGCCATCAAATCCAGCGCCCGCTCCAGTTCGGTGTCGTAGCGGGCAAGGTCCGTAGTGAAGTGCGGCGTCTGCCCCTCGCGCCATGACCGGCCACACTTGTGCTGGTCCAAGGCGTAGACCGCGAACCCGCGGGCGGCGAAATGGTCGGCCTGTTCGGTGTTGAAGAAGTAGTCGGTGAAGCCGTGCACCAGCAGCACGGCGCGGGTCGCCGACGGGTTGGGCTCGCCCCGTCGCACCAGCGTGGCGACGAGGTCACCTTCGCCGTCGGGATCCGGGCCAAGGCCGTATGTCTGCTGCCAGTAACCAGACAGCACATCGGGCTCCCATCCAGACACAACAGCTACCTTAGTGGCGCACGGCGGCCGACCCGGGCCGATGAGGATCCGACCGCCCCGGGATAGCCTGAACAGCAGTAAGCCGTCAAGAGCGGACCGCGCGACCACGAAGGGCCCACGATTCGTGTCTGACCCGAAGGCCGCAAAGACCGACGTGGTGCTGGTGGGCGCCGGCATCATGACCGCCACGCTCGGTGCACTGCTGCGGCAGGTGGAGCCGGACTGGTCGATGACGCTGGTCGAGCGCCTGGACGGCGCGGCCGCCGAGAGCAGCGACCCGTGGAACAACGCAGGCACCGGTCACTCGGGGCTTTGCGAACTGAATTACACGCCGGAGCGGTCCGACGGCTCGATTGACATCAAGAAAGCGGTTCAGGTCAACGAGCAGTTCCAGGTGACACGGCAGTTCTGGGCGTATGCGGTCGAGAACGGGTTGCTGCCGGACGTGCGCAGTTTCCTCAACCCCATTCCGCATGTCAGCTTCGTGCACGGTGCGGCGCGCGTCGACTACTTGAAGCGCCGTCACGACGCGCTGGTCGACAATCCGTTGTTCGCGTCGATGGAGTTCGTCGACGACACGGACGAATTCGCCCGTCGGCTTCCCTTGATGGCCGCCGGGCGTGACTTCGCCGAGCCGGTGGCGCTTGGCTGGGCGCCGGACGGCACCGACGTCGACTTCGGGGCCCTGTCGCGACAGCTCACCGGTTATGCGGCACAGCGCGGCACGGCCACCCTGTTCGGCCATGAGGTGCGCAATCTCAGCCAGCAAACCGACGGCAGCTGGACACTGAACGTCGTCAATCGGCGCACAGGGGAGAAGCGCCGGCTGAACGCGAGATTTGTGTTTGTTGGGGCGGGCGGTGGCACGCTGCCGCTGTTGCAGAAGGCAGGCATCCCCGAGGTCAGGGGGTTCGGCGGGTTCCCCATCGGCGGTCGGTTCCTGCGTTCCGCCAACTCGGTGCTGGCGGCCGCCCACCGGGCCAAGGTGTACGGAGTTCTGCCGCTCGGTACTCCCCATCCGGGGGCGTCGCATCTCGACGCGCGCATCATCAACGGCAAGTCGTGGCTGCTGTTCGGGCCGTTCGCAGGTTGGTCGCCGAAGTTCTTGAAGCACGGCAACATCACCGATCTGCCGTTGTCGGTCAGGCCGAACAACCTGGCGTCGATGGTCAACGTCGGGCTCACGCAGGCGGGTCTGGTGAAGTACCTGATCGGCCAACTGGCGCTGTCGGAATCCGATCGGGTCCATGCACTGCGTGAATTTGTCCCCACCGCAACCGATTCCGATTGGGAACCCGACGTCGCCGGGCAACGGGTGCAGGTCATCCGGCGGGCCGAGGGCAAGGGCGGCGTGCTCGAATTCGGCACCACGGTGCTGTCGTCGGCCGACGGCACCATCGCCGGGCTGCTCGGTGCCTCGCCGGGGGCGTCCACCGCGGTACCTGCGATGCTCGACGTCATGGAGCGCTGTTTTTCCGATCGCTATCCCTCGTGGTTGCCGAAGCTCAAGGAGATGGTGCCGTCGCTGGGCACCGAGTTGTCGAACGAACCGGCGTTGTTCGAGGAGGTCTGGTCGTGGGGCACAAAGGTGCTGAAGTTGGATAAGCCCGCCGATGGCGTGGCCCCCGCCCCGCTGCCCGTGGAGTCCGGCGCCGACATCTTCACGGCGGCTGCAGAATGACGGTCGCGCTACGCCGCAGCTGGGCCAAGGATCTCGACGCCGCGACGCTGTACGAATTGCTCAAGTTGCGGGTCGAGGTGTTCGTGGTCGAACAGGCAACCCCGTACCCCGAGCTGGACGGCCGCGACCTGTCCGCAGAAACACGGCATTTCTGGCTCGAAGGCCCCGACGGCGAAGTCATCTCGACGCTGCGGCTGATGGAGGAACACCCGGGCGGACAGAAGGGCTTTCGCATCGGCCGGGTGTGCACCAAACGCAGCGCCCGCGGTCACGGCCATACCAACCGGCTGATTCAGGCGGCGTTGGCCGAGGTGGGCGACTATCCGTGCCGCATCAACTCGCAGACGTATTTGGCGGAGATGTACAGCCATCACGGGTTCATTCGCGACGGCGACGAATTTCTCGACGACGGCATCCCGCATGTGCCGATGGTGAAGGCGGGGACCCACACCGAAGTCGACCAGCCGTGACCCCGATCTACCCGTTCAGCGCGATCGTCGGCCATGACCGGCTGCGGCTGGCGCTCTTGTTGTGTGCGGTGCGGCCCGAGATCGGCGGCGTGCTGATCCGCGGCGAGAAGGGCACCGCGAAGTCGACCGCCGTGCGCGCGCTGGCGCACGTATTGGCCGCGGTCGGAGCCGCGGAGGTGGCGACATCGGGTGGAGTCGGGGGCCACCTCGTCGAACTGCCTATCGGCGCGACGGAGGACCGGGTGGTCGGCTCGCTGGACCTGCAGAAAGTGCTGCGCGACGGCGAGCATGCGTTCTCGCCGGGCCTGCTGGCCCGCGCACACGGCGGCGTGCTGTACGTCGACGAGGTGAACCTGCTGCACGACCACCTGGTCGATGTGATCCTCGACGCCGCCGCGATGGGCCGTGTGCACGTCGAGCGCGACGGCGTCTCGCATAATCACGAGGCAAGCTTCGTTCTGATCGGCACGATGAACCCCGAAGAAGGCGAACTGCGGCCGCAGCTTCTTGACCGCTTCGGGCTGACCGTCGACGTGCATGCCTCGCGCGACGTAGACGTCCGTGCCGATGTGATCCGGCAGCGGATGGCGTTTGAAGCCGATCCCGCCGCATTCTCCGATCGATATGCCGATGCGGATGCCGAACTGGCGCGCTGCGTCGCTGTGGCGCGCGCTACAGTCGGCTCTGTTCTCCTGCCGGACAATGAGTTAAGGCGCATCGCGGCGTTGTGCGCGGCTTTCGATGTCGACGGGATGCGGGCCGATCTGGTCGTGGCACGCACGGCCGTCGCGCACGCCGCGTGGCGTGGCGCATCTGTAGTCGCGGAAGAGGATATTCGGGTGGCAGCGGAACTCGCGCTGCCACACCGACGTCGCCGCGACCCGTTCGACGACCCCGGCCTTGATCCGGAACAGCTCGACGACGCAATGGCTCAGGCGAGGGGAGCCGCGGATGAGCCAGACCCGGACCCGCCTGGCGGAGGTGAATCGACTTCGGCTGAGTCATCCGAGGACGCTGTGCCGCAACGTAATTCGGCTTCGCACTCCCGACCGAGCGCGGCGCCGTCGCCCGTGTTTCGGACCAGGGCGCTCGTGGTGCCGGGCGTCGGCGAGGGCGCGCCCGGCCGGCGGTCGCGTGCCCGCAACCGCACCGGCAAGGCGATTTCAGCGACCGACGAACGGGACGCCGGGCACGGTGTCCACGTGTTCGGGACACTGCTGGCCACCGCCGCTCGCCAGCGCCACCCTGGCGCGCCGCGTCCCCAACCGGAAGATGTGCGACGTGCGATCAGGGAAGGCCGCGAAGGCAATCTGGTGATCTTCGTCGTCGACGCCTCCGGGTCCATGGCCGCGCGTGACCGGATGTCGGCGGTCAGCGGTGCGACGCTCTCGCTGCTGCGGGACGCATACCAGCGGCGCGACAAGGTCGCCGTGATCACGTTTCGGCAGCAGGACGCCCAGCTGTTGTTGCCGCCGACAACGTCGGTGCACATCGCGGGCCGACGGCTGGCCCGATTCGACACTGGCGGGAAAACGCCACTGGCGCAAGGCTTGCTGGCCGCCCGCGACGTGGTGGTGCGTGAAAAGGCGCGAGACCGGGCGCGGCGCAGCCTCGTCGTGGTGCTCACCGACGGGCGTGCCACAGGCGGACCCGACCCGCTGGGCCGCGCGCGGACAGCCGCCGCACTCCTCGTTGCGGAAGGTGCCGCGGCAGTGGTCGTGGACTGCGAAACCTCGCATGTGCGACTGGGTTTGGCCGAGCAGCTAGCCGGTTACCTCGGTGCACCTGCGGTGCGGTTGGCCCAGCTGCGCGCCGATGGTCTCGCCGACGTCGTACGCACCGCCGCGTAGGGAGACATCGATGCCACAGGGTCAACCGCTGACAGTCCCCGACGACGGCCTGACGACCCGTGCCCGGCGCAACGCTCCGTTGCTCGCCGTGCACACCGGCGCGGGCAAGGGTAAGTCGACTGCGGCGTTCGGCATGGCGCTGCGGGCGTGGAATCAGGGCTTCGGCGTCGCCGTCTTTCAATTCGTGAAGAGCGCCAAGTGGAAAGTGGGCGAGGAAGCCGCATTCCGTGAACTTGGCCGGCTGCACGACGAGCACGGAGTCGGCGGTCCCGTGGAGTGGCATAAGATGGGCGCGGGCTGGTCGTGGTCGCGTAAGCACGGCAGCGAGGTCGACCATGCCGCAGCCGCCGCCGATGGCTGGGCGGAGATCGCCCGTCGGCTTGCCGAACAGCGCCACGACTTCTATGTGCTCGACGAGTTCACGTATCCGCTGAAGTGGGGGTGGGTCGACATTGAGGATGTGGTCGCGGTGCTCCTTTCGCGGCCGGGCACCCAGCACGTCGTCATCACCGGCCGCGACGCACCGCCGCAGTTGCTTGCCGCTGCTGACCTCGTCACCGAGATGACGAAGGTCAAACACCCGATGGACGTGGGCCGCAAGGGCCAGAAGGGCATCGAGTGGTGACTGTCGATTTGCGCGAGCGACCGTGGAATGACAGCGTCCACGGCGTGTCGGCGTACAAGCACGGTCACTCGCGGGGGTTTGGGTGAGCGTCCCGGCGGTCGTCATTGCCGCGCCGGCGTCGGGCAGCGGAAAGACCACCGTCGCAACGGGTTTGATGGGTGCGCTGCGTCGGGCGGGGCGTCGCACGGCGCCGTTCAAGGTCGGCCCGGATTTCATCGACCCCGGCTACCATGCGCTGGCGGCGCTGCGGCCGGGCCGCAATCTGGACTCCGTGCTGGTGGGGGAGCGGCTGATCGGCCCGCTGTATCGGCATGGCAGCGCGGGCGCCGACATCGCGGTCATCGAGGGCGTGATGGGCCTGTTCGACGGCCGCATCAGTGACGACTCGGGCGGCACCGCTCAGGGGTCCACCGCCCACATCGCCGCGATGCTTGGCGCCCCGGTGATCCTGGTTGTCGACGCCCGTGGCCAGAGCCAGAGCATTGCGGCTCTGCTGCACGGCTTTTCGACATTCGACCATCCCCCGCAAGCGGCAGGTGCCCCCACGGTGCGCATCGCCGGGGTGATCCTCAACCGGGTCGGTTCGCCCCGGCATGAGCAGGTGCTGCGACAGGCCTGCGAGCACGTCGGTGTGCCGGTGTTCGGCGCGATCCCGCGCGCAGACGAACTGTCCGTGCCATCACGGCACCTCGGGCTGGTCACCGCCGTCGAACACGGCGAGCAGGCGCGGGTCGCCGTCGAGGCGATGACCGGACTGGTGGGCCGCCATGTGGACGTCGCTGGTATCGCCGCCGTGGCGGCCAGTCGAGTGACCGACGAGCCGTGGGATCCCGCCATCGCCGCGCCCACTGCCTCGAACGTCACGGTCGCACTGGCTGCGGGCAAGGCGTTCAGCTTCGGCTATACCGAACACGGCGAGCTTCTGCGCGCCGCAGGCGCCGATGTCGTCGAGTTCGACCCATTGGCCGACCCACTGCCGCCACGGACCGCTGCGCTGGTGCTTCCCGGCGGCTTCCCCGAGCAGTTCAGCACCGACCTGTCGACCAATGATGCTGTGCGTCAACAGATCCGTGATCTGGCCGTCGGTGGCGCGCCGATACACGCCGAATGCGCGGGCCTGACGTATCTGGTCGACGACCTCGAGGGGTATCCGATGTGCGGTGTGCTGTCCGGATCGGCGCGGTTCACCGACCGGCTCACGCTCGGTTACCGCGAGGCCGTCGCGGTGGCCGACTCGCCGCTGCACGCCATCGGCGAGCGCGCCATGGGCCATGAATTTCACCGCACCACAGTCACGTTCGCTGACAGTTACGCACCCGCGTGGGTATATGCGGGACGTCACATGGCCAAGGTTCGGGACGGCGCCGTCGACCGCGGAGTCCACGCGTCATATCTGCACACTCATCCGGCCGCGCACCCGCAGGCGGTAACCCGCTTCGTTGGCGCCGCGGAGTCGCGCTTTAGCTCCAGCCGCCGCAACCTCTAAGCTCGCCGGGTGACCGATAACGCCTACCTCGTCGGCCTGCGACTGACCGGCAAGAAGGTCGTCGTCGTCGGAGGCGGTACCGTCGCGCAGCGCCGCCTGCCCCTGTTGATCGCCAACGGTGCCGACGTGCACGTCATCACCCGCAGCGCCACCCCGGCCGTCGAGGGCATTTCGGGAATCACACTGACGCTCAGGGAGTTTCGTGACG
>Ga0207693_10001426_pt1 | contig 21201 bp, 10 predicted proteins | sample LARL81metaG_FD_184347 | JGI IMG/M metagenome (GOLD analysis project Ga0207693, IMG submission 184347) | Corn, switchgrass and miscanthus rhizosphere microbial communities from Kellogg Biological Station, Michigan, USA - LAR L8-1 metaG... | ecosystem: Host-associated > Plants > Roots >... | reverse complement strand
CTTCATCGGCGACATCGAGCTCCATTGCCGTATTCACTTGCTGTTCGCTCGATCCCTCATGGCTTTCGACCAGCATGGCGCGGGCGCCCTTCCCGATGATCGCGAGCGAGCGCGTGAATACTGCGCTTGCCTCCTTGCGGGCAGCGACGAAGACGAGGTGGATCGGGCGCGCGAGGGCGACCCCGGCGGCAACATCGATCACCGCGCCGTCGCGCATGAACGCGGTGTTGAGCGCAATTGCGGTATCGGCGGTCGGGGAGACGGGTCCCATTCGGGTGAGAACGCGCCTGTCGCCCGCCTCAAGCGCCGAGGCCATTGAGCGGATGCTCAGTCCAGGTTCGATATCGGAGAGGTCGGAAAGCTCCGGCACGAAGCTGCCGTCGACAAACACGATCCGGCGCGCATCGATGGACGCCAGAAGCGCGGCGGATTCGGCTGCCCAACGCCTCGCAGCGGCATCCGGTAGGGGCGCGAGCGGCTTGGCTTCGCGCATCAGCGCGCGCAAGTCCGTGTATTTCCACTCCTCGATGCGCCGGCTCGGCAGACCGCCTGCCTCGAAGCGCCGAAACGCCTCCTCGCGCAGCGCGGCGACCGCATTCACACCGGGCAAGCTCGCCTTGGCGGCCGCAAAATTCACCGCCAGCGCTGTCTCCGCTGCAGTTCTGATGGGGCGAACCTCGGCGTTCATTGCGCCCTCACGCTGCCTCGTCCCGATATTGGGCGTAGCCGGTCGCCTCCAGCTCGAGGGCGAGCTCTTTTCCGCCGGTCTTCACGATGCGGCCCTTCGAAAGCACATGCACCACATCCGGGACGATGTAGTTGAGCAGGCGCTGATAATGGGTGATGACCACGAAGCTGCGCTCTGCTGCGCGCAGGTGGTTCACCCCTTCGGCAACGACTTTGAGCGCATCGATATCGAGGCCCGAATCAGTCTCGTCCAGCACGCAGAGACGCGGCTCCAGCATTGCCATCTGCAGGATTTCGTTGCGCTTCTTCTCGCCGCCGGAGAATCCGACGTTGACCGCGCGGCGCAACATGTCCTGATCGATACCAAGCCTGCCCGCGACCTCACGCACCCGCCTGAGGAAGTCGGGGGTGGAAAGCTCGGGTTCCCCACGCTGCCTGCGTTGCGCATTGATCGCAGTGCGCAGGAAGGTCATGCTGGCAACGCCGGGGATTTCAAAGGGATACTGAAACGCCAGAAACAGCCCCTTGGCTGCGCGCTCGTCCGGCGGAATGCCCAGGATGTCGTCGCCGTCGAGCAATACCTCTCCCTGCGTAACCCGGTAGTCCGCCTTTCCGGCAAGCACGTAGGCAAGCGTCGACTTGCCCGATCCGTTCGGCCCCATGATCGCATGCACGGCGCCCTTTCCGACTGAAAGCTCCAGGCCATTGAGGATCTTTTTGCCCTCGACCTCCACGTGCAGATTTTTCACTTCCAACAGATGCATGATGCTGCCTTGCTGAGCTCAGCTGTCCAGTCCGGTATCGCCGACCAGCTTGTGCTCGCTCCTGCGATAGTCCGCCGCGATCGAAAGGAAGCCCGTGCACATCATCCGACGCTTCCCTCCAGGCTCACCGAGATCAGCTTCTGCGCCTCGACCGCGAACTCCATGGGGAGCTGCTGCAGCACGTCTTTGACGAATCCGTTGACGACCAAAGCCACCGCGTCCTCAGCCGAGAGCCCGCGCTGCCTGCAATAGAACAGCGTATCCTCCGAGATCTTCGAAGTCGTCGCCTCGTGCTCGAAAACGGTGGAGGAGTTCCTGGTCTCGATATACGGGGTGGTGTGCGCGCCGCACTTGTCTCCGATCAGAAGCGAGTCGCAGTTGGTAAAATTGCGGGCGCCTTTTGCCTTCCTGTGCGAGGTGACGAGACCGCGATAGGTATTCTGCGAATGCCCCGCTGCGATGCCCTTGGAAATTATGCGGCTCGTCGTGTTCCTGCCGAGATGCAGCATCTTGGTCCCTGAATCGACCTGCTGGTAGCCATTCGAAATGGCGATCGAGTAGAACTCACCGCGGGAGTTGTCGCCGCGAAGGATGCAGCTTGGATATTTCCAGGTGATGGCCGACCCGGTTTCCAGCTGGGTCCAGGAGATCTTCGAGTTCGCGCCGCGGCAATCGCCGCGCTTGGTCACGAAATTGTAGACGCCGCCGCGTCCCTGCTGATCGCCCGGGTACCAGTTCTGGATGGTGGAATATTTGATCTCGGCGTCCTCGAGCGCAACCAGCTCGACAACCGCGGCATGCAGCTGATTCTCGTCGCGCGAAGGGGCCGTGCATCCTTCGAGATAGCTGACATAGGAGCCTTTGTCGGCAATGATGAGCGTGCGCTCGAATTGCCCGGTATTGCGCTCGTTGATGCGAAAGTATGTCGAGAGCTCCATGGGGCAGCGCACGCCCGGCGGGACATAGACGAAGGACCCGTCGGAAAATACCGCCGAATTGAGTGTGGCGAAGAAATTGTCCGAGATCGGCACTACCGTGCCGAGATATTTCTTGACCAGGTCGGAATGCTTCTGGAGCGCCTCCGAAATGGGCATGAAAAGCACGCCGACCTTGGCAAGCTCCTCCTGGAAGGTGGTCGCCACGGAAACGGAATCGAAGACCGCATCCACCGCCACACGAGCGTAGCTGCCGCCGTCCGGACGCTGTACTCCAAGGAGCGCCTCCCGCTCGCGCAGCGGAATTCCAAGCTTCTCATAGGTCGCGAGAATCTCGGGATCCACCTCATCAAGCGACTTTGGACCCGGCTTTTTCTTCGGAGCGGAGTAGTAGTACAGGTCCTGATAATCGATCGGCCCGTATTTTACCCGCGACCACGTTGGCTCACTCATCGTAAGCCAGCGCCGATAGGCATCGAGCCGCCACCGGAGCATCCACTCCGGCTCGTTCTTTTTCAACGAGATGAATCGGACGATATCTTCGGAAAGGCCCTTTGGGGCCTTCTCGGATTCGATATCGGTAACGAAGCCATACTTGTACTGGTCGACGTCGAGACGGCGAACCTTCTCGACGGTCTCTTGCACGGCCGGCATGTCTTCCCTCCGCTGCGGTTTCAAGGACCGCGGGTTGGATCAGTCGGTTATGGTCTGCGGGTCGTCTTTTCGCTGGGCCACATCCCTTCAGGCGGCCGCCGCCGATGCTTCGTCGGCTGCCCTAACATTAAGTAAGGTCCCGGACACCTTAATCCAAGCATTGATGAGCCCATCGACCTCCGCTTCGCTTGTGCTCCACCCAAAACTGATGCGCACCGCCCCGCTGGCAAGCCCCGCCGGCACCCCCATTGCAGTGAGCACATGGGAGCGCTGGACCTTGCCGGACGAACAGGCGGCTCCCGAGGACACAGCCGCCCCGGCAAGATCAAGGGCAATGACCGCCGTCTCCGCCTTCAGCCCGGGCACCGTAAACAGAGTCGTGTTGGGCAAGCGCTCCACCCCGGCGCCAAAAATCACCAACCCGGGGGGAGAATGCCCCTTGAGCCCCGCCTCGAGCCGCTCCCTTAGCGCAAGCAGGTGCGCCCCTTGCGCGCCAAGAGTGGCCAACGCAGCCTTGGCGGCCGCCCCAAACCCGGCGATCCCCAGCACATTCTCGGTTCCGGCCCGAGCACCGCGCTCCTGGCCCCCGCCTGCGATGAGGGCAGGCGGAAAAGGCAGCCTCGCGTCCCGCCGGATTAGCGCCCCCACTCCTTTTGGTGCCCCGATCTTGTGCCCCGAAAGGGTGAGAAGATCGGCCCCAAGTTTATTGATGTCGCACGGAATTCTTCCCGGTCCCTGGACGGCATCGACGTGCAGGATGCCTCCTGCCGCGTGGACCAGGGCCGCCACTTCCGGAATCGGTTGGACAATGCCGGTCTCATTGTTGGCGAGCATCACGGAAACGACGCTCTGGACTCCGTGCTCTGCGAGCCGCCGACGAAGCGCCGAAAGATCGATCTGCCCGGTGTTTGCAACAGGTAATCTCTCCACCTCAGATGAAGGAAAGCGGCCGCCGGCCAGAACCGATGCATGCTCGACGGAGGAAACGAGAAGCTTGCTGGCGCCTCTTTGCGGACGAGCCGGAGCGAGGGCCAGGATGTTGGCTTCCGTACCGCCTGACGTAAAGGCAACGTTTCCCGCCTGCGTGGCCACCAACGCGGCCACGCTTTCCCGAGCTTCCTCGACCAGCCGACGGGCGGCTCTGCCTTCGGCATGAACCGAGGAAGGGTTGCCAATCACGTCCAGCGCCGCGACAACCGCGGCGCGCGCCTCCGGCCGAAGCGGTGCAGTTGCATTCCAGTCGAAATACAAACGAGCGTTCATGGACAAATGGCAAGTTCTTGTTCGAGGGGATCGCAAGCTTTTGTTCGAGGGATCGCAAGTTCTTGTTCGAGGGATCGAAGGACAGGGATCAACGAACGGGCATCCCCGTCCAAAACCCTTGCATTTTGCCCCGGTACCCGTGGTAGAAATCGCACCTGCGAGTGACCGGCGAATTCTCCTGCTTCAGTGCCCATCGACAAATCTGGAATGCTTCTCGGTAGTTACGTGCGCGTCGCATGGGCGTCAAGCAACGTTGTGCGCGGGACGCGTTAACTTGGCTCCTCGTCGGAGTAGCTTCAATCGAGGTCGATAATCATGCCCGAGGTCATATTTGCCGGCGCGGCTGGTCGCATCGAAGGCAGGTACCATCCAGCCCGGCAGAGAAATGCCCCAATCGGGATCATTCTTCATCCGCATCCCCAGTTCGGGGGGACGATGAACCATCAGATCATATACCAGCTCTATTATACCTTCGCCCACCGAAACTTTTCGGTGTTGCGCTTCAATTTCCGTGGCGTCGGAAGAAGCCAAGGAGCGTTCGACCACGGCCAGGGAGAGCTCTCCGATGCCGCCTCGGCGCTCGACTGGGCGCAGTCGATCAATCCGGAGGCCCGCAGTTGCTGGATTGCCGGCTTCTCCTTCGGGGCTTGGATCGGGATGCAGCTGTTGATGCGGCGCCCCGAGATCGAAGGCTTCATTTCCATTGCCCCGCCGGCGAATCTCTACGACTTCTCATTTCTCGCCCCTTGCCCTTCCTCCGGTATGATCATTCACGGCGACAAGGATGCAGTCGTGCCGCATAAGGACGTCACCACCCTGGTCGAGAAGCTCAAAACGCAGAAAGGGATCGTGATCGAGCAGAAGGTAATCCCGGGAGCGAACCATTTCTTTGACGGCAAGATCGAGCCGCTCATACAATCGATCGGAGCTTACCTCGACAAGCGTCTGAAGATCGATCGCAAGCCCAGCGCCGCTTGATTGGCGTCTGGCAATCTCAGAGCAACATCGATCCCGTCATGGGAAGTGCCGCTCATTAATCCAATTGCGGTCACCCAGGCCATTGCCGCGTCCTCGGTTTCAATGTCCCGTCGAAGCTGATACATCAGCCGCGGGTGAGAGACGACAGCGCATGAGCTCGTACAAATCCGAATTGCTCCAGATCCTCGCAGAACGGGGGTTTATTCATCAGCTCTCCGACTCCGAGGGGCTCGACGCCAAGGCCGCAAGCACAACGATTACGGCCTACGTTGGCTTCGACGCGACGGCTCCGAGCCTGCACATCGGCAATCTTCTGACCATCATGATGTTGCGCTGGCTACAAAAAACCGGGCACCGGCCGATCGCATTGATGGGTGGAGGCACGAGCAAGATAGGCGACCCCTCCGGGAAAGATACCAGCCGCACGCTGCTCACCCCCGCGCAGATTGACGCGCACATCGCGTCCATACGAAAGGTATTCTCGCGCTTTCTCAATTTCGACGCGAGCGCCCTCATGGCCAACAATGCCGATTGGCTCGATCAATTGCATTACATTCCATTCCTTCGTGAAGTCGGCCGGCATTTCACGATCAACAAGATGCTGACGTTCGACTCGGTCAGGCTTCGTCTGGACCGGGAGCAACCGCTGACGTTTCTCGAATTCAACTACATGATCCTGCAAGCGTATGATTTTGTTGAGCTGTACAAGAGGTACGGCTGCATCCTTCAGATGGGCGGGTCGGACCAATGGGGCAACATTGTCAGCGGCATCGAGCTTGGGCGACGACTGCTCAATGCCGAATTGTTCGCCCTGACCACGCCGCTCTTGACGACGTCCTCGGGTGCCAAAATGGGGAAGACCGAGACGGGCGCAGTGTGGTTGAACCCGGAGATGATGACTCCATATGACTACTGGCAGTTCTGGCGCAATTGCGAGGATGGCGATGTCGGCCGTCTGCTCAGGCTGTTCACCGAGCTTCCCCTCGATGAAATCGCCCGTCTGACGGCCTTGAAAGGCCACGAGCTCAACGAGGCGAAAAAGGTCCTGGCCACCGAAGCCACGACGCTTTTGCACGGGGCCGAGGCTGCAGAGCTAGCCGCCGAGACCGCCCGGCGCACCTTCGAAGAAGGCGCGCTCGCCGAAACACTCCCGACGGTCGAAATTTCGCGCGCGAGGCTCGAAGCGGGGCTTGGGGTACTCACCGCGAACGTTGAAGCCGGGCTGGTATCGTCCAACGGCGAGGCCCGTCGTCAGATCAAGGGCGGTGGACTCAAGGTCAATGACGTCACGGTGGCCGACGAGAAGACGGTGCTCACGCTGCGAGATCTCACGCCTCAAGGAGTCATCAAGCTGTCACTTGGCAAGAAGCGACATGTCTTGCTGAAGCCAGTTTGAAGCGCATCCCTCATCTGCCCGGCTCGGCATAACTCTGGGGCATGCCGGCAGCACCCCCCGGAAACTCAAAAAATTTCCGTAATAGACCCGGCGCCACCGCAGAGATGGGGTTGACGCGCAACATGGGCGCGCTCGGCGGGCCGACTACTTCGTAAGTCACTCCGATCAGGCCCTCGTTGCTCCCGCCCAGGAACAACCCGACAATGGGAATCTGACCAAACATGTTGTTGAGGCCATACAGCGGGACGAAGGTGCCGCGCATGCGCACGTCGTTATGGGTATAATCGATGTAACCGTCCACGGTGGCGCCCACCGCTGGACCTTTCACCAGACCATCCCGAATGGTGAAACGGCCCAGGGAGCGCGTGAAATCGACCCGAAAGCGAGAGAACTCCACACCCGGCGATGGAGTACCGGGACTCTGCGGATTGGGAGCTGCAGCTACGCGCTCGAGGGTTGCCTCTCCGCGCACGATGAAATCACGAACCGTGAGCGTGCCTTCCTGTGGCGCCTTCTCCGCGCTTTGCGGATCGAGCGCGACCCACATCTCGCCGCCTATGACCTTTGGATAAATATCGGTAAAACGAAAGAAGGCACCTGCGTCATTAGTCTCCATGAATACGACTTGACGGCCGTTCGTTCCGCGTCCGCGCAGGTCGCCAAGCAGTGGCGTGTCACGCCCGAGCTTCGCGTTCAATGCAAACGTGGTGATGATGCCGCTGCGCCGCGACAGGCGCAGATCCATGCCTCGCAAGGTCTCGCCGTGGAACCCCACGACGGTGCCCAGCTTGATGTCGAGATCAATATCTCTGTCCGGCTGCGGCTTGCCGTTGGCAGGACCCGAGAGCGCCGACTTGACGAAGGCGCGTCCGTCATAAAGGTCCCCGCGCAGGGTGACCCGCAGGGCTCCATCCGGGGTTCGATCTGCTTTAAGGGTCGCCTTGTCGCGGTTCGACAGACTGAACACGGGAAAATTTGCGGAGACCACGTCGCCCGAGGCATCGACCTCGACTGCGCCTTTGACCGTGGTGTTTGTTGCTTCAATCAGGATGTCCTCAAATCGCGTGCCCTGCGATTTGCTGACGAGAGCAAAAGTCGCGTGCGCGGCCTCCCCCGGAGCTTTGGACCAGCCCGGCAAGAGATTGTCCACCTTGGCCTGAGTGAGGTCAGCGTCAACCGCGAACCGGCTGTCGCTGTCGCGGTTGGTGACCCGACCGGTCATTTTGACCGGGACGGGCCCAGCGAGTGCGCCGCCGAGATCAAAGCCCAACTTGCTTCGTGCGGTCTCGTCGAGGGTCGCTTGGACTCGGATCTCGGGGTCGGCCTCGCGCGACTTACGAAAATCGAGCGCAGCGGGAAGGCCGTTGATCTTGACGTCGCCTCTGATCCAGTGGCCCTGGTTGTTCGCACTCACTTTCAGCACGGCCGCCTCAACCTTTTGGCCCATGACCATGCGTTCAGCAGCGAAATTCGCGACGTCCATGTTGATGGTGTATGTCGACGCGCCTTCCGCGAGATCCTCTTTGAGCGGCAACCCAAGAGTCACCTGGGCAGTCAACGTGCCCCGACTGGCTGCAGGATCCAGCGGAGCGCCGGAATAGTCCCGCAATCGGTCCGTGGCCAGTAATTCGGCTGCCGCCGGTACCGATCCATCGAGGCGGAAGCGCGCTTTCGCCGGTGGCCCCTTGGGAAACGTATCGGGCACCTCGAATACGCCGTTGGTGATCGAGAGCTTGCGCCCTTGCGCAGTTTCCACGTGGCCGCGTCCCAGATTGATCGTCGCGGTTCGACCAGTGATGCGGAGATCAATGTCAGCGTCGCGAATGGCGGGAAGACCTGCGATCGGTTTCAGTTCCGCCCCATGCCCTACAATCCTGATCGCTAGACCTTCCTCAGGAATGGGGGGCCCGCTCGTCTTGAGCGTAGACATCGGCGCGTTGGTCGCGACTTCAAGCCGCTCCACCACGCCCGCCTGCACATGATCTTCGACCCAACTGCGCACCTTCGGGGCAGCGAAGAAGGGCCACAACCGCTTCATCGCCATGACCGACATCGGTGTACCGGTAACTGAGACCGCAACTCTTGGATCGTCCCCCGCACAGTCTATCCCGCCGGAGAGAGCCACCCCAATCTCCGCGTTGCCGAGCTCGCCCTCCTCGATGTCCACGCGCCGGGTGACTGGATCGACGCGCAATTGCAACCGCAGTCGATTGATGATGAGAGGTGCCGATGCCGGGGGTCCAGCTGAAGCGAGCTGGATCGAGCCGCCGGATACCTTCACTCCCCACGCGCCATTTGCCTCGGGCGGCGCATCGATGAGTGCCTGCACAGCAATACGATTGCCTCCCGAGATGATCTGGAGCGGCATGACAAGCGCGTGGCGCGCAGCGTCCCAATCGAGACCGATCTCGGCTCGGTCAATGGGAATACGCACGAGCGGGTCATCGACATCGATGATGAAGCCTTTCTCGACGACGACGCGTCCATCAATCATGCCCGGAATGCCGTCCGGCCCGATGTCCGCGCGAATGCGCGACGTGAGCGGCAGATCCACTTCGTAGAGCCCCTCTCCCCAACGCATGGCAAACATCAGGTCCTTCACGGAGACTTTGTGAGTGTCGACATGGAGGACCCGATGCCCTTGCGCCCCGGGTGTCAGTGCCGCTCGCAGCTGCCAAGGTCGGTCCGCTTGTTCGGAGCCGAGTTTCACGGCAACGCCACCACCCTTGGGACGTGTGACGCTGAGATCGATGTTCGTGAAGGTCCAGTGCTTGCCGTTGCGTTCGTCATCGACGCTGAGATTGCCGCCCCTCAGGCCAATCTCGGTGAGGTCGCGTCCATCCAAGCCCCCCGCGTCGAGACTCTCTATCCAAGCAAGCAGCGCAGCAAAATCCTGAATGCTGGTGCGCGCAGCCCCCGTCGCGGGCGCATCGGCGTTTGCCACCGGGGCGAACGGCTTTGAGAACGTCGACCCCGTGACGAAAGGCGTGGAGACAGCGGCTGCGGTAACGAATGGCCGCTTCATGCTCCCGGCGAACACGGTGAGTTTGCTGTCCCGCTCAATGCGCACCGCCATCTCGGCGCCGACCAGGCTCAAGCGTTCCGCACGGACGCGGCCGGCGAGCAGGCTGCTCGCCGATATACCCACTTCTGCTTTCGGTGCGCTCGCGACAACATTACCGTCCGCATCGCGGACGACTATGTCGCGAATGCGCAATGACGGGCGCCCATGGGCATTACGCTCGAGCTGCGTGCCACCAATCTCGACCGTATGCCCCGCTCCGAAATTCTCCTTGATCGCTGCTCTGAGCCAAGGAGTAGCGACATCGAGCTCAATCGGACCACTCGAAAGGCGCCACCAGAGGGCAGCCATGACGAGCAACGCAAACCCGGCGATAGCGGTGGCAACAAAGCCGAGCTTGCGCAGCCGCGGGCTTCGCGGCAAGCGTATTTTTCGCCCGCGCAAGAAATTCGGCAGGTTGCATTTCGCGGCCGCAGTAGGCTGCGTGTTTGAGTCGCTGTCCGTCAATTCCGGACGCGGCGCTCTCGCCTGGCGTAGATCCGCGTAGAGACTTTCCTCCAGCTTTCGGAGGGTCTCGAGCGAAATCTGATATTGCTTACCCGCCATGCGCAGACTTGGCGTCCCCCGACGATAACCAGCCGCTAGCGGCCGCCATGGGCGCGCGCAGCCGACCCAGCCCCATTAGCGCAGCCGGCGATCCCGAGAATCACCGGGCGTGCCAGCCTTTCGCCCTTGTCTTTCAATACTTTGACACGAAAAAAGGGACGAAAGGAAGGCGGGTTGTGAGCAGGCGACGTCAGTCCCCACGGGGGACCTTGTCGTCCGGAGGAAGCGTTGTCCACGCAAAGACCGAATCGCCTCAGTGGCCTTCGGCGGCCCTCCTCGAGCGCGCGCTCCTCACGGAGCAGCGTTCAGAGAATGCACGTTTTAGGAATGCATTTCCGAATAATTGACCATAATCGGCGCGAATTGCGTCAAATTAGCGCCGGTGAAAGGTCGTCCGACGTAAGGGACCCGCGGGGATGCGTGAATGTCTTCGCGGTCATTATCATACAGCCGATCGGAAATTTATCTGCCTGACTCGACCCTGGGTAGAGAAGCGCAGCGCGCGGCGGTACATGGCCTTGCTACCCCGCATACCCTCACGCGCGGTGCTCGACCGCTTCGGTTGCGTTCTTTCACGTTCTGGCTGTGGCTCGCGATCATGGCGGCCATGGGCGTTTGGACCATCACGACGGCGAGCTATTTCGCTTTTCGCGAGGACGTGCTTACCCGCCTACTTGCCCGGCAAACGGAGATGCAATTCGGCTACGAGGATCGCATTGCCGAGCTGCGCGCACGGGTGGATCGGATCACCAGCCGCCAGCTACTTGACCAGGAGCAATACGAGCAGAAAGTCGAGGAGATTCTTCGCCGGCAGGCGACTTTGGAGTCGCGCGCAAACGCGCTCAACGGGTTAGCCGACGTCACGTCCTCAACTAGGCAGCCCGCGCGTTCTGGAGCGGCAGAATTCTCCGGCCCCTCTCGCTTGAAACTGGTGCCAACCGGGAAAAAGGGAGCGTTTCTTGTGCCGCGCGACGTCGAAGCGCCGCTGGCAAACGCGGTCAATCGATCTCCTCACATGGAGATAGCGACTGGCACTGGCATGACCGGCACGATCGCCAAAGCCCAGGCATCACTCGAGCGGATGGAGCAAAGGCAGGCCGCCACGCTCGGTTTCATCGAGGAGAGCTATTATTCCAGGGCACAACAGATCCGTGGAGTGCTCACCGAATTGGGGCTGGAAGCAGGACAGGAAAGGGAGACCGCATCGCTGGGTTGGGAGGTCCGTTCGTTGCGCCGCGCGAGCCGAAGGATGCCAACAGCTTCGATCGTCAGCTCTATCGCATCAGCATCGCCCGCATCGAATACAGCAATCTCACGCGCGCTCTCAACAGCATACCCGTTCGCAAGCCGCTGGACGGGGAAATCGACCTGATGTCGGGCTTCGGCATTCGCCAGGATCCGTTCACCGGTTCGCCAGCGATGCATACTGGGCTTGACCTGCACGGAAAGCCGGGAGATGCGGTCCACGCCAGCGCCGATGGGACCGTAACCGCAGCAGGCTGGAGCGGGGGCTATGGCTGCGTGGTGGACATAGATCACGGAAGCGGACTATCGACCCGCTATGCACACTTGTCCGCGCTCGACGTGCAGCTCGGCCAGCGGATCAAAGCCGGGCAGATCGTGGGCCGGCTGGGCTCGACTGGCCGCTCGACCGGACCACACCTGCATTACGAAACACGAGTGAAAGGCGAAGCCGTGGACCCGCACAAATTCCTGCGTGCCGAAGGGAAACTTGCGGGCATCATTTGAGGCCTCGGATAATGCGTCGGTGACGCAAGTTGCAGAAGGCAACGTACTACTCAACGTCCTCTACCTGGACCGGTTCCTCGCCGAAAGCCTTCTGAGCCAAGGCCGCTTCCATGAACTGATCGAGATCTCCATCGAGCACGCCGCCGGTGTTCGAGGTCGAGACTCCGGTGCGCAGATCCTTGACCATCTGGTAGGGCTGCAGAACGTATGAGCGGATCTGGTGGCCCCAACCGATATCCGTCTTCGCGGCCTGCTCGGCAGCCGCCTTTTCCTCCCGCTTCTTGAGCTCCATGTCATAGAGCCGCGCCCGCAACATCTGCCAGGCTTGCGCCCGGTTGCGGTGTTGCGATCTGTCATTCTGACAATAGACCATGATATTGGTCGGGATGTGAGTGAGCCTGATCGCCGACTCGGTCTTATTGACGTGCTGGCCGCCCGCCCCGCTTGCCCGCAGCGTGTCAACACGGACATCGGATTCTTTGATGTCGACCAGAATGCGATCGTCGATTACGGGATAGATGTTCACACTGGCAAACGAGGTGTGCCGGCGCGCATTTGAATCGAACGGCGAAATGCGGACCAGGCGATGTACGCCGTTCTCGGTCTTTAGCCATCCGTATGCGTTGCGACCCTTTACCAGGACCGTTGCGGACTTGATACCCGCCTCCTCTCCTTCGGTCTCTTCGAGGTACTCGATCTTGTAACCGTGTTGCTCCGCCCAGCGGGTATACATGCGAAGCAGCATATTTGCCCAATCCTGGCTCTCGGTGCCGCCTGCGCCGGCATGCACCTCCACATAGCTGTCATTGGTATCGGCCTCGCCCGAGAGCAGCGCCTCCATTTCCCGTCGCCCCACCTCGATCTTGAGCTTCTCAAGCGCCGCTTGGGCATCAGTGACGGTCTTCCGATCCCCCTCGGCTTCGCCGAGCTCGAGCATGGTGATTTGATCTTCGAGCTCCTGCTCGATGCGGCAGATCGACGTGAGTTGATCCTCAAGCGCGGTGCGTTCCTGCATCACGCGCTGTGCGCGCTGCTGATCGCTCCAGAGATTGGGATCTTCTGCCTGCCGGTTCAGCTCGGCGAGACGCACCCGCGCCTTGTCGAAGTCAAAGATGCCTCCTCAGCAGCGAGACCGACTGCTTGATATCGTTGATGAGCTTCTCGACTTCCGCGCGCATGAATGCTCCGACGGTTTCCCGGTGAGCATTTAGCTACGACTCAGTTGCCCCGCAATGGCTGCGCGCAGTCCGGCAGGGCGAGCCAATCGCCGGAGCCTGGCGTGACGTTTGGCAAGTTACGGGCACTTCGACATCCAGGAGCGCCCCGGCGGCCCCGCTCAATAAAGCCCGCCCGTTCCTGTGCGCACCGCGCGATCCGCTTCAGGTGAAACCCCGAGCGGCCGGCCGTCGGCATCGGTCACACCGACCACCGAATAATTGTCGGGTGGCGCGGTGCCGGGTTTGAAGGCCTCCAGGATGACGCGTTGATCACCCGGGCTCGCGCGCATTCCCGTCTTGGGATCAATTCGGATGAGCTTGATCCCGGCTGGCACACGAAACGGAACGGCCGGCTTGTCGGCGAGGGCGACTTTCATAAAGTCTCGAACGATCGGGGCCGCAATGACGCCGCCGGTTGCGCCCTTGCCGAGATGACGCGGCTTGTCGTAGCCCAAATACACGCCGACCACGAGATCAGGCGAAAATCCGATGAACCAGGCATCCTTTTCATCGTTGGTGGTGCCGGTCTTGCCGGCGATCGGCTTTCCCACCTCCTTGACCACCGTAGCGGTGCCGCGCTGCACCACGCCTTCCATCATCGACGTGATCTGGTAGGCGGTCATGGGGTCGAGCACGCGCTCGCGCTTGTCGATCAGAACCGGTTCGTTCTGGCTGGCCCATTTCTCCGCGTCGCATCCGCGGCATTCGCGCGCGTCATGCTTGTAGACGGTGCGACCGTAGCGGTCCTGAATGCGGTCGATCAGCGTCGGCTGAATCTTTCTGCCGCCGTTGTCGAACATGGCATAGGCGCCCACCATCCGCAGCAGGGTAGTTTCGCCGGCACCAAGTGAAAACGAGAGATAAGGCGGCAGGCTGTCGTAGACCCCGAAGCGCTTGGCGTATTCGCCGATCAGGGGCATCCCGATCTCTTGCGCAAGACGCACGGTCATCACATTGCGCGATTGCTCAATACCAAAACGCAGGGTCGAGGGACCATAATATTTCTTGGTATAATTTTCTGGCGCCCAGATGCCGGTGCCGGTGTCGATTTCGAGCGGTGCATCAAGAACGACCGTGGAAGGGGTGTAGCCATTATCCAGAGCAGCGGCATAGACCAGCGGCTTGAATGAAGAGCCGGGCTGGCGAAGCGCTTGGCTGGCGCGGTTGAACTGGCTCTGCTCGTAAGAGAACCCGCCCACCATCGCCAGCACGCGACCGGTCTGCGGATCCATGGCGACCAATGCCCCCGATACTTCCGGGATCTGGTGCAGCCGGAACTGATCGTCCTTGCCTGCAATGGCCTCGACATAAATCACATATCCCGGCTCGAGGACCGGCGTCACTTTGGCCGGCACCTTGCCCCTGGCAGACGCGTTTGCCGGCTTGGCCCATTTCATCGCTTCCACGGGGATCGTGCCGATCTCACGCGTCTTGGAGACGGCGCCGCTGGGATCGCGCGGCGGCTGCAATCCGATACGTGTCGCGGTGTCGGATGAGTCCAGCACCACCGCGAGCCGCCAGGGTGCGACATCCGCAAGCGCCTTGATCTCGGCGAGCTTGAGGCCCCAATCCCCGGCAATATCGATCTTGGCGACCGGACCACGATATCCCTGCTGCTCGTCGAACTGCGTGAAGCCGTCGACCAGAACCTTGCGCGCCAATATCTGCATCTTCGGGTCGAGAGTGGTGCGCACGGACAGGCCACCCTCGTAAAGCTTCTTCTCGGTGTAATTGTCGGAAAGATAACGACGGACCTCCTCGGCGAAATATTCCGCTGCGAAAACATGCGCCCCTGTGGCACGCTGCGTGATCTTGAGCGGCTCCTTCCTTGCCTGCTCCGCCTGCTGCGCTGTGATGTAATGGTCTTCTAGCATCCGCTCGATGACGTAGTTGCGGCGCTCGAGCGCACGCTCGCGCTGCCGGAACGGATGGTAGTTGTTCGGAGCTTTCGGCAAAGCCGCGAGATACGCAACTTCGGCGACCGAGAGCTCGTGGACGGATTTATCGAAATACAGAAGGGATGCGGCGGCCACCCCGTAGGCGCCCATCCCCAGATAAATTTCGTTCAGGTAGAGCTCGAGAATCTTCTCTTTCGAGAACGCGCGCTCGATCTTCATCGACAGCAGGGCTTCTTTGATCTTGCGCGATACCGAGAGCTCATTGGTGAGGAGGAAGTTCTTGGCTACCTGCTGAGTGATGGTGGACGCGCCCTGTGGGCGACGTCCGCTACCGTACTGCTGCACATAGAGCAGCGCGGCGCGTGCGATGCCTGAGAAGTCGATCCCGCCGTGCTCGTAGAAATTCTTGTCTTCGGCGGCGACAAAGGCGTTGGTGACAAGCTTTGGGATCGCCTGTATGGGAACGTAGAGACGTCGCTCGTGTGCGTATTCCGCAAGCAAGGAACCGTCCGAGGCATGCACCCGGGTCATCACCGCGGGTTCATAGTCCTGAAGCTGCGAGTAATCGGGAAGCGACTTCGAGTAGTGCCACAGGAAGCCGGCCGCCCCTGCGACCGCCACCACAAAAAGAATGGTCCCGGCAGCGAACAGAAGGCCAAAGAAGCGCAGCACCAATCTCATCGCGGGCATCCCCCCTGCGCTAACCGCGATCGCCCCGCGTGGAGATCCACGCCGCTCGTGCTCAAACCACAGCGGTCGTTCGGCATGCCCCCGCCTGACGCTCGCAGTACCCCTTTTCCCACGGCTAAGTCGCCCCGTTTTATGTTGAAACTGAGGCTGATCGTCGTCAATTCTGGCTCTGGGTCGCCAAGCGAGTGCTGAAGAAAGCATCGATCGCGTGCGCCATTGCTTGCGCCGTGCGCTCGCGCCAATCCGTTGAGATGAGTGACTGCAAGTCCGACTTGGTCGTTACGAAGCCAAGCTCGACGAGGACGGATGGTACATCCGGCGCCTTGAGGACGACGAAACTCGCCGACTTGAGCGGGCTTTGGTGCAGTCGCACTGACGTTTTCATCGCGCCGATGAGGCCCTGGGCGAATTGCACCGAAAACGTCTTGGTTTCGCGCCGGGCAAGATCGATGAGAATGCCGGCGACGTCCTTCGGCTCGGCCGAGAGATCGAGGCCGGCGATGACGTCGGCTTGGTTCTCGGCTTCGGCGAGGCGGGCTGCGCGAGCATCGGACGCTCGCTCCGAGAGCGTATACACCGTGGCACCCTGTGCCTGCCCTTCCCCTCTCCGGAGCGCGTCGGCATGCACTGAGATGAAGAGGGAGGCTTGGCGCGACCGCGCGAGCGCAACCCGATCGCGCAAGGCGACGAAGGTATCGTCAGTCCGGGTCATGACCACCCGGTACTTTCCGATCTTTTCGATCTGGTCGCGCAACAACAAGCAGAAGTCGAGGACGATGCTCTTCTCCAGCTCGCCTGTTGCTGCTTTCGTCCCGTTGTCGATGCCTCCATGTCCCGGATCAAGTACCAGGAGCGGACGTGGGTCGCTCGCACTCCGGTTACCTGGCGGCGGGTCATATCGCGCAGTCTCGGGAGCTCGGGCCTCGGGCGCGATCAGCCGCATGAACGTGTCACGATCCACCGCGGTGAGATCGAGCACGAGCCGAGCAGGCTGATCGTTTGCAGCGTCAAGCACGAAGGCCTTGTCGATCCGAGCGGGACGAGCAAGGTCAATGACCATCCGGGAGCCCCCCGCCATAACCAGGCCAAATCGAAAGGCTTTGACGATTCCGCGTCGCGCTTCTCCGGTTTTCGGACGGAATTTGAACGCGACTTGCGGCATGTCGATCACCACCCGGTAAGGGTCGGCGAGCGCGAACGCCCGGATCTCCACCCTTTGGCTGAAATCCACCACCATTCGCGTCTGACTATCGTCACCCGCCAGGCGAACGTCACTGGCGACAGGCAGATCGTTGGTGGCCGCTGTGATCGAGCCCGCCGAGCCCGGGCGCTCGGCGGCTGAGACCCCGACGATGGCTGAGACCCCAACGATAAGGGCTCCAAAAAGGATGAAAAACGCCAGGCTGATCCGGCCCCCTGCCATGCTTTTGCGCCCGATGACCCCGCCTACTCGTATCCTAAAGGGCAATGATTGCGCGGAACTTAGGTGCCCGACCCAAACGAAGCTCATTGTGCGCCAGTTAGAATGGCCTGTCCCCCCTGGGCCATGGGCGGTTTACAGTGCCTTAACCGGCGGCTCCCGTAGCGGCTGTGAGGCTGCCTGGCAGGCTTCCCTTGCCATCGCACATTCCCGGTCTTAATAAGAGGATGATGTTGACGATTTAGTGTTTCGGCTGCCCCACGTTTGGACTTGGCAGTCCTCGGACCGGACGCTTTCCACAGGGCGGAGAGTTTGCGGGCACACTGGTGCCAGCCCCATCGCGTGGCGTTCCGACGAAGAAGGCCGATGTTCTTGTGGACGGTAGCTGGTGGTGGGTGGCGCAAGTGCCCCCGCGACAGAGAGCGGTCTATAGTTCCTGCATCCGCTTCGAGTCGACGGATCGTCAACCAAGAACCTGCGGCCGCGTGCAAAGGCGGCCGCCCCGTCACGGGTCAATGAGGTCATGGTACGACTGCAGCCCGAGAACAATTGCAAACGCTGCCAGGGCAGGATCGCGTCGGCAATCGATGCGGCCCTGGCAAAGCGGTCTGTTTCTCGTGCTGCAAGGACCCGCTCATTGACTGAAAATCAGCCGGATCTCTGGTCGCGCCGCTCTTCATCGGTCACGTGCCGAAACAGGGCGGCCGCGCTCCAGCCGACCATCAAGAGATTGGTAAATGCCAAACAAAATGCTTATCGATGCGACCCATCCGGAAGAGACCCGGGTGGTCGTTCTACGTGGCCAGCGGGTGGAGGAGTTCGACTTTGAGTCGGCCAGCCGCAGGCAGCTGCGCGGCAATATCTATTTGGCCAAGGTGACCCGGGTTGAACCGTCGCTGCAAGCGGCTTTTGTCGATTACGGCGGAAATCGCCACGGCTTTCTCGCCTTCAGTGAAATTCATCCCGATTATTATCAGATTCCGATTGCCGACCGGCAAGCGCTGATCGCCGAGGAAGAACGAGCCCAGCGCGCGGCCGAAGCCGAAGCGGAGCGTCACGCAAATCACCGCCCGCGCGCGAGCGATGTGCGGCGCGACGAAATCAAAAGCCGGCCAAGTGAAGCTGCCACCGATATTAGCGGGACTGAGGCGGAGGACGAGGCCGCTGCAATGGCGGCCTGCTCGGAGCAGATGGCTCCGGAAGCGACCTCGACGCTCGCGGCTCCTGGTTCTCCCGCTTTGGGAACGGCGAGCGAGGGCGGCGAAAGTATCCCGGCGCCATCCGCGACAAGCGAGATTCCGATTAAGCTCTCCTCGCTGCAGTCAATGAGTGCGGCAGAAATAATCCCCACCGACGGCAATGATGGTCTGAATCCGGCAGCGAATGAGATTGCCGCTCCCGCAGAGCATGCTGACAGCGACACAGGAGAAACCCGAGCCAATCCATCGCTGGCCAACGTTACAGAAGTGAATGGATCGGACGCCGACGAAGAGACTATCGAATCCGTCGGCGGCGCCGATGCCATGGAGGAGGTGCCGGAGCGCATGCCGCGGCTGCGGCGGCAATACAAGATCCAGGAGGTGATCAAACGGCGCCAGGTCATGTTGGTGCAAGTCGTCAAGGAGGAGCGTGGTACCAAGGGCGCTGCGCTCACCACCTACCTGTCGCTTGCGGGGAGGTATTCGGTGCTCATGCCGAACACCGCGCGCGGTGGCGGCATCAGCCGCAAGATCACCAGCGCGGACGACCGCAGAAGGCTCAAGGAAATCGCCCAGGAGCTCGATGTGCCCGAAGGAATGGGCGTGATCCTGCGCACTGCCGGGGCGAGCCGCACCAAGACGGAAGTCAAGCGGGATTTCGAATATCTGCTGCGGGTGTGGGAGACGGTGCGCGATCTCACGCTGAAATCGACCGCGCCGAAACTCGTCTATGAGGAAGGCTCATTGGTCAAGCGCTCGATCCGTGATCTCTATAACAAGGAAATCGATGAGGTCGTTGTCTCAGGCGAGCACGCGTATCAGGAAGCGAAAGAGTTCATGCGCATGCTCATGCCTAGCCATGGCAAGAACGTGCGGCTCTACACCGAAGCTCTGCCGGTCTTCACCCGTTATGGAATCGAGAGCCAGCTTGATGCCATGTTCACCCCGGTTATGCAGCTGCGATCCGGCGGTTATATCGTGATCAATCAAGCGGAGGCACTGGTTGCAATCGATGTCAATTCCGGCCGTGCCACGCGCGAGCATCACATCGAAGACACGGCGTTGAAGACTAATCTCGAGGCCGCGGAGGAGATCGCCAGGCAGCTGCGGCTCCGCGATCTTGCCGGCCTGATCGTCATCGACTTCATCGACATGGATGAGAAGCGCAACAACCGGGCGGTCGAGCGCCGGCTCAAGGAATGCCTGCGGCATGATCGCGCGCGCATTCAAGTCGGGCATATCTCGCATTTCGGCTTGCTGGAAATGTCGCGTCAGCGCATTCGCTCGAGCGTGCTGGAGAGCTCCACCGAGAAGTGCCCGAACTGCGGCGGTACCGGGCATGTGCGATCGGTCGCTTCCGTTGCCTTGCAGCTCCTGCGAGCGCTCGATGAGATGCTGCTCAAGGGGGCAACCCACAATGTCATCGTACGCACCCGCTCCGACACCGCGCTTTACCTGCTCAATCACAAGCGGGCTCATTTGCGCGCCCTGGAGGAACGGTTTCGCATCTTTATCGTGGTGACTGCTGATGCCGGCATGGTTGGGCAGGTTCCATTCATGATCGACCGCGGCGAGCAAGTGCACAGTCTGGAGCAGGCCCGGGCGCTGGCAGCAGAAGCACCGGCACAGGTCACGGTCGCGCTTGAGCAGAGCGAGGAGCCGCAGGACGAGTTGGAAGACGAGCATGCAGCAACCGAGGCCGTGCTCGCCGAGGACGAGAGCGAGAGCGGCGACACCCTAGGCGAGGATGAGGACGAGGATCGGGGTCAGGCGGTGGACCAAGAGTTCACGCACGCAGACGGCCAGGAGCACGGCGGTGCTCGCAAAAAGCGCCGCCGTCGGCGCAGCCGCCGCGGGGGCGAACCCGACACTCATCACGTTTCAGCGGACACGCACACAGCTGCGCCGACAGGCGAGCCTCATGATGAGGATCCCGATTCCATCGAAAACGCAGCAGGTGCGGGCGACGGCGCCAGCAGCGAAGACGCCGAACCAGACGGGGAGGCCGAGCGACGACGACGACGACGCGGACGGCGTGGGGGCCGCCGCAATCGTCGCGAACGCGAGCACGCGACCGCCCCGGAGACGGCCGACGTCGAGCCGGAGCTTGTGCGTGCGGCAACTGATCTCGATCAGCCGCAGGACAATATGGAACCTGCGCTTGCGCACGAGGCGGAGGTGCACGCGCTGCCGCGGATTGAGCCCCATCCCGATGCTGAGGATGCGGGTCGGAATGCCATGGCCGGTCCAGAATCGGATGGATTGGCGGAAACGTCCTCCGAGGCTGCACGACGGCGTTCCACGGTACGCGAGCCGGCATTTGCGTCATTGCGCGAGACCCCAGCTGAAGGGCAAAGCGAAGGGCCGCGCGCACTCGGTCCGGCAAGCGTCTCGCCGGAGCCGGTCGTATCGAGCCCGGAAGAGAGCAAAACGGCTGAGCGCCCGCGCCGGGCGGGTTGGTGGAGCAAGCGCGTGCTCGGCAGGCATTGAACCTTGCGATGCAAAGTCGCTGGCTCGAGACGGAAGCACAGGCGACAATCGATTCATATGCTCAGGAGCAGACCGGCCGTGACCTGGCGCTGCGCGTCTACACGGCGCGCTTGTTGGGACGCGAGTCCCGGCTGGTGCTGCACGGCGGCGGCAATGCTTCGGTAAAGACCGTCCGCCTCGATCTCCTTGGCAAAGAGGTCGAGGTCCTCTGCGTCAAAGGCTCTGGGTGGGAT
>Ga0207693_10001424_pt1 | contig 21207 bp, 18 predicted proteins | sample LARL81metaG_FD_184347 | JGI IMG/M metagenome (GOLD analysis project Ga0207693, IMG submission 184347) | Corn, switchgrass and miscanthus rhizosphere microbial communities from Kellogg Biological Station, Michigan, USA - LAR L8-1 metaG... | ecosystem: Host-associated > Plants > Roots >... | reverse complement strand
CAGAATGGGGTCGCCCGGCACGAGGTGGATCAACAGAAAGACGAGCGAAACCACCAGCCAGATGACTGGGAGCGTGTAGAGGATGCGGGTTAGGAAGTAGCGGGGCAATGGCTCAGGTGTCAGGTCCCAGGGATTGTTCTCGGTTCTCGGTTCTCGGTTCTCGAACTCGAAACCTAAAACTTGAAACTGGACACTTGAAACTCAGCGTTTCAAAACTCGCGTTAGATTACCATCTGTCTCTCTATTGATTCACCTGATCGCAATCTGAAAACGTCTGGACTGGAGTTTCATTTGGAAGTTTATCTGGTGGATGGGACGTACGAACTCTTTCGTCATTACTACGCTGTACCTTCGGCTCGCGATTCCGAGGGGCGCGAAGTTGGGGCTGTGCGCGGGGTCCTGCGGTCGCTGCTTGGCATGTTGAAGGGTGGGGTCACGCATGTTGCGGTGGCCACCGATCATGTTGTCGAATCTTTTCGCAATGGATTGTGGAACGGGTACAAGACGTCAGAGGGCATCGAACCGGATCTGCTGGCGCAATTCCCGGTGCTTGAGGAGGTTCTGGCCGCCGCGGGAATGGTAGTGTGGCCGATGGTGGAGTTCGAAGCCGATGATGCTCTGGCCGCCGGGGCGGTTTTGGCGGCACGAGACTCGCGGGTGGCGCGCGTGGTCATCTGCACGCCTGACAAGGATTTGGCGCAGTGCGTGAGCGGCATACGCATCGTGCAACTGAATCGCCGAACGAATGCGATCATGGACGAGGCTGGGGTGGTGCAGAAATTTGGTGTGCCTCCCGCCTCGATTCCGGATTATCTCGCGCTGGTGGGCGACAGTGCCGACGGGTATCCCGGGCTGAAGGGATGGGGCGCGAAATCATCGGCCGCGGTGCTGGCGAGGTTTCGTCACCTGGAGGCGATTCCGGCCGAGAGCAAGGATTGGTTCGTGAATGCCGCCAATGCCGGGTCGCTGGCTGCCACGCTGGTGCGGGATCGGGAGCAGGCGCTGCTGTTTCGAACACTGGCGACGCTGCGGACCGATATTCCGTTGTTTGAGAATGTGGACGAATTGCGATGGGCGGGACCGACGTCAGGGTTCGATTCGGTGGCGGCGAAGTTGGATGCGGCGAGGACCCAGGTCACTAAGCGCAGGTGACAGGTCACAGGTCACGGGTGTCAGGTCTCAGGGATTAGGTATTCGGTGTTTGATCTTCATGACGGGCCTCAGGTTCTAGTGCGTTTCAGTTTGCTGGCTTGGCTGATCGCGGTTCGCTTGCCGGGGTGGCCTGCTTTGCTTGCTCCTGTAGCTCGCGGGCTCGCTTCACCAGTTTTTTCAACTTGCCATCGATGGAAACGTCGCCGATCTGCTGGTCTTGCAGGACTCCGTGGGCGTCGATGGTGAAGTGTTTGGGATCTCGTGAACTCCGAAGAGTTGCGCGACTGGGCCCTTGAAGCCGGCTTCGCTGGGGCACTGGTTCCACGTCATTTCATTCTTGGTAACGAATTCCTTCCATTTGCTCTCATCGTCGTCGAGGCTGATGCTCAAAACAACCAGCGGTTCACCATTGAACTTCTTGACGATGTCGCGGATGTGAGGAAGCGCCTCGCGGCAGGGACCGCACCAGGTTGCCCAGAAGTCGATGAGGACAACCTTGCCTTTCAAGTCATCCAGCGATATGCGTTTTCCTTCGATATTGTTTATCGCGAATGCCGGAGCCATGCGGGCGCGGTCCAGTTCCGGGTGCTCGACGTAGCGCAAAGCACGCTGGCGATCGGGATCGCCTTCCGGCCGTCTCTTGGCGAAGTCTGCAAATTTGGCACGGGCTTCATCGTCGCGGTTCAGGTGGGCGAGCGCCTGCCCATCACTGAAGATAGCATCCGGAAAATTCGGCGCTGCAGCCAGGGCTTTGGTTAGTTCCTCGGGCCGCTGCGAATATATCCTCTTTGTGTTTCTGCACGCCCTCCATGTATAGAAGAGCGCCCAGCGTGTAGTGAGCGATGGGTATGCTTTTGTCACCCTGTGCCTGCGCAATCATTTCGTCGGCGGCGATATGGGCGGTTTTCCAGTCGCCGAGTTCGATGCCGTACTTGATCATGTTGCGCTGGCAGGCAATGCAGTGTCCTTCATCCAGTTTGTCAGCTTTCTTGAACGCGTCGAGGGCCGAGTCTTACCGGTATGGGTGCAAATACTCCTGGCCCTACTTGTAAGCTTTTTGAGCTTTTTCGTTGGCGGGGCCCTCGGATTTTTCTTGCGCAGGTAAGAAGATAGCGGTGAAAAGCAGGATGAGTAACGCAGTGGCGCGCTGCATACTTCCTCCAAAAGCTTAGTGAAAAGGTAGCATGCGCGAAAGGATTTCGCGAGTGCGATTAGTTAGTAACATCCGGCGCGACGACGTACCAAGTAATGCCGTCCGAATCGGGGTCTTGACGGCAAGGTTGGAGGCGCGGGTCGGTGCGCAGCGCATCCTCGGCTTCGAGGGCGTATTTGGAGTCGGGATAGGTATTGATTAGCGTTTGAAGCCTTAAGCGGGCTACATCGCAGCGCTGTTGGTCCATGACACGTTTGGCGCGCGTCCACAGAAATCTGATCCGGTGGGTGGGGATCGGTGCCATTCCCCGGAAAAGACGCGCAGCCCATCGAAAGAAGGCACAAGGACAGTAGAAAGCAGAACCAGGGGTAGCCCATTTGAATTTGATTCGTCACGCGAGTTTTAGCGTTGCTCGGCTCGCGGAGTCGCGCCCGCATCGGGCGGGTGCCGTCCTTTCGGACTCGCTCATTGTTGCCGTACTTACCCAGCACTTACGTGCTGGGCTTTCCTCTGACGCCGCTGCGCGGCTTGAGCTGTAACTGATTCTCAAGCGTTCCTCGATGTGCGCAGTGGAATCGTGCCGCCACGGGATTCAAGGTTACTTCACAAACTCGCCCTGTCCACCGCTGGCCCACGGGTTGTAGGTCACGCAGAACTTCACGCGGCTGGAAATTGGAGGATGGTCGTAGAAGAGGAATACGTCCAGCGGATTCGGATCCGGATCGGCCAGGCCGATTTCTCCCATGGTCTGGAAGTCTCGGGCGGCGACCTGGCCGTAGTCCGGGGTTAAGCCGTGGGTGACTTCCAAGCCGAACTGATCGGCCTGGTGCTCGAGATGTCGGCTAAAAGCTGCTCCTATCGGGCTTACCACGAAGGAAAAAATCGAGAGCAGCAGGAGCAGAACGGGCAGCGAGGCCCAATCTTGCAGATCGCGAATTTCCCAGCCAGGGCCGTAGCGTGTGAGGACCCAGCCCACCGTGCGGTATCCAATGTAAAACGCGACCAGCAGGAGCACCGCGAAAAAGACCATTCCCTTCGGGATGTGCTTGAGGACGTAGTGGCCAGTCTCATGGCCGGCTACAAAAACAATCTGGGATGTGTTCAATTTCGCCAGCGTGGTATCCCAGACTACGAGCCGCTTGGAACTCCCAATTCCGGTGACGTAAGCGTTCAGCCCGACAGTTTTGTCGCTGGCACCCATCCAGAACATGCGCTCGGGAGGAATTTTCTGTCCGGTCCGCTGGAGCATGGCTTCCAGACTCGCCACCAGCGCGGGATCTTTCTGCTGGAGGGGTTCGAACTTGTGAAATAGCGGATCGATCACCAGCGGTTCGAGAAAGACCAAGGACGCGGCGATCGGCAGCGAGATGAGCCAGAAGTAGAACCACCAGCGGCGCGGGCGGCGGCGAATCACAAGATAGAGCAACCAGATCAGGATGGTGCCGATCACGAAGGAAATCAGCTGGCCTTTGATCCAGTCCCAGCCCCACGATCCCCAGCTTTGCACCGAGATCCCGTATTGCTTCTCGATGTCTTCGCCATAGATGTCGAGCGGCATGGTCAGGATTGCAAGTGTCAGCAGCAGCAATGGCGAGAACACGGCGCTCTGCAGAAAGCTTCGTTGCGAGAATCGCTCACTCCAGTTCCTGAACTTGGGCGCGAGTTTCCAGCGCAGGATGAGCCACAACACTGCGATTCCGTACACCATCCCGATCAGGTTCAGCCGGAAATGGGTGCGGTTCCTGCTGTGCGCTTTGGCGTGAAGGTCGGGGGGCAGTCGGTACTCGGTGATTGGGGCGCTGGAGTGGGAAGGCAGCGAGGAGGCCGGCGCAGACGAGTTCAGTGACGGCGTCTGTGCCTGCGTGGCTGTTGCATTTTGCTGAGCCAGTAGAGGTGCGACGAGTGAGACGAGCGACAGTGTAATTGCCGCCATCCAGGTTGTTTTCGTCAGGATTGAGTTCAGAGGACCTTCCTTCTTCTTTCTAAAGGTAGGGGCCCAACTGCTCGGACTAGTCGCCGGCCTGCTGCAGAGCCGCGCCTTCGAGCGTTTCGATTTTCACTTTGGCGATGCGGTGGCCTTCCATCTCTTCTACGGTGTAACGGCGGCCTTCGTACTCGAACGAGTCCCCTACGGCCGGAATCTTCTGCAGGCGCGACAGGACGAATCCCGCGAGGGTTTCGAAGCCTGCATCACTTGGCAGGACCAATTGATACTGTGACTCGAGGTCTCGAATGTTCACTGCGCCTTCAAGGAGCAAAGTCGTGTCTTCTTCGAGTGCGGGCTGGGCTACAGGAGGAATATCGAATTCGTCTTCGATCTCACCGACCAGCTGCTCGAGAACATCTTCGACCGTGATGACGCCGGCAGTGGAGCCGAACTCATCGACGACCACCGCCAGATGGCGCTTGCGCTGCTTAAACTCGGCGAGCAGGTCGGTGAGCGCCATGGTTTCCGGGACGACGAGCACGTTACGCATGATCTGGCTGACCTGCATTTTTGCGATGCGAGAAGTGACCGCCTGATTCGGATTCAGCGTGAGGCGCAGGCGCATCCAGCGCGTTAAGTCCTTGGAGTAGAGCACGCCGATGATGTGCTCGCGGCCACGCTGCGGGTCGTAGACCGGAACGCGCGAGTGCTGTTCTTCGACTACGCGGGCCAGCGCCTCGTCGAGCGTGAGGTCGGCCGGCAGCGAAAAGATGTCAGGGCGCGGGACCATGACCTGGCGCACGGATACGCTGTCGAGTTCGAGGGCGTTGTGGATCATCTCTTCCTGGAACTCGGGAATCTGTCCGACCTGGCGGCTGGCGGTGACGATTAATTTGAGCTCGTCGGGCGAGTGGATGGCACCCCGGCGCATCTCGCGCGATCCGAACAGTCTGAGCACGAATCCGCCCGACTTCCGCATAAAGAAGAGGAAGGGCTTCATGATGGTGAGGAAAACATCCATAGGCGCGGCCACGGCCAGGGCGACGCGCTCGGCCTGCTGCAAGGCCAGCGTTTTGGGAACCAGTTCGCCCAGCAGGACGTGCAGGTAAGTGATCAGCGTGAAAGTAAGGATCGTGCCGAAGGTGTGAGCGTAGACGGCAGCGTGCGGTACGCGGCTGACCAAGGGCGTCATGAGTCGCGCCAGAGTGGGCTCGCCGATCCAGCCGAGGGTAAGACTGGTCAGCGTGATGCCCAGCTGGACGCCGTTAACGACCTCGTCAAGATTCTGGTGCAGGCGGAGAACGGTGCGGGCGCCAAGACGGCGCGCCTCGATGAGCTGTTGAATGCGCGTGTCGCGCACGCTCACCAGCGCGAATTCGGCGGCGGCAAAGAACGCGTTGGCAGCTACGAGCAGCAGGATTAGAAATACCCGCAGCAGCACAAATGCAAGCATGGAAGCGTAATTTTAACATTCGGGAGCTACGTGCCTCGAGCTGCAAGCTGCGAGCCGGGTTTGCGATTGGTTATCCCCTTGTGAATGTTGCAGATTCGGGACAGAGGGGCTGAAGCCGCCGCCCTTTTCCCGCCGTACGGCGCTCCTCAAGGCACGCCCTGATACGAATCTCCTCCCGAGTCTACCGTTCCCTGCTTTCCTCAACTTGCTTGCTTTCTTTTGTTTAACTCCGGTGTCTAACGTTCAGAGGCTGTTTTGTATGCATGCCATAGAGGGACGCGGTCTCCTGTAAATCGCTAACTTATTCATCATTTGGGAACAAAACTGTAGGGGGGTTCGTAAGATGGAGTGTAGGCGGCCCCCAACCCCTTTTCAGGTTCACCCATTCGAGTTCGATTGGGCATCCGCAGGAGGCAGAAGTGAACGGCAATGGTAACGGCAAGAAGAAGCGCAATCGTCGGCTCATTTATATCGGGATCGGAGTGGTGCTCTTTTTGGGAGCTGTGATCGGAGTAATTGCTGCAGCGCGCGGCGGGACCAAGATCGATCCCTCGAAGCTTGCGAAGGTGGAGCGCGGCGACCTGGCCAAGAGCGTGGTCGCGACCGGCAAAGTCGAGCCCATTACCAAGGTTGAGATCAAGTCGAAGGCCAGCGGGATTGTGAAGAAGCTCTACGTCGACGCCGGCGACCGAGTGAAAAAAGGCCAGCTACTGGCCGAACTCGACAAGGAAGAGATCGAAGCGCGTGTGGCGCAGGCCAAAGCACAGACCGAGGCCTCCGAAGCAAGCCTGAAGGGCACGCAGGCAGACCTGGAACGCGCCAAGGTAGATGCCGAAGGGCCGGACGTTCCGATGCTGAAGCGCGCTTATGACCGCGCGCAGGGGATGGCTAAGGAGGGAGTTGTCTCCCAGTCGGCGCTCGATGATGCCCAGAAGAATTACGAAATGTCGTTGAACAAGCAGAACGTTGCCAAAGCGCAACTGCAGGTTTTGCACGCAAAGATCGGCCAGGCACAGGCGCAGGTAGCGCAGGACCACGCCAATCTCAAGCAACTTGAAGAGCAGCTCGGCTACACCACGATCACGTCGCCGATTGATGGGATCATCCTGTCGCGGGATGTGGAAGTCGGGGACGCGGTAAGCTCGATTCTCGTCTTGGGATCGACGGCGACCCTGATCATGACCGAAGGCGACATCAGCGAAGTTTATGTAAAGGGCAAGGTGGACGAGAGCGATATCGGCAAGGTCTACATGAGCCAGCCGGCGCGCATCAAGGTCGAGTCGTTCAAGGACAAGACCTTCAACGGCAAGGTCACGAAGATTTCGCCCATGGGCGTGGAGAAAGATAATGTCACGACCTTCGAAGTGCGCGTCTCGATCAACAATCCGGGCGGCGAATTGAAGGCGGCCATGACGGCCAATGCCGAAATTATCCTGGAAGAACACAAGGGTGTGCTGCAGATTCCGGAAGGCGCGATCCTGTACGACAAGGACAAGAAGGCGTCGGTCGAAGTTCCGGATCCGAAAGGCAAGGAAGGCAAGAATAAAGTGGCGGTGAACATCGGGATTTCCAACGGCGCTAAGACCGAGTTGCTGGGTGGGCTGAAGGAAGGCGACCAGGTGGTGCTGCAGTAGGGCGCCAGCGCGGAACGAATCTTAGAAAGCGGAGGACACAGAGGAAAGCTGCAGATAGCGCAGGGGATTAATGCCTGGCGCCCAATCGCGGCTTTCCTTTGCGTTCGAGTTTGTAGTCGTACGAGTCGTGGTATTCGATCTTTCCGAACAGTGAGACTATTTCGCATTGCTTGCGACGCCTGACGTACTCATCCGGCGCCGCGTAGATGGCTTCCCGGTTCGTTCGGTGCTTTCCGAGTGCCCTCGCTTCCTTCAGAAGCTGTCTATCGATGTCCACCACCTTTTGACCTCCTCAAAACGGACGCTTTCCGCATGGCCAGATCCGAATTTATTATCGGCCATAGAAAAAAAAAGTCTTACCCTCCCTCAAGCGCTCCGGTCAGAGTTTGTAACGTTTGGACAATCCAGGTCATCTCTGTACTATGTCCAATGTGTCGAATACTTTGCGCTACGAACGGGTGTTTGAGTTGCCCAGTCCGTCTGGGAAGATCGAACTGAAGATTCAGCAAGGCGGAGCGGGCCGGTTCTACATCATTGCTTCCCTTCCTATGACACCTCAGTCGGGCGAAATCGTGATTTCTGTGCCAACTGAACTGGCGGATTCCTTGACCAACGCGATCGGCAAGGCCGCGGACTACTCGGGAGAGTAGGCAGGTCTCAGTTCTCAGTTTTCAAAGTCACAGGTCACAGCTAAAGGCTAAATTCCTTCCAAAGCCGGTCCCGGACGCTTGCCTGCTTTCTGAACATTTCCCTTCCCTTGTTCGTATATCCCTTTAGGGCGCGTGACTAAGCTGTTGTGCGCCCGTCTAAGCGGTGGTACATAAGCATTCCTCGGCGCCGCTGACCTGAGTCCCGCGCTATGAATCTGACCGAAATTCTCCGCCAGGCGTTTGCGACCTTTCGGGCGCACAAGATGCGGATCTTCCTCACAATGTTCGGGATCGTGTGGGGAATTTCGTCGGTCATCCTGCTGGTGGGGCTGGGGCGGGGATTCAGCGCCGACCAGAAGCGCCGCATGCAGACACTCGGCAAAGATCTTGTCATCGTGTGGGGCGGGCGAACCAGTTCGCAGATCGGCGGCTTGGCGGCGGGACGCGAAATTTCTCTCACCATCGACGACGCACGCCTGATCCAGAAAGAATGCTATCTGGTCAAAAACGTCAGCCCCGAATTGCGGCGCACCGTACCGGAAGTCAGCCAGTTCAATTCTGCAAGCCGCGGGGTGGTCGGCATCTGGACTTCGTACCAGGATTTCCGTTCGCTGATTCTCGGCGAAGGGCGGCTGATGACCGACGAGGACGAACGCGATGGGAACCGAGTAGTGCTCCTGGGAGCGGCGGCTCGGCGCCAGCTATTTCCCGGCCAGCCGGCAGTCGGATCGAATGTGCTAATCAAGAGCATGCCCTACACCGTGATTGGCGTGCTTGCGGAGAAGAAGCAGAATTCCAACTACGATGGTCCTGACAACGATTACCTGTTCGCACCCTACTCTGCGGTGTCGCGTGATTTTCCTCCACCGCAGAAAAAAGGTGTTGTGCGCGGATTCCTCGATAACATCGTGTTCGAAGTCGCCGATGCTGAGGCTCACGAAGACGCAGTGATGCAAGTCCGGCGAACCTTGGGCCGCGTTCATCACTTCGATGGCAAGGACAAAGACGCGTTGTTCATCTGGGACACGATGGAAGGCGCGAAGCTGGTCGCAGGAATTTTCCAGGGCGTCACTACGTTCTTCGCCTGCGTGGCGGTGGTGACTCTCGGGCTGGGCGGCATCGGCGTGATGAACATCATGCTGGTTTCCGTGACGGAGCGCACGCGCGAGATCGGCGTGCGCAAGGCGATCGGCGCGACACGCCAGGACATTCTTCGGCAATTCTTCGCCGAGTCTGTGTTGCTCACCGCGGTCAGCGGATTTCTTGGGCTGGCGTTCGGCGTGGGGACGTGCCTGGCGCTTTCAAATCTTCCCTTGCCTGATTTTGTGCCACACCCCATCATTTCTCCAATTTCGATCATATTGTCGATCGTGACGCTTTCAGTCATTACGTTTACTGCCGGGATGTATCCGGCGCAACGCGCTGCCGATCTGACTCCGGTCGAGTCGCTGCGCTATGAATAACTCTTGGTGACGGAGGACAACATGCGGATGAGACTTATTCATTTATCGGCTTTGGCAATCGCCCTGGTTATCGCGCCTGGTGTATCGGCCGCCTCGGAGCAAGGACATTTTGAGAAGACGTTCCAGGTCAACGGGGCCGCGGACCTGCAGGTCTACACGCAGTCTGGAAACATCACGGTTCGTCCCGGTGCAGCGGGGACGGTTTCCATCACCGGCCGGATTCACGTGGGCGATGCGTGGATGTTTGGACTGGGCAACAATCACAAGGACGAAGTTCACCAGATCGAGAGCAATCCTCCCCTGTCGCAGAACGGCAACAGCATCCGGGTGGATTATGTGAACCGGCGCAACATCTCGATCGACTATGAGATCACGGCTCCGCCTGACAGCAAGGTTCGCACCAAGTCGGGCTCCGGCGACCAGACGATCGAGGGCATGCAGGCGGGCGTGGAGATCGAAACGGGATCCGGTGACGTGAAGCTCGACAATCTGGCGGGTGACATCCGGATCCACACCGGTTCGGGCAACGTTGAGGCACGTGGCGCCGCCGGACCATTTGAAGCGCGCGCCGGCAGCGGCGACATTACGATCGAGGAGAAAGCCAAGGGCGACGTGCGGCTCGAGACCGGCTCGGGGAACATTCACGTTCGCGGCGTCGATGGCGGGCTGAACGCGAGTACGGGTAGCGGCGATGTGCAGGTGGACGGCAATCCTGCCAACACCTGGCACGTGAGGACCGGCTCCGGGAACGCCGAGCTGCGACTGCCGCAACAGGCTGCGTTCGATCTCGATGTCTCGACCAGTTCGGGCAGCGTGGAAGTGAATCACCCTGTGACCACGACCGTGCAAGGCCGCGTGGAAGAAGCGCACAAGCAGATTCGCGGAAAGGTGCGCGGCGGTGGACCCGAGATCAGCGTGCACACCGGTTCGGGAGACGTGCGGGTGGATTAGTGCCAGTCGCTAGTCGCTGGCCGCTAGCGGAACAAAATGTGCCAGCGAAGGGCTCGAGACTAGCGACTGACGACTGACGACTATGTTTTTAAAAGAGCTCATCTCGCAAGGCTGGCAAGCCCTTATGCGGAACCGCATGCGGTCGGTACTGACCATGCTGGGAATCGTGTGGGGGCTTGCGTCTGTGGTGATTCTGCTGGCCTACGGGCAGGGCCTGGGCGGCGGTGTGCTGAACGCGTTCATGAACATGGGCAACAACGTGGTCGTTTTTTGGCCCGGGCAGACCAGCATGCAGGCGGGCGGACAACGAGCAGGCAAGAAGGTTGCGTACGAGTACGAGGATGTGGAGTCGGTGCGCGATGAAGTTCCTCTGGTGCGCGCGGTAAGCGCCGAGTCGTGCAGCGACTTCGGGTACAAGGTCGGCACGCGCGTCGTGTCAATACAAACGCGCGGCGTGGAATTCCCCTACGGCGAGATGCGCAAGCTCGACGTGGAAAACGGCCGCTACTTTAGCGAAGGAGATTTTCTCGATCACCGGCGGGTCGTGATCCTGGGGTACAACGCCGCGAAGAAAGCCTTTCAGGGAGCGCCCGCCGTGGGCCAGAGCGTGTTGATCGGCGGACAGTCCTTCGAGGTCATCGGCACCCTGCGCAACAAGATTCAGGACTCGATGTACCAGGGGCCGGACAATGAAGACGGATTCATTCCCTTCCAGGTGTACCGCGACCTCAAGCAAGTGCGCGATCCCGACATGTTCATCATCCAGCCGCAGGCGGCTGAACTGCACTTGAAAGCTGTGGCCGCTGTGCGCGAGGTGATTGCGCGACGCCACCACTTCGATCCGCGCGACGACAAAGCCGCGCCGGTATGGGACTCGGTAGAAAGCAAAGAAATGATCAACGCCTTTTCGATCGGGCTGCAGGTAGTGCTCGGCATTATCGGCGCGATCACACTGGCCGTTGGCGGCGTGGGCGTGATGAACATCATGCTGGTATCGGTCACCGAGCGCACTCGAGAGATCGGCTTGCGGAAGGCACTGGGCGCCCGCCCGCGGCACATCCTCTTGCAGTTTCTGCTCGAAGCGCTGGTGCTGACGTTCACGGGAGGCATCGTGGGCATGGCGCTGGCGATCCTGCTCACGTGGATCATCCCGCCCATGCCGCTGTATGGGCAACTGTTCAAGACCTCCAATCACGAGGGAGACATCATCCTGCACGCCTCACTCAACGTGATGATCGCATCGTTCTTCATTCTGTCGATGGTGGGAATCGTGTCCGGATTCTTCCCGGCGCTGAAAGCGGCGCGGATGGATCCGGTGGAAGCGCTGCACTACGAGTAGCGGGAATCTCACACTTTAAACAGATTCCCCAATAGCACCGTTTCAAGAAATCCCATGCTTCATACAGCAGTGGAATCCCACCTTTGCGCACAGATCGCGCCAAGATGGGGCACCCACCATTTTGTGGCATGATCTGAGTGGGAGCAGAGATTGAAACGAATTCGGCCAGCAGCCCACTTACCAGTCGTTCTCCTCGCGTACCTTTGGGGTGGAGTTATCGCACAAGACGCGCAAACCACGCCTGCCGCCAGCAGCAAGCGAGGACCAGCCGCGGTTGAGCGTGCTGTGGGCTTTGCGCTCCAAGGGGATGCTGCCTCCGCGGTCAAAGCGCTTGCCGACACGCCCTCAGCTTCGTTTGCGGGAGACGATGCGGATTTTCGTAGCTGCATGATGAGCCGCTTCGGAGCCGGTGCGCAGTCGCCTGCGGATATAACGGTGCCCGACACTTGGATCACTACGCTGGCAAAGTACTATATTGCCTATTGGCAGCGCGCCCTGACCAAGCCGGGTGAACGAGACGCCGAGCAAGAGCTTCGAAATGCGACCGGCCAACTGCTCGGGCATCCGATCGCTGACGACAACGCGTTCGATTCCGCAGAAGACGAAATCACGACGCATGCTGAGAAGCTTGGATTCCACGTTCTGCTTGGGCGTACGGCTCCTTTGCGCGAGCTCATGCTATGGAAGACAACGACCGTCGAGCAGCGTCAGGTGAACTTGCCGGAGACCCAGGAGAGTGTGACCGTCAACTTTCTCGATGACTTTGTGCTTCGAGGCTGGGGTTACTACTCAACCTGCGGTCGGCGTTCGGCTGGAGGATGGGCCACGGACAAAGCATTGTTTGCGGTGGTGCCTGCTTACAAGAGCCTTCAGGATGAGACATTCTCGGTCCGGTTTCTGGCTCATGAAAGCCAGCATTTCGCGGACAAGCGAGCGTTGAAGAATCTGGAGAGCTGGGAACTGGAATATCGTGCCAAGTTGGCGGAGTTGGTATTGGCGGATGCGAGCCAGGCATCGACTGTGGAGCTGATTTGCGAAAACCGCAGTGCATCGAAGGACTCCCCGCACGGTTACGCGGATTCGCGCGTGGTCGACGATGTTACGAAGCTTTCTCGATTGCAGCCCGAAGATCTGTGCGGCAAGAAGACTCTTACCGGGCAACCGCTGCGCGATGCCGCCAAGCAAGTGCTTCTCGACGATTCACGCAAGCGAGGAACGCAGGGGCAACCTCAAGATCTCAAGGTCCAACCATGAAGATTGGGCGGTCACGTTCTTACTAAGGAGAACTCGCGCTGGGAAGAACATTCGGCGACGCCGAGAGCTCTTCCTGCAACATGCTGATCAGAGCCGCGATCACCGAGATCACCACGGGGCCGACGAAAATTCCAATGAATCCGAATACCTGAAGACCTCCGAGCAATGCGAACAGCAGCAGGAGGGGATGAAGCTCCACGGTTCGGCCGATGACCAGCGGCCGGATGATGTTGTCGATCGTGCCCACCACTGCGGTACCCCAGACGATCAGGATGATTCCTTTCCAGAGGTGACCTGTCGCCATCAGATAGATGGCCGTGGGTAGCCAGACCAACGCCGTTCCTGCGATCGGGATCAGGGAGCAGAAGGCGGTGGCGAGTCCCAGCAGCAATGCTGAAGGCACGCGCAGAAATGCCAGCGCGGTTCCTGTGAGAAGGCCCTGAGCGAGTCCGACTGCCAGAATGCCGTACAGGTTCGCGATGATGCTGTCGCGAATTCCCGACAACAGGTGCATGGCCTGCTCCTGGCGAAGCGGCAGGACCGAGATGACTTTGTGGATCGCGGTGCTGCCATCGCGGAACAGGAAGAACAGGATCAGGAAGGTCAGGATAGCGTTGCCGGCGAAGCCAGCCAGTCCTCCCACCAGGCGAGTGCCTACCGCCAGCAAGACTTTGCTGACTTGGGTGGGGAGGTTGGCGATGGCGTCTTCCAGATGCAATTCTTCCACGTCCACATATTTGGCGAGCCAACGCAGCGCGCTTTGCTGCTTATCGGCAAGGTAGGCGACGGCGCCGCCTTGCTCGGTGCTGCGATCTCCAAAGTAGCGGGCGGCTTTGATGAGTTCCCCACCGGCCGCCGAGGCAATGAGCAAGGCGGGCAGTATGAAGATCAGGAGGACTATAAACGTGGCCAGCAGCGAGGACTTGTTCGGGCCACGGACGATGCGGCAGACCCCGAGATAGAGCGGGTAGAAGCCGATGGCGATCACGATGGCGAACGCGATCGGCTGCAGGAAGGGACGAAAGATCCAGAAGGCCAGCGCGAGGGAACCGACCAGCAGGGCCAGAAGGAAAAACACGCTCGCCATTGAGTTCGGTCTTTTCACGTGGAAGCCAGAAGGTGCGCGGCGAATTTTCTGTCGACCGCCAATCTATCCTGTCGCGGCTTCGTGGTGCAATCGGTCGGATTGACGCAATGCGTGTGATTCAGGGCCGCCGGCGAGCGCTCATGTGTCCGTGCTTACATCATCCCAGTGCTGATCCATGTAGCCGATGAGCCAGTTGAGTGCCTGATGCCGCTCTTGTACGACACCCGGGTCAAGACCGGAGGGCGCGGACTTGCCGTTCACTCGAGCATCGACGACGGCCCAATCGTAGCGATAAATGAGGTCCGCTTCATCAAGGACCTGAGAGAACGATCGCAGCTTCGCATCAGCAAGGAATTGAGCACTAGTGCGCTCTTTCATGATGGTAACCGCTTTGGAAACGTCACAAATTGAGGAAGGTTTGCCGAGGTCCTCTACATAGCCCAAGGCCCAAAGCATGACCCAAGCAGATTCATAACGCCAGGTAAACTGGGTTCGATCAACTTTCGATGGAGTCGGATCGCGAATGAAAGCTGTTTCTTTTGGTGTGAAGTAAGGAGTAAGTCCGTATTGCTCGATCAACTTTTCGACGATGGGCTGTTCCAGACCCTCTGCCTTTATCGCCACCACCAGAAGGGCAAGCGCTCGGTACGCGACCTCCTGCTTCGAGCGAAGATGCGCCTCCGATTCTGTCTCAATTACGGGCAGGGACTGATTGATGGGAACGGCCTCACGCCGGAGCAAAGCTTCTGATCTGTGCTTTCGTTGAAGTGCCTGGCCGGATGTGATTTCCAATTTCCCTTCTTGCCTCGCCTGGAACGGAGGGGGGGACGAAACTCCAGCCAACAAGCGTCAGCAATACCACTGCGAAGGTGATTGCAATAAACCAGACGTGGCGCGACACAAACGAATCCCTCGACGGAAGTCCTCCCGCCCTTCGGGAAAAGTATCACAACTACGAATATTTCTCGCCATCTTCGCCACCATCACTAACACCGCATCTGAAGGCATCGTGTGAGCGCACTCTAAGTCGCATGGATCGAGGATGCACGCGGGCAGAATCATAGCGCGAAGATCTCGTGCACATGGGCACCTAGAACGAAACCCTCGCGCTCACCTGAACCTCGCGCCCGGGGGTCATCGCCATGGTGATGGTGCCGAACTGCGGCGTGTTCACGAAGCGGTTCGGCGTGCCCAGATTTACTTTGTTCAGCGCGTTGAAGGCTTCGCCACGGAACTGGAGGGTGGTTCTTTCGCCGAGGCGGAAGGCGCGTGCCAGGGCAAGATCCAGAGTCTGCAGTGGCGGACCATAGACGGAGTTTCGCCCAACATTGCCGAACGTGAAAGCTGCCGGCGTCGCAAATGCTGCGGGATTGAACCATTTGTCCGCGGTGTGCGTGCCCGGACCGAAGATCGGTTGGCCGGTGTAGTTGGCGCGAATCGGATTTTCGCCCAGCACCGTTCCGGAGTTCGCCGTGTCGCCGAACACGGAGATCGTCAGAGGCATCCCTGATTGAACCTGGTAGATCGGGGTGAAGTGCCAGTTCTCGGTGAGGAGGCGCGTCCATTCCGTACGGCGAAATGCGGGAATATCGACGACACTGCTCAACGCGAAACGATGGCGCACATCGCATCCGGGCCCCTTCTCGGCGGCGAGGTTGCTGTTGTTCTGCGGTATGGCAGATTCGTCCATGGGCGACCGGAAATCGGGCGCATTGGTCAGCGTCTTGGAGAAGGTGTAATTCGCCAAGAAGCTGAGGCCGCGCGCGTAGCGTCTGCGCACATTGACGTAGCCCGCGTCGTACCAGCTTTGCGCGCTGTCTTCGAGCAGATTGATGGTGCTCACGGGGAAGGTCTGGCTCTGGATGACGGCATCGGTGCTGCTGGGCGTGAGGACTGTGCCCGGCACGAACGTAAGCGTCTTGAACGGACGCCGCGGTCCAAGCGGGCCCGGGCCGGGAGGCGCGTTGTTGATTAGGTGCGAGCGCTGAAGATGGAAGCCGCGCGCGCCGAGGTAGCCGACTTCTAAAGTTGTGTTCGACGCAAATGTTTTTTCAACTCTGGCATTCCACTGTTGAACGTACTGAGCTGGCGAGTGTGGATCGAATGCGGTGAAGCTGACCGTGGTCGCTGGCAGAGTTCCAATCCCCAGCACCGGCGTGCCAAAATTCAACCCGTTGGCGAAGAGAGCTGCTGGAGGAGTGAAGTTGTCCGCCTGCTGCGTCTCGGGAAACACGTAGGGTACGTTGTGACGCTGATTGCACCACGTGTTCTGATCGACCGGTGTGTAGAAGATTCCGTAGGCGGCGTGCAGCACCAGGCCCGACCGCGGAAGGTTCTTTGCGATCCCAAGTCGCGGCGCGAAATTGTGGCGGTTGGCATACATCAGCCCCTTGGGGCGATCCTGCTGGCCGCCGATGAACACCGAGGGCACGCCGCCTTGGAAGAGCAAGTTGGTATTCGTATTGTCCAGGTCGTAAAGAGGGCTGGTGTACTCGTAGCGCACTCCGAGACTCAGCGTGGTGGTGGGATTCACCTGCCAGCTGTCTTCCGCAAATCCGTCCCATCCCCAGTTGCGCAGATTCATCTGCGGGATTCCGGCCTGGCGCTGCTTCACGCTCGGCAGGCTTAGCAGGAGGCTGGCGAATCCTGAGCCGCTGCCGTCATTGATGCCGAACTGCGTGGTGTACCCGTTGGTGTATTGATAGAAGCCGCGATTCTGAAAGAAGCCCCACATCGGCCAGATGTAGCGGCGGAAGTCGCCGCCGAACCGCATGGCGTGATGGCCGCGTTGCCAGGCAAACGTGTCGCGGAACTCGAGGGTCGTGTCCCAGGCATGCATGGGGGTCGCGGCAAATGTGTCGCCGATGCCGGTGTAACCTTGCGCTGCAAACCACGGAGAGCCCCAGGCGCCTTGTCCGCCGAATCCGATTCCCTGAATGCCCAGCTGACCAACGATGTCGTTGACACCGTTATTCTGGGAAGTGCGGTCCATGGAGAGCCGCGAAACCGCGGCCGAAAACGTGTTGAGCTTGTTGCTCGAGAAAACGTGATTCCACGAGATGACGGCCTGCTGCGACAGGTTGTCGAAGTTCGCGCCAAAGCCGGGAAGATTTTCCGTGGTGGCCGTCACGCCGCTGCTGGGAGAAAAGCCGTTCTCCGAGCCAAGCGAGTAGCGACCAAAGAGCGTGTCGTTGTTGGAGAAGATGTGGTCGATGCGAGCCGTGCCCTGGTTCTGGAAGTGCGTCTCATTGCGCACATCAAGATAGTTGTTTGAGTCCCGTGACCCCGACATCATCATCATGTTTGGCTCGGGCAGGTGAGCGAGCAGGAAGGCTTCCAGCTTGGGGTCGATCCGGTCCGAGGGAATCATGTTCCCGGGGAACTGGCTGCGCGTGTAGGGAAAATTCGCGGGGCCAGTCGGCTTCGTAGGATCGTAGGTCGGATTCGCGACGGCAGTCGTGGGATCGTAAATATTGACGCCACCCATGCTGAAGTCGCCGGCGATCTCGTCGCGCGTGGGAACAGTGAGTTGCTGCGCGTCCGCCTGCGAGAGACGCAGGCCCTCGTAGTTCAGGAAGAAGAAGGTCTTCTTCCAGCGCTTGAGCAGCGGTCCGCCAAAGGACGCGCCGAAATTATTCTGGACGAGGTGGTTGTTGCCCATCGACCCGAACGTGCTGGCGTCCATGGCTCCGTTGCGCAGGAATTCGTAAACCGTTCCGTGGTACTGGTTCGTGCCGGCGCGCGTGACGATGTTGATCTGCCCGCCGCCGGCGCCGCCCATGTCGGCCGTGTAGCTGCTGGTTTCGACCTGGAATTCCATTACCGAGTCTGGGGACGGGCTCAGATTCTGCGTATTGAAAGTCGGATCGGTGTTGGTGGCGCCGTCGAGCAGGAAGAAGTTGGCGTTGGGACGGCTGCCGCCGATCACGATGGCGGAGCGCTGGCCGGGTCGCCAGTAAAGGGGATTGGTCTCGCCGGTTTGCGCGCCGAAGCCTACGTGCGCGCCCGGAACTGTGAGCACCAGGTCGACCAGCATGCGGCCATTCAGAGGAAGTTCCTGGATGGACTTCGGCTCAATCACCTCGCCTACACTTGCGTCGGCCGTGCGAAGAACGTCGGCCAGGGCCGTGACTTGAACTCCTTCTTTAATGGGCCCGACCTTGAGGTTGACTTCAATCGCCAATTTCTGGCCGACCTCAAGACGCAAAGATTGCGTTACGGGCGCGAAGCCCGGGGCCTGCGTGATCAGCTCATAGTCGTCCGGTGAAAGTGCGGCGGCGTAGAAGAGTCCCTTGTCGTTGGTGGTGACCACGCGAACGGCGCCGGTGCTGAGGGCCTTGAACTGAACCGTGGCTTTCGCGACCGGAAGACTCTGGACGTCGCGAACCGTGCCCGTAACCCCGGCATAGTTGCTCTGACCCAACGCGGTCACGGCAAGCAAGGTGACGGCGAGAAGAACACGCAGACCAGCAGGCATTCGCATGAACTTGTTCCTCTTCCAAAGGGCACTTTGAACGAGACACAGAAATGTTGAATGTCCGAACAGCGGTCAGCTCTGATTTGGACCGCGACCCCGGGTGTCGGCCAGTCTAGCGATGTGGGGAAAAAGGCATCAATAATGGGAAAGTACTAAGGGGCTCACATTGGAAGGAGCTGCGATCTCTGACTCAAATCGTCGGTTCACTCGTGACGCCCCAATAACGACATGTAAAACACTTCGAAAAAGATTGCATTGCCGACAGGAAATGCCATCATCAATCGCACCAAAAATATCTTCTATCGAGGAAACGGGCATGCATCTTTCTTCGGGGATGCGGAAAGCCGCAACTACTGTATTGACGGCAGCAGGACTACTCCTATCAGGCACGAGCAATTTGCAGGCGGCGCGATCTGCTTCGGTCGCTTCAGGAAAGAATGGGGTCGTCGTCGCCGGAGAGAAGAGGGCAGCGGCTATTGGAACGCAAGTGCTGGAAAAAGGGGGGAACGCCGCGGATGCAACGACGGCAGCCCTACTCGCCTTGAGCGTCACGAAAATTGGTGCTTTCACGATCGGCGGAGAAGCGTCGGTCATTCTCTACGATGCCCATCAGCAGAAAGCCCATGCCCTGTGGGCGCAAGGAGCTGCTCCACTCGATCCGCAAGCAATCTCCTGGTACCTCAAGAATGGAATGCCTGCCAGCGACATCCGGACCGCAGCCGTGCCGGCAGTCGTGGATCTATGTGTCACGTTACTCAAGCAGTATGGGACGATTTCGTTTGAAGAAGCCGTCAAACCAACTTTGGCGATCCTCGATTCTGGAGGCCCAACTTGGTACATCGATACCTCGGACGGAACCAAAATCGAGACGGGACGAAACTGGCAGGCGGATTTAGCCCGCACGCTGCGCAAACTGGTCGAAGCGGAACAAAAAACAAAGGGAAGCCGTGAGGTGCGGCTGCAAGCGGTGGCTGACCGGTTTTATCGTGGCGACATCGCCGACGAGTTGGAAGCCTGGTACATATCGCAGGGAGGATTTCTGCGAAAACGAGATCTGGCGGCCCACCGGACCTACATCGAAGACCCAGTTTCCGTGGATTACCGAGGCTATCAAGTATTGAAGTGTGGCCCATACACACAGGGCCCATTCTTATTGGAAGGGCTCCGCTTGCTGGAAGGATTTGACCTCAAGAAAATGGGACTGCTGTCGCCGGATTACATTCACACTGTCACGGAAGTGATGAAGCTGGGCATGGCAGATCGGGATGAGTACTATGCCGATCCGCGATTTGTAGAAGTGCCGATGAAGGAGTTGCTTTCTGAGGAGTACACGAAGATCCGTCGGCCACTGATTGATCCACAGAAGGCTTCCCTCGAACTTCGTCCCGGCGATCCCAATCAAATGAAATCGGTCAAGAAAGGATTGCGATCTTTCCCCACACAAGGGGGAACCACTACGCTCACCGTGGTGGATCGTTGGGGAAATATGGTGGCCGCCACGCCCAGCGGATTGGGCAGCACGGCCGGTCCAGCGGGGAATACAGGCATTATTCATGGCAGCCGGTTGATCAGTCTCAATACCTGGCCTGGACACCCCAACTGCATTGCGCCCGGCAAGCGACCGCGAATTACCTTGAGTCCAGCTCTGGTGCTGAAATCGGGGAAGCCGTTCGTTGCCATCAGCGTTGCGGGAGGGGATCTGCAGGATCAAGCTGGCCTGCAGCTCGTGCTCGATTCCATTGAATTTGGCATGCACGCGGCCACGGCTGTGTCGACTCCACGATTTGCGACCGCGCACCACATCAGCTCGTTTGGTCCGGAAGGTCCGAAATTAGGGAGCCTGCAAGTCAATCGTGATGTTCCGGAAGGAACTGTGAAGGAATTGGAACATCGTGGCCACAAAGTGGAATTTACTTCCGGGGAAATTGGAGGAGCTGCCATGATTTCGTGCGACCTTGCCGCGCCCCCGGAGTGCGAAGGAAGTGGATCCGCTGCTCAGAACGCTGGAAAATAAACCGAGCGACGCGGAGAGACCGAGGCTCGCTTCACAGACGCCCAGGTTTGTGGGCGCTATTGCCTGGGTGTGTTGATAGAATCATTGCCAGGTACAGGGGACCGAGTGGCCATGGAAAAATCAGGAGAACCGAATCCCGAGCAAGATCATCCTGCCCAAGCGGCAGCGCATATCGCCAGTGCTCACAAGATTCTGAAGGCCTTGCAAGAAAAAATCGGGGAGCATCCAGAACTCGGCGCGGCCATCACGAAACTCGAGATGGCCCTGAATGATCTGGCCGTGCAGACCGGTGGGATGCTGTAGTGTCGACAGCTTTGCGTGACATAAGATAACAGCCGCCAGGATTGGCGGCTGATCGTGTGACTCACGTTTGACCAGGGACACGATATCGCGTGTCCTTTGCCCTCCCCAAAAAATCCTAGCGCACGGTTTGTACCAGCAACGCAAAACTCTTTGCGACGTTTGAGTCGCCGGAGTAGGTGACCTTGACTGTGCTCGACCCCACCGGCAGCGCTGAAGTTGTGAACTTCGCGATGCCCCCGCTGAGCTGGGCCGTTCCAAGAATCGAGGACCCCACCGAGAAGGTCACGGGCCCGGTGACGACGACCGTCGGCGAAGTAATCTCAGCGGTAAACGTCACCGCCTGACCTTGA